>ENA-OYXX01000723-OYXX01000723.1-human-gut-metagenome-genome-assembly--contig:-NODE-723-length-14204-cov-5.863100_pt1 | contig 14204 bp, 3 predicted proteins | sample MGYA00243976_ERZ653434 | MGnify/ENA primary metagenome ERZ653434 (study PRJEB26926, sample SAMN06165112) | human gut metagenome | biome: ENVO:00009003; feature: ENVO:2100002; material: ENVO:00002003...
CGAGATCTAGTACGGTCTCGTGGGCTCGGAGATGTGTATAAGAGACAGCCTATGCATTCAACAACTGCAACAAGTTGAAGACTTTCGATATCTCTAAGGTAAAGTCAATAGGAAATTCGGCATTCTCCAACTGTAATGTCTACAACCCCGAGGCTTTCTCCGAGGAAATCTACGCAATCGGCAACAGCGCGTTCTATAACACCGGCATCACAGAGCTGACTCTTCCGGAGACAATGAGGACCTTGGGTTCCTCTGCATTCTCATACTGTAGCCAGCTTGCCAAGGTGGTTCTGCCTTCTTCGATCACCGCTATATATTCATCGACGTTCAGTTACTGTGCGAACCTTGCCGAAATCAATCTTCCGGAAGGTATCACCACGGTGGATTATGAAGCCTTCATCGGCTGTCGGAGCCTTACGGAGATCACCATCCCTTCGACGGTGCAGACAATCGGAAATAATGCGTTCGGTAACTGCTCGTCGCTGACCACTTTCAAATGCAAGGCCATTGTGCCTCCCGTGGCAAACAGTTCCTTTACTTATGGCATGGACCTGAACCACTGTACACTCTATATCGCTCCGTTCGCTATCGACGCTTACCGCGAGGCTGAGAGTTGGAGCGACTTCTACATCATGAAGCCCCTGAACGAGCCGGTCAAGAACATCTACATCAACCGCCCCATGACGTTCGACCTGCTGTCCGAGGACAACGCCGTGCTTCAGGAGAATCCCAACATGACCCTGGATTACGACAATTCAAATGTGGGCCAGCTGTCGGCCAGCGGTGACGGCACACTCTCAGCAGGTATCTTCAAGATCTTCCACAATTTCGGACGTCGAGACTATAGATACAGAAGCGACTACCGCACCACACTGGTCAACGATGCCGAGAACATGCGCGCCGACAGCGTGATGTGCTCCATCGACTTCGAGAAGAACTATTGGCACTTCATCTCATTCCAGTACGACGTGAAGATGGAGGATATCTTCGGTCTGAACGGCACTGACTTCGTGATCCGTCAGTACAACGCCGAGAAGCGCGCTCTGGGAGCCGACAACACCAGCAACTGGGAGGATGTTCCCGCCGACGGCACTCTCAAGGCCGGCAAGGGTTACATAATCCAGGCTGCCAACAACGGGACCAACGAGAACGGCAACACCTATGCCGCCATTGTCCGCTTCCCGTCGCGCAACACCACAACGAAGAACAACCTGTTCACCAACAACAACGTGATCGTTCCTCTGGACGAGTACGCAGCCGAGTTCGCCCACAACCGTTCGTGGAACCTGGTCGGCAATCCGTATCCCTGCTACTACGACATGCACGCCTTGATGGATGACTTCACCACGCCGATCACCCTGTGGCGCGGCAGTTCCTACCAGGCATACTCGCCGGTTGACGACGACATCATCCTGCGTCCCAACGAGGCTTTCTTCGTCCAGTGCCCCCTGGATGCCGAGCAGATGACATTCGGCGCCGAAGGCCGTATGCACTACGCCGCCGCTGTCAGTGCCAGCAACAACGCAACCCCGGGCATCAACTACGCTCCCGCCGTTACCGCCCAGGGCACGGGCCGCAGCGTGTTCAACTTCACCGTTGACGGATGCGGCAGCAACGACCGCGCACGAATCGTGATGAACGAGGAGGCTTCCATGAATTACGAGATCGAGCGCGACGCGTCGAAGTTCTTCGCCGAGATTGCAACGGGTGCCGAACTCTATGTAGACGGCAACGTGCAGTACTCCATCTGCGAGCGTCCGTTCGACAACGGCGAGGCCCTGCTTGGCCTGCGTCTGGCACAGAAGGGCGAGTACACCATCTCGCTGGCCGGCCGCGACACCGAGGGCTGGAGCGTGATGCTGACCGACAACGCCCCGGGCGTGACGGTGGACCTCACCGAGACTCCCTATGCATTCCAGAGCGAGGCCGGCGACTTCCAGAGCCGCTTCTCCGTAAGGTTCCAGAAGCCCGGCATCTCCGGAGTTGAGAGCGTGACGGGTGAGGACGCCGAAGGCGACGTACAGGTGGTCAACGCCGCCGGTATCGTGGTGTTCAACGGACGTCTCGATGACTTCAGGGCTACCGCACAGCCTGGTGTCTATGTAGTTGTCTCCAAGGAGAAGACTGCAAAGATTGTGGTAAAGTAATGTTATCCACGCAAACTTATAGTAATGAGATATAAGAATATAATAAACCGCACAGCCATGCTGCTCGTCCTGTTGCTGACAGGATGGGCGGCCGGCTGGCCGGTCCAGACTCAGGCTGCCGAGAGGGTGTTTGAGGCTATCCCCGATCCGGAGACCAATTTGGATGGTGTCTGGAAAGAGGACGGCACCGCACTGCAGCCGTTGAAGGGCTGGTACCTGTCCGAATATGGGGTGGAGTTCACGTTCGATATCGGTACAGGACGCACGGAACCCGCCTATTATTTCAGCTACTCCAATATCCGGGTGTATGCCGGCAACAACATCTATGTCAGCATTAATCCTGTAAAAGGTGAGGTTCTGGAGGATGGTACTGTCGTGGAAGGAGGTCCGTCGGTATCGCGTATCGACTTCCCTAACGACTATACCAGCGGAGACGAGACTTTCCTGACTGCATCGTCAGGCACACTCGCATATGACGCTGACGGCAAGGTGTACACCTGGTTAAATACCGACCAGGCACTGGATGTGGTCTTCACCGTGAACAAGGAACAGGTCAGATTCACCAAGGCCCTCATCTACATGGGCGGCTATGGCGATATCGCATTGAAGCCGAAGGCTCCGGTACTGTCGCAGAAGTCGTGCCAGTTCTTCCAGCAGTTCGACCTGACAATCACCGATCTGAACGAGCCGGCTGCCACCGTCAAGTACACTTTGGACGGTACGGATCCGAGCGCGGAAAACGGTCAGACCTACACAGGCCCGATCACGATTTCCGCCGGTGCCGACGTAACCGTTAAGGCAGTCGCCATCAACGAGAACGGAGTAAGCTCCATTGTTTCGGCCACCTATACCTTCGTACCGAAGCATAAACTGAACTTCAGGCTCCTCAACAAGAACGGCGTAAGTTACATCAGTTACTCGTCCAGTTCCGATTATGGATCCTTCAACGGCGAGGGATTCGGATATGTGACTGAAGGAGAGGAAGTCTGGGTGGAGATTTCCACCAACAGCAGTTACGATGTGACTGCCGTCACTATGAATGGTGCCGAACTTCCCGCGAACCAGAGCGGATGGAAAGGGTATTATACCTTCACCATGCCTGCGGCCGATTCCGAGGTAGTGATTGACTCCAGGTTCAATCCTTCGTCACCAGGTGATCCGCAACCCGGAAGCACCGTGAATAAGTACAAACTGACGTTGGTCTGCAATCCCGTAGGAGCCGGCTCGCTCAACAATGCCGGTGAATATGAGTCAGGTGCCGAAGTCTATGTTTCATCTTACGCCAACAGCGGCTATGTGTTCACCGGCTGGACCAAGGATGGCGAGCCCATCAGTAATAGTCAGTATTTCTACTACACTATGCCAGCCCAGGATGTGGTCTTGACGGCTAATTATGTGTACAACCCGGCTAATCCAGGTGACCCGGAGCAGCCGAAACTGATGCATCCGCTGACGGTGGTCGCCTCGCCGGCAGGTGCAGGTCGCTTCAGCGTCTCGAACTCCGAAGTGGCTTTCGGCGAGCAGTACTATGTCTACGCTTATCCCAACAGCGGTTACCGCTTCAAGGGATGGATCGTGAACGGTGTGGCTCAGGAGACTGTAAGCACCACTCTGACAGGTGTGATGACCGATGCAGGCGCACAGGTGGTGGGACTCTTTGTGTTCGACCCCTCTTCGCCCACCGAGCCTAACGTGAACCATTTCGATCCATTGACTGGTAGAGTGGTTATCGACCGCTTCGCTACCGGTTACCTTAACAACGCGATCAACACTGTCGTGGGGAATAGCGGCTATGACGCCATAACGAGCCTGACTGTAAAGGGCGTGTTGAGTAATAGCGACCTGCAGTGCATCCGCTATATGCCAGCGATCCAGGCTGTGGATCTGTCACGTACCACCGGTATCGCGACGATTCCTTCAGGAGTGTTCACGAATCTTCCGTTGACCACCCTCGTCCTGCCTGAAAGCGTCACTACAGTCAACGCGTCCGCTTTCCAGGGATGCTCCAACCTTGTGTCGCTGTCCGTGCATGCACTGACGCCCCCTGAGGTAAGCGCCTCCACTTTCTCGGGCTTCACTCCCGAGGGATGTGTGCTGCTGGTTCCGGAAGAGTCGATCGCCCTGTACGAGGCCGCCGATGTATGGAAGACTTTTAGCGCGATCATGCCGTTGGGCTCGCTCCATGTGCTGGAGGTGCAGCTGCCGTCGGGTTACCGTGACGGACGCCTGAAGAACCACCGCATCGAACTGGTCAACACCGCTACAGGACGCCGCCAGCGCTATGTGATCACCGACCGCTACATCTACACGTTCAACGGCGTGCAGAAGGATGACGAATATCTGGTGCGCATGGTTTCGGAGACAGGTCTGGAGATGGCCCGTATCGAGAATGTCGTGATTCCCGACGCCGACCATGCCGTATCCTTCACCACGATCAAGGAGATGGTTCCCGTATCGGCACAGGTAGTGACCGAAGACGGCACTGACGTTACGGGCCAGTGCATAGTGGAATGGTATCAGAACACCAAGGACAACTCCAAGGTGTATATGGTCAAGGGCTCCAATGTCGGCAACGTCCCGGAAGGGGAGTCGCTGACCGTCAGGACATCGCTTGGACGCGATCTGGCCATGAAGTATCAGATGCCCGCCGAGGCGTCTGTCGAGGTACAGGCCGGCATGGGTCCGACAGTCATCACCCTTGAGCCGCTCAGGGCAACGGTGATCACCGGTACGATAGTGGACGAGGATGGCTTGCCGCTCGGCAACGCGTCGGTCAACGTGACCCAGCGCATAGCCGGACGTTACGACCGTTCCAAGGCCGTACGTCCCGACCGACAGGGTGTATGGAGCGCAAGCATAGTCGATGCTCCGTTCACCACCGTCACCTACTCCGCTCCGGAGTGCGTGAATGTGACCGATACCATCGCTCCCGACATGACGAGCGTCACCTTTGACCTGGGTCAGAAGGCCCTGCAAAGCAGCGTAGGCGCACGCATCAAGGTGACTTTGGCCTACACCGAGGCCGTCAAGGAGGGAGAGACCGCAACTGAGACTACGGATTACACCGATGTGGACAAACTGGTGTTCCGTGTATACAATCAGGACAAGACCCGCAACTATCCCGTCAGCGTGCAGTACCCCACCATCATGGTGCTGGACCGCGACCTGACCGCCGAGGATGTCCTGCTCGTCACGGTGGCTCATTCCAACGGCGAGATCAAGCCGATGGAACAGACCGTGGCCGTAGGCGACAACGCCCGCCCGGAGGTGAAGTTCGACCTGAAGGGGAAGGGTGGCATCGACGTGTCTTACGGCGCGACCGACAACCCTCAGAGCGTGGCCATGCTGTTCAACGCCGACGGCAAGTATCTGAACCGTCTGACGTTCGACAACAACGCGCTTTCGTTCCATGGCCTTGAGGCCGGGCAGTACACCGTTCTGGCCATGATCAAGTCCGAGATGCTGAACGCCTGCAACACCGTGGGCGCGCTGACTGAGCTTGGATTGAAGGAAGGCAAGGATTTCGCTACGAAGCAGGTGACAGTTGCCGACGGCGTCCTGTCGGAGGTTGAGTTCAAGACCGTTCCATCGGTCGACGAGAGTCTCTACTCCTTTACAGGCGCCAACACGTCGCTGACTCCCAACAAGAGCAGCATCACGTCCGGCCAGTATCTGACCATCCGCTCCATACTGGACTTCAAGCCCGTCTACCGCAACCGTGTATCCAACGTGAAGATGGAATTCATCATCCCCGACGGCTGTCAGTTCGTTGACCAGTCCATGATGAAGGGTTCCAACAAGTACGGCTACACTGAGGAAGGCAACAAGATTGTCGTTCCGATGGACAGTTACTACAGCGACCAGCTGCGTTTCTGCGTGGTTCCGACCACCAGCGGCCAGCTTGAGGTGGTAGGCAACGTGGTGTTCGACCTCGACGGCCAGACCATCAGTCAGCCTGTCGGCGCGGCTGCCGCCAAGGTTAAGGACTTCGACTTCATCCTGCCGTCGCGTACCAGCTACAACGAGATCACCGCAACGGGTACCGCTCCCGCTTCGTCAACGGTGCGTATCTATCAGGACGGCACGTTGATCGGCGAGGGCAAGGCATCGCAGGGCGGCGCATGGCAGGTGGACTGCACGCTTCTGGATACATACAATCAGAAGGAATGTCCGCTGCAGGCCGTGATAACCACTCCGGAGAACGTTGAACTTGTGTCCGGCGTCCGTAATGTGGTGTTCGACGGATTCGCCATCATGATCGACCGCGTCACGATGCTGACCGGCTCGGAGGAAGTGGTGTTCGACTTCAATCACAAGAACAACACCCAGTCCTACACCTGGGTCGACGACCGTCTGTTCACGTTCATCGTGAAACTGACCGACAACGCCCCGGAGAACGTCGCCAACGTGCTTCTTTATGTCAAGCAACTCGACGGCGAAACCAAGGAGTTCAGCTGTTACTACAGTCAAAGCCGTGACGCATGGCTCTGTGTAGGAAACTTCACTTCCGCCACGGCTCCCGTCAATGTGGCGGTATCGATTATCACCTCGGCAGGACTTAAATTCGACCGAACCCACTTCAACGAGGTTGTCGCTCAGAAAGAGGAAGTCAAAGAGCAGGGCCGGGAAATGACTGCGGAACTTGAGAATCTCAATGCGGAAGTTGAGAGCGCCGAGGCTACTGCAGTAGAGATTGAAGCCGTATTCGATGAGGTTATGCCTGGTCTGGACAGTTATACAGAGGATCAGATTCGCGAGGCGATAGCACGTCTGTTTGGCGCTACCGGAGGCGAACTGCCTTCATATGACTATCCTTCGGATGTAATGGCCACCGATGAGGAACTCAAGCAACTGGAAGAGGAGGCCAGGAAGTCATTGCTTCCTACTGAGACTCCCGATTTCACTGAGTTTGACGCCTTCATTGAGTCTATTCAGGATGGTGAGGATTACAGCGACTTTGAATTCAACATCGCTGACACCGACCTCACCGCCGAAACCGACCTTGGAATCGTCAATTATAAGGAAGTCGCATACTCGGATGTTGATTTCAGCCAGTTTGCCGATGAGCAGATCAATGTGCTGAACATGAGCGACGGTTCGCAACTGAAAGTCGTATATGCGGACACTCAGTGGATCATCGCCGATGAAGTCAACGGCAAGGCATGGGTCATCATCCTTGATGAGGCAACATCTGCACGATTCGCCAAGGGTGATCCTATCGCCGAACTCAGAGAGTGGATTAGAAAAGCAAAATCCACTTACGACAAGGTCAAGGCATTCATTGATGTAGTCATATCACAATGCGAGGTAGCCTATAATGCAGCCAAGAATGAAGTTGAAACCTGCAGGGCCTATGCGAATGATTTCTACATGGGCAAGCTTCAGTGCGAGCGCAAAATCCGTATAATCGAAGAGCAACTTGATGCAATCCGAAAGAACGGTATGCTTGATCCGGAGTACGCCAAGAAGATGCAAGGTCTTGTAAAGCATCTTGAGGAAACTCGTAACGAGGACATTAAACTCTTTGAGAGGTATAACAAGAAATGGCTCCAGGCAAATAAGGAACTTGCCAAAAAGCAGGTTAAATTCTTTGCCAAGAAGGCTCTCTTTGACCAGGCAACAAACATCCTCGACGCAATCTGGAGATTATCGAAGATCGTTGACTGGGGACTTAACGGAGTCTCTGACTATAACCGTTGGAATGCGTTTATCAATTCAATTCTTCCCTGTCCGGAGGACCTGCAGAATGCCCAGGATCTTGTGGCTACATCTCAGCAGTTCCGTGATGACGCCTTGTTTGGATACATAAGCGCGGTCTCGCTCGCTGTTGTTTCCGGAGGAATGAGCACTGCACTCGTGTTCATGTCAAGCAATCCCGCCACGGCTGTTACGACCAAGATCTTGACGATATTGGCTGATTACCTGTCGGGATGGATATACGAGAAAGGCAGGGACATCTATGAGTCGACGCGAAACGACTCAAGATTCAACCAGAACTGGTGCAGGGCTCATAGACTTGAGCTGCAGTGTCACAATGACCCGAACGATCCGTTCAACAAGCCGCTGCCCGACCTTCCCGGTGATCCGGATGGCAACAACCGTACCGAGGCCGGCAACGACGCCGAGAAGCGCGTGGCCATCGACCCTGCGGGCTTCGTTTACGAAGGCGTTCCCACCAACCGAGTGGAGGGCGTGCAGGCCACTGCCTACTACCGCGAGGAGACCGAGGATATGTACGGCGACAAGCATCTGGAGGTACGCCTCTGGGATGCCGAGGAATATGCTCAGGAGAATCCCTTGTTCACCGATGCAAACGGTATGTACGCTTGGGATGTACCGCCGGGTGAATGGCAGGTGAAGTTCGAGAAGGAGGGCTACAACACCTCCTACAGCGAATGGCTCCCCGTTCCGCCGCCGCAGCTGGAGGTGAATGTGGAGATCACGCAGAACGCCCAGCCTGAGGTGAAGGAAATCCATGCCTACAGCGAAGGTGTAGACATCACTTTCGACAAGTACATGGATCCCGAGACGTTGACCAACAAGAACATTTTCGTTACCGCCAACGGCGAGCGCCTGAACGGTACCGTTGAGTTCCTGAACGCCGAGAGTTCGGCTCTCGACCCGAACGCCGTAAGCGCCAAGACGCTGGCATCGCAGGTTAGGTTCGTGCCCGAGCAGCCGCTGGCCACCACCACCGGCAAGGTGCGTCTGACCATCAACCGTAACGTGCTGTCGTACGCCGGTATCCCGATGACTGAGACTTTCACTCAGGAACTTGACGTGGAGAAGGAGGTCAAGGAGATAACCGTAGGCGAGGACCTTGTTAAGGTTCTGTACGGCGGTGACAGGAAGATCACCGTAAGCGTGATTCCCGCCGAGGCCGGAAGCGGCCGCAAACTGACTGTCACCAACTCGTCGCCGCTCGTGACAACGGTGAGCGCCGAGGAACTGACCCTGGACGAGAACGGACAGGCCGAGCTGACCCTGACCGGCGATATGCCGGGCTCCGCAAGCCTGAGGTTCACGATGACGGACAACAACAAGACCGGCGACGCCGAGGTACAGGTGCTCACCAAGCTGATCGAGGCCCAGAGTCCTGTCGCCAGCCGTCCCAACGGCAGTGTGGTTTACCGTGGCACCAAGATCGCACTCACCACTGAGTCCGAGGACGCCACAATCTACTTCACCACCGACGGTACATGTCCGTGCGACGAGAACGGCACACGCCGCAAGTACACCGTGCCCATCGTGATCGACGGCGACACGCAGATCAAGGCCATGACCAGCGTGGGCACCGGCGGCAGCGAGGTCTCCGAGACTGTCGAGTTCAACTATACGCTGAAGAAGACCACCGTGGACCTGAACATGGCCGACGGCTGGACCTGGATGTCGCACAACATGGAAACCGCTCTGCCGGTTGCCACAGTTGCCGGTGACGCAGGTGTAAGCCGAATCCTGACGCAGGACAAGGAAGTGGTACGCGACCCGCAGTTCGGCATGATCGGTACGCTGACCGAGTTGACGGCCGACCAGAGCTTCAAGGTTCAGGCCTCCGCTGCATCGTCCGTGAAGAATCTGACCGACTACGCATGGAATCCCGCCACTCCGATCGCCCTGAGCGCGGGCTGGAACTGGCTCGGCTATCCCGTGGACCAGACCATGAGCGTCAACGAGGCGTTCGCCAACACCGACGCCGATACCGATGACGTGATTGTGGGACAGAGCGGTTTCGCCACCTACGATGGTGAGAAGTGGACCGGTACACTGGAGGTGCTGACGCCCGGCATGGGTTACATGTACCAGAGCGCGACGGCCAAGGATGTTGTCTACAACACCCAGATTGTGTCCAATGCCGCCGCAACCTCGGTTGCCGGTATCGCTGACCGTCTCCCGCTGGCGCTTGATATCCACAAGTACGCGTCGGCAATGCCGGTAATCGCTACCGTGAGCGCCGATGACGGCTCGCCGCTGGATAACGAGGACTATCAGGTTCTGGCCTTCAACGGCACCGAATGCCGCGGTATCGGCCGTGTGGTTGACGGTCTGGTGATGATCAACGTCTACGGTAACGTCGGCGACGCCATCACGTTCCAGGTTGTTGACAACGACACCGAGGAATCCTATGCCAACAACGGCGCCCTTGAGGTGCATGAGACCGTGGTCGGAACGTTGGGTAGTCCGTATGTGATCTGTCTGAAGGGTCAGAGCGGCATCGGACGCGTGGAGTACGACGGCAACGTCAAGGTCTACGCCGACGGTGACATGCTCCGCATCAATGGCATCGCTCCGGAGGATATCCGTATGGTCGAGATGTACGACGTGAAGGGTGTCAAGGTGCTGCATGAGACCAACGTCTCGGCATCCGGCGTCCGTCTGCCCGAGATGGTGCCCGGTGCATACATCGTGATTGTGGACGGCAACGGCAGCTACACCTATCATAAGATCTCTGTAAAGTAAGCTAAAACGATATGAAGACAACAATAATTGAGTTCAAGACTGCGATTATCGCTCTTCTGGTCGCCATTCTGGCAGGAGTCGGGGCTAAGGCCCAGACTCCCGCCTGGACGGTGGACCCGAGCGGTTACCGCTATGACATGAGTCTCTATATGGATGTGACGTTCAAGTCGCAGCCTATGGATTACTCGGAATATATCGTTGCGGCTTTTGTCGGCGACGAATGCCGCGGCATCGCGGAGACGCTAGACCTGCCCGACGGCAGCCAGTGCCTGTATATGCGTGTCCGCAGCAATCAGGAGTCCGGCGAGACCCTGGCCTTCAGGTACCGTAACAAGGCCACGGACGAGGTGGCGCCCATCGAAGGGGTGTCGCTGGCGTTCGAGTCCAACAAGCGTGTGGGTTATCCCTCGGATCCGTGGAAAGTCGTCATCGAGCGTTACTATGATGTGACTATCCAGGCCGGTCAGGGGGGTACTGTCAACGAAGCCGGAGGCCGTCTGGTGGAAGGCACTGAGCTGACCATCACAGCCACTCCGTTGGAAGGACACTATTTCGATAAGTGGAGCGACGGCAATACGGATAATCCACGAGTCGTAACCGTTCAGGACGATATCTCCCTGACCGCTGAGTTCGGCATCTACTCATACAAGTTGACCTACACCGTGGATGGCGAGTCCTACAACGAGTCCGAGGTGGAGTACGGCACAGCGCTGACTGCCATCGACGAGCCTGCCAAGGAGGGTTATACCTTCTCCGGCTGGCAGGGACTGCCCGAGACTATGCCAGCCCATGACGTGACAGTTGCCGGTACGTTCACCATCAACACCTATGTGGCGACTTTCAAGATCGGCGATGAGTTCAGCAAGGATGTTGAGGTTGTCTATGGTCAGCCTGTAGAAGCTCCCGAGGCCCCTGCCAAGGAAGGTCATACTTTCGCCGGATGGCAGGATGTCCCGGCCGCGATGCCGGCTCGCGACATCACAGTCTTAGGTAGCTATACGGTCAATAAGTACAAGTTGACTTATACCGTTGATGGAGAGCCTTACAACGAGTCCGAGGTGGAGTACGGCACCGCCCTGACGGCCATAGACGAGCCGACCAAAGAGGGTTACACCTTCTCCGGCTGGCAAGGACTGCCTGCCTCTATGCCCGCTAATGACGTTACTGTCGCAGGTACGTTCACCATCAATACCTATGTGGCCACCTTCAAGATCGGAGATGAGTTCAGCAAGGATGTGGAGGTAGTCTACGGTCAGCCGATTGTCGCCCCCGAGGCACCTGAGAAAATCGGACATACCTTCGCCGGATGGGATGAGTTCCCGGAGACGATGCCGGCGCACGACATCACCGTCTTGGGTAGTTACACCGTCAACAAGTACAAACTGACCTATACTGTGGATGGCGAGTCCTACAACGAGTCCGAGGTGGAGTACGGCACTGAGCTGACGGCAATCGCCGAGCCGACCAAGGAGGGCTACACTTTCTCCGGCTGGCAGGGCCTGCCTGTCACTATGCCCGCCAATGACGTGACTGTCGCAGGTACGTTCACCATCAACACCTACGTCGCCACCTTCAAGATCGGAGATGAGTTCAGCAAGGATGTAGAGGTCGTCTACGGTCAGCCTATTGTCGCTCCTGATGCACCCGAGAAGGTGGGCCATACCTTCGCCGGATGGGATGAGTTCCCGGAGACGATGCCGGCGCACGACATCACGGTAACGGGCAGCTACACCGTCAACAAGTACAAGTTGAACTATGTGATAGACGGCGAGCCCTACAAGACCGTTGAGGTTGAGTATGGCGCGACGATCGTTCCGGAGGTACCCGAGAAGGAGGGTCACACCTTCTCCGGATGGCAGGGCCTGCCCGAGACGATGCCTGCCGAGGATGTCACCGTCACCGGAACGTTCAGCATCAACACCTACAAGGCGACGTTCAAGATCGGCGAGGAGGTAGTCGCAGTGCTGGATGTGGTGTACGGCGAACCCGTTGTGGCTCCTGATGCACCCGAGAAGGTGGGCCATACCTTCGCCGGATGGGATGAGTTCCCGGAGACGATGCCGGCGCACGACATCACGGTAACGGGCAGCTACACCGTCAACAAGTACAAGTTGAACTATGTGATAGACGGCGAGCCCTACAAGACCGTCGAGGTTGAGTATGGCGCGACAATCGTTCCGGAAGTACCCGAGAAGGAGGGCTACACCTTCTCCGGCTGGGAAGGCCTGCCCGAGACGATGCCGGCCGAGGACGTGACCGTCACCGGAACGTTCAGCATCAACAGCTACAAGTTGACTGTCTATCTGAATGATGAAGTCTATATGGAGGAGACGTTAGAGTACGGCTCAGCCGTCACGATTCCCGATCCCGTTCTGCCCGAGCAGTGTGAGTTCCAGGGATGGCAGGAAGAGATTCCAGAGACTATGCCGGCTCATGACGTGACTATCCATGGTATCTACATCGACTATTCAGGCGTTTCCCAGATCCGCATCGACGACAACGAGACTGTCTGGGTATGCACCGTCAACGGCCAGATGCTGTACGGCAACCGCACCTGGAGCGAGGTTAAGGAACTGCTCCGAGGCGGCATCTACATCATCAATGGTGTGAAGTACCTGATTCGCTAACCAGCAAAAATAAACCCGATCCCAGAGACGCCGGACTTTCCAGCCCGGCGTCTTTTTTTTGAATAATATTTTTTGATATGATATGACTTTTTAGTAACTTAGCGGTGGAATATCAATACTTGCGCCAATGAACGGATCTACAACTATCGACACAACGTTTATCAGTCTGGTAACGGACTTCGGATTCAAGCGGATCTTCGGTTCGGAGAAGCGCAAGCATCTTCTTATCCGTTTCCTCAATGCGTTGCTTGGCGACGGGATTACGGTTACCGATGTGAAGTTCCTTCAGACCGAGAAACTGCCGGAGCACATGGACGGAAAGAGGATAATCTATGACGTGAGCTTTCACACCAACGTCAATTACGATGGAGAGGAACCGGCATGGGTGGTTCAGGACCGGATATGGCGGAGACGTATGGATCCACGGTCATCGGAGGATGGCGTGACGCATCACTTCATAATGGAGATGCAGAACTTGTACAAGGCGTTCTTCAACGAGCGTATCCTGTACTATGCAGCCAAGGCGGTAGCAGATCAGGGTGTGAAAGGCTGGCACTATATGATGAAGCCTGTCGTTGTGGTGGCGGTGACCAGTTTCGACAATCCGTCGCTGGGAAGGCATCTGGTTCACGACATGGTGATGATGGACCGCAAGCATGGCGATGTGTTGACGGAGAAGTTCCGGATAATGTTCCTGTCGCTGCCGCAGGTGCCGGAATGGGACGAATGCGGAACCGAATTGGAGAGGATATTGTTTCTAATAAAAAACATGGAGACTATGGACAAGGAGAGCAAGCCTTACATTACGGGTGAATACGATGAGTTCTTCGAGGCGGCGGAGACGCAGCAATTGGTGGCCGAGGAGGCGGTGTGCTACAGTGAGTCGCGACAGCGTTTGATAGACGAGGAACGTGACCGTCTCGCTGACCGGTGGTACTGGCTGTCTCTTATACACATCTCCGAGCCCCCGAGA
>ENA-OYXX01000726-OYXX01000726.1-human-gut-metagenome-genome-assembly--contig:-NODE-726-length-14201-cov-9.514633_pt1 | contig 14201 bp, 13 predicted proteins | sample MGYA00243976_ERZ653434 | MGnify/ENA primary metagenome ERZ653434 (study PRJEB26926, sample SAMN06165112) | human gut metagenome | biome: ENVO:00009003; feature: ENVO:2100002; material: ENVO:00002003...
GCCCACCTCGCCGTACGAGGTAAACGTTTTTACACACTTTAGTTTTACAGACGCTTTTTCAATACGCCTCCTCGTCCCTGATTTCCTGCTGTGTTATCTCCTTTCCGTCCATCTTATACCAGGTGTACACGATGTAGGCGAGCACAAACGGGATGAGCAGGCTCACCGCCGACATGACGCCGAGGGTGAACTCGCTGCTGCAGCTGTTGGCTATGGTGAGCGACGACTGCAGGTCGGCGTTGGAGGGATAATAGGCGGTGTTGTTCCACCCTGCCGCGAGCAGCAGGGCAAGCACCGTGAGCACCACTCCCGTGCCTGCGGGCCAGATGCCGCGGATGTAGGTCTTGCTCACGATGGTGCGCACGATGCCATAGAGCACCAGCACCACACCCACGAGCAGAGCCAAGAGCAGATACCACATGTCGGTGAGGTTGTGGAGATACTTCATCGGCACCAACGAGATAATGCCCGTGTCGGGATTTACACCATAGCCGTCTTTCAGCAGCACATGAACAAGGAATGCCACGAAGAACACCACAAACACGGCTGCCGTTCCCACCAGGCGCACCGAGGCACGGCTGCGGATGTTCTCGTCGCCCACATTATTTATATAATATAGCAGACCGAGACACTGGGCGAGCATTGCCACGGCAACGCCGAGCACGAGGTTCCACACGTCGAGTAGGGCATCCAGTCCGTGGCTGGCGTTTGCCCAGCGGCTTATCACGGGGGCAAAGTCGCTCAGGATGTTGTTTTTCTCAACCACAAAGTTTGAGCCGTTGAAGAACGTCGCCACCGCTGCGCCGATGAGGAAGGGACCCACCACTCCGTTGAGCACAAGGAACCAGCGGAACACGCGGGCGCCGAGCAGATTGCCCGGCTTGTTCTGATACTCGTAGCTCACAGCCTGGAGCACAAACGAGAAGAGGATTACCATCCAAAGCCAGTAGGCTCCGCCGAAGCTGGTGCTGTAGAACAGAGGGAAAGAGGCGAAGAAGGCTCCGCCAAACACCACGAGCGTGGTGAAAGTAAGCTCCCACTTGCGCCCCGTGGAGTTTACGAGCATGCGCTGCTCGTCTTCATTGCGCCCAAGCGAGAATATCAAGGTGTTTGCGCCCTGCACAAAGAGCAGGAACACGAGCAGTGCGCCGAGAAGCGACACCAAAAACCACCAGTAATGCTGAAGAAAATCGTATGTCATAGTTCAGGTCCTTTCTTTATCTGTTTCAACATGATATTTATCTCAACTGCCAGCAGCACCGTAAAGAGCACGAGGAAGATTAGGAACGTGAGCATCACGCTGCCGCTGCCCACTCCGCTCACTCCTGCCCATGTGGGCAGCATGTCCTGAATGGTCCACGGCTGGCGTCCCAGTTCGGCAACAATCCAGCCCGCCTCGCTGGCAATATATCCCAGAGGCAGAAGTGCCACGCCTGTCCATAGCAGCCACCGGCAGCGGCTCACATCCTTGCGGTATGTCCAGAACAGCATCACGATGAAGAATACAAGAAACAGGGTGCCCAGCCCCACCATCACACGGAACGAATAGAAGCACACGGGAATGAACGGCACCACCTGCGCCCTGTCCTTCACATAGCCGTAGCCAAAGTACGGCATATCCTCGGCAAGCTCCTTTTTCAGCTTCTCCATGCGTGCCAAATCAACATTGCCGCCGGTCTTTGCCGCCGCCATGCCGCCACCCGAAGCCGCCATGCCGCGATATTCCTTGAGATTGGCGATTGCCCTGCGGCCGCGCTCCATCTTCTGCTCCACGCTCAGCGCCACAGTTCCGTCAGCCAGCTTGTAACCGCCGTCGAGAATATCCTTCACACCCGGCACGTAGCCGTCGATGGTTCTTGTGCCGAGCAGCGAGAGTGCGTTGGGGATGGCTATCTTCATCGGCGGCTCAGCCTCGTTCTCATAGTCGGGCTGGCTCAGCGGATTTACCATAGCAATACAGGTGAGGTCCTGACTCTCGCCGCCACTGTAGAGTGCCTCCATTGCCGCCAGCTTCATCGGCTGTATCTGTGCCACCTGATATGCCGAGCCGTCGCCGCTCTGCATCGCCAGCAGCGAAGCCACAAGCCCGAGCACCGACGCCATCTTGATGCCGGTCAGGGCGAGACGCTCGTGACGCTTCTTCAGCAGGTACCAGCACGACACAGCCATGACAAACAGCGCACCGATAATCCACGATGATGTGACGGCATGGAAGAATTTGTTCACTCCCATGGGCGACAGCGCCACCTCGGCAAACGATGCCATCTCGTTGCGCATTGTGTCGGGATTGAACTCGCAGCCAATGGGATACTGCATCCATGCGTTTGCCACCAGAATCCACCACGCCGAGATGGTGGCGCCGATGCCTGTGAGCCACGTTGAGGCAAGATGGAATCCGCGGCTCACCTTGTTCCAGCCAAAGAACATCACCGCCACAAACGTGGACTCCATAAAGAATGCCACGATGCCCTCAACGGCAAGAGGCGCGCCGAAGATGTCGCCGACGAACCATGAGTAGTTGCTCCAGTTGGTGCCAAACTGAAACTCAAGAATAATGCCCGTGGCAACGCCGATAGCAAAGTTTACACCAAACAGCCGCTGCCAAAACTTGGCGGCAGTCTTCCAAAACTCGTCTCTCGTGCGGTAGTAGACCGTCTCTGCCACTCCCATTATCACGGCAAGCCCGAGCGTAAGCGGCACAAACAGCCAGTGATAGATGGCAGTGAGCGCAAACTGGGCTCTTGCCCAGTCCACCGCCGCCAGATCAATGTCTAACAGTAAATTCTCCATAATCTTTTTTTAGTTTTTAGTTATTAATTATTAGTTATTAATTTTTGTCTGCCCTGTCCGACCCGTCCACTTGTCTGACCTGCCTGCCCCGTCCGACAGATAAGACAGCCTCCCAACTCAAATTTCAAAAACTCTTCATCGGCGAAGCCGACAATTGACTTTCGTCGAACGTTGTTTCGTCATTGACTTCGTCGAACTTCGTTTCAAAATTGACTTCGTCGAACGTTGTTTCGTAATTCGTAACTCACTCCCCCAGCACTTCTCCCGCCACAAACTCCGCCTCCTTGCCCTGCAGGGCATTCGTTCTCACGTAGTCAGGGAAAAAGAGCCACTTCAGTATGACAAATATCACAATCAGCTTCACAATTATCAGCACCCACAAAGTCTTTCCGACAGTCATCTGCCTGAATCCCTCAGAGTAAAATCGCCACACCTTATATAATATATTGCCGTTGTTCATTATCAAAGCGTCAAAGTAGGTATTGCGATTAATCGCGATACCTCTTTGTTAAGTCTCCAAACTCCTCGATGCGCCTGTCACGCAGGAACGGCCACCAGCGGCGCACCTGCTCGCTGTGGTCGAGGTCGATGCTCACGATGATGCTTTCCTCATCGTTGTCGGAAGCCTCGTAGATTATTTCCCCCTGTGGACCAGCCACGAACGATGTGCCCCAGAACATTATGCCCTCGGTCTGACCGGAAGGGTCGGGCTCAAAGCCCACACGGTTGACAGCTACCACAGGCAGCCCGTTTGCCACGGCATGACCGCGCTGCACCGTCTGCCATGCCCTGCGCTGGCGCTGCTGCTCCTCGGCATCATCGTTGGCTGCATAGCCTATGGCTGTGGGATAGATAAGAATCTCTGCTCCGGCAAGTGCCATGAGACGGGCACCCTCAGGATACCACTGGTCCCAGCACACCTGCACACCGAGGCGTCCCACTGAAGTGTCGATGGGACGGAAACCGAGGTCGCCGGGTGTGAAGTAGAATTTCTCGTAGTAGGCAGGGTCATCGGGGATGTGCATCTTGCGGTAGGTGCCGGCGATTGTGCCGTCACGCTCTATAACCACCGCGGTGTTGTGATATAGTCCGGCGGCACGTTTCTCAAACAGCGAGGTTACGATCACCACACCGTAGCGACGGGCAAGGTCACCAAAGAGGTTGGTGCTCGGTCCGGGAATGGTCTCGGCGAGGTCGAAGTTGTCTACATCCTCCACCTGACAGAAATAAAGCGAGTTGTGGAGCTCCTGCAGCACAATGAGCTGCGCTCCACGCTTGGCAAGGTCTGCAATGCCCTCGGCAAGCCTTATGATATTGGTTTTTCGGTCAGCAACGTTGTGCTGTTGCAGGAAACCTACTTTCAGTTTTCTCATTTTGGAATTTGCATTGTGCAGCAATGGATTGAGCCATGCTGGCGTATTATCTGTACACTGTCTATTGCCACCATCTCCCTGTCGGGGAAAGCCTGTGCAATGATTTCCATGGCACGATGGTCGTTGTCGGGCTGACCGTATGTGGGCACAAGCACCGCACCGTTGACAACAAGGAAGTTGGCATAGGTGGCAGGCAACCTCTCGCCGTCGATTATTATCGGCGCAGGCATTGGCAGGCGCAGCAGGCGGTAGGGCTGTCCTCCGGTGGTGCGAAGCGATTTCAGCTCTTCCTCCATGGCGTGCAGCTCTGCATACTGCTCGTCGTTCTCATCATCACACCCTATATATAATAAGGTGTCATCGGGGGCCACACGTACAAGGGTGTCTATGTGTCCGTCGGTGTCGTCGCCAGTCAGATTGCCATGATTTATCCACACAATGCGGCTGGCATGCAGGCGGCGCTTCAGCTCCTCCTCTATCTGCTCCTTGGTGAGCGGCTGGTTGCGGTGAGGCGCCAGCAGACACGGTGATGTGGTGAACACGGTGCCCTTGCCGTCGCTCTCTATTGAGCCGCCTTCAAGCACAAAGTCGAGATGATTCTCATATTCGCCTTCCACCACTTCCATCTCGTAGAGATTACGGTTGATGGCATTGTCGTTGTCGGCGGCAAACTTCTCTCCCCATCCGTTGAAGCGGAAGTCAAGCAGACGCTTGCCCCCCTTGCCGTCGGTAAGAGTAATAAAACCGTGGTCACGTGCCCATGTATCGTCGGTATCACACTCCACCACCATTATGTCGCCACCGGGGGCAAGCTCAAAGATACGGTCAAGAACATCGTCCATGGCATCGGCATCTGGAGCCACTATGATGAGCCGCTCACGCTTGGCTATCTCGGCAGCCATATTTATATAGGTGTCGGTAATCTCCGGCAACATGTATGCCCAGTCGGTGCCGGCGTGTGGCCACGTGAGCTGCACCGCCTCCTGCTCTGCCCACTCGGGGGGCAAAACCAATGTGGAGTTTGGAGTTTGGAGTGTAGGGTTATTTTTCATTATATTCCTTTTGTCTAAATTTTATCACAATATATGCTGTGACGAAGTAGAACGCCACCTGAGCCCAAAGCGCACGGAACTCAGTCATGCAGTCGGCAAGGGTGGCTCCCATGGTGTTCATGCGCACAAAGGAGCGTATGCCGAATGTTGAGGGGATGAGCCACGATATGCTCTGCCAAAACCAGGGAATATTGCTCTGCGGCCATGACACTCCCGAGAGAAAGAGCATCGGCACAGAGGTGAACACCACTATGAGCAGCACATTCTCGCGATAGTGAACTGCCACCGACACCGTGATGGCAAAGAATATGCAGGCAAGCACTAAAGGCAGCATCACTGCGAGCAAGTCGAGCGGTTGCGCAAGAGTGACGAAACTGAAGATGCGCGGCACAATGACCGTAAGGAACAGACCTATCAGGGCAAAGAACATGAAGTAGCACAGACTCTTGCCCATGAATACACTCATTGCGCCCATGCCATGGCTCCGCAGCTCACGGTACTCGGCATAATGTCCGTTCTCGCGTGCTGTTCCCGCCAGCAGTCCCACACCAAGTATAAGAATCTGCTGCAATATAAGTATAAGCACCGCAGGCAGGATAAAACTGCCGTAGCCTCCGGCGGGATTAAATATTGCTATCTCATGAAACGCTAATGGCGCAATAGTTATTTCGTCCTCCCGGTCGGTATGGTTGCCAGCCAGCTTTATCTGTATCTTACTGTTCATCGCAAAGCTCACCGACGATGCGGTCTGGAATATCGCCTTATAGTTGAGCATGAGGCTCATGTCGGTATATACGGCAATGGGCGACTGCTCACCACGGTTCACCCTTATGGCGAAGTCGCTTGGTATATGATATATGCCGCGCACCTTCTGCTCGCCCACCATGCGGCGCGCCTCGTCCATGTCGGCGGCATAGCCCACAATCTCTACATCGGCGGTGCCGTCGCACAGACGTATGAACTCACGGCTTAGCTGCGAGCGCGAGTCATCGACCACAGCCACTGGAACATCGCGCACCACCTCGTTGTTATACACCCATGAGTAAAGTATTGGGTAAGAGAGTGGCAGCACTATGAAAAACAGCAGCATGCCCTCGTCGCGCATAATGCGGCGAATCTCCTCCGCCCACACATCGCACATATTGCGGAATCCGTGTGCCAGGTTGCCAATCATATCTTTTATTATTGTCATGGCATATAGGTATAGGTGTTAAACGTAGTTTTCATGCGCGGCAGCACTGTTAGCGGCAGCACGCAGAACAACAGCAGTACGGCAATGTTGAGCCATACTCCCGACAGTGAGTAGCCATTGAACACCGATGCCTGATAAATCTGGAAATAATGGCGCAGCGGAAACAGCCATGATGCCGACTGCAGCGGAGCGTCCATTGCCGGCACGGGAAAAGCGTTGCCTGCAATGGAGAAGCTGAGCACAGCCCACAGCGAGCAGATACTCATGCTCATGCGCAGCGACGGCATAAGCCCAAAACAGAATGCACCGAATGCCTGCGACGGCAGCACAGCCAGAAACGAAAGTGCCAGCATGCGCCCAACTCCGCCTGCTGTCGGGAAATGGAGTGCGCCGAAGACGTAGAGCAGATAAATCATCATGATACTCACAAAGCCCAGTGTGTAGGGCAGCAGCTTGCCTGCCACCGCCACATATATATTATTATGTGCACGCGCCATGAGTTCACGCGCAGTGCCGAACTTCAGCTCTGTTCCCAAGACATAAGGAGTGAGGATAAAGATGAAAAGCATTATCACTCCGGGCACAAGCACAGCCGAGAGATAGAAGTTATAGTTTGTCCACGGGTTCTCTATAGGGTGCAGGTCGATGGTGATGGGCTGCAGGAAAGCCATAATTCTGTCCTCGTCCATTCCCTTGGCGGTCATGGTAGCCTTTCCCACCGCCGCACTTCCAAGCGTCGACACAGTCTTAAGATCGCGGAACAGCAGCGCACCTGCAGTGAGCGAGTGCATGGAGTAATAGAACGATATTTCAGGCTGGCGCGATGCCAGCAGATTACTCTCTGTATGCTGCGGAATATAGAGATATGCGTAGATTTCGTTGCGCTGTATTGCCCGTCGCGCCTCGGTCACATTAGGATAGTGTGCCACTACGTGCGATGTCTGGAAGGCATCAAGCAGTCTCGTCAGCTTCCGCGATGTGGTGGAGTTGTCTAGGTCGACCACTCCCACGGGCATGTCTTCAGGCTGTCCCTCGTCCATTATTGACGTGAAGAACAGCATGGTAAGCAGTGGAAACACAATCACGCAGAACCAATATATAGGTTTTCGCCTGATTATGCCGCACTCACGCAGGGCTATATCGATTACACTTTTCAATATTCCTATCTTTTAATCACCAGTGACATTCCGGGGCGAAGTCCCTCAATCTTGTCCACAGGACGTGCCTTCACCTCGAAGGTCTTCAGATCGTACTGTCCGTTAGCCTTTGTGGCTTTCCATGCTGCGTATGAGCCCTGGTCCTTTATGTGATACACCTTCATGCGTATGTCCTTGTCGAATGCCGGCGAATATGCAGTGAACGTGTCGCCCACCTTCATGCCGTTGAGCATGTCCTCACGAACATTAAATGTTCCCCACACGTCGGTCATAATTGATACTGACATTATAGGACTGCCAGTGCCAACCAATTCACCCACCTTGGGATACACCTCGCTCACCTCGCCTTCCATCTGCGCTGTCTGCACTGTCTCGTTGATGTAAGCGCTGACCTCCTGCACGGCACCCTTTGCGCGGTTCACCTGTGCTGCGGCAGCGAGCTTCTCCTCGCGGCGCACTCCGCTCTTCACCATGTCATACTGGCTCTGTGCCGCCAGCATCTGTGCCTTGGTTGCCTTGTAGGCAGCGTATGCCTCGTCGCGCTTCTGCTGTGTCATCACACCTTCGTCAAACAGGCGCTGCACACGGTTATATGATTTCTCGGCTATCTCCAGTCCTGCCTTTGCCTGCTGCAACAGCTCGTATGCTCCACGCACCTGCTCACGGCGTGCGCCATTCTGCGCCATCAGCTCCAGGGCACTGGCTCCGCTCTCGGCACTCTCCGCCTGCATCATCTTAGCCCTAACCTCAGGCGCGTCGATAATGGCAAGCGTGTCGCCTGCCTTCACATAGTCGCCCTCGCTGACATACAGATGGAGTATTCTGCCCGGCACCTTGCTCGACACACGGTATTCGGTCACCTCCACCTGTCCCTGAATGGTCTCAGGCTCGGTGCGTATGACAAAATAACCTGTCACACAAACCACCAGCACTACGGCGGTAAACGCCAGTACGGCAAGCATTACATTATTATGTTGTGATTTCTCGCTCATAATTTATTTTATTTTGAGTTATGATTTACGAATTACTCCAGCTCTCCCATTGCCTTGCGCAGGTCAACATGCGACATTCTCACATCAATCTCCGCATCAATCTTCTGGCTTTGTGCCTCCATCCATGCTGTCTGTGCCTCCATCACCACTGTACTTGAGATTACACCCTCATGGAATCCGAGGTTGGCACAACGCAGGTTCTCGTCAGCACGGCTGATGTTTGCCTCAGCCATCTGCAGGCGCTTTTGTGCCTCGCTCACCTTGTGCGAGCTTTGTGTCATCTGCAGCTCCATCTTCTCCTGAGCCTCAGCCATTTCTAATTTTGCTATTGCTCCGGCTCCCTTGGCTGCACGCGCCTTATAGGCAACATCGCCCCAGTTCCACACTGGTACACTGACAAGTACGCCCACGTTCCACACTCCAGCAAACGAGCGGCGGTAACCGTCGTAGACGTTAGGGTTGCTCACGGCATAGCCTCCCATAAGCATCACCTTTGGCAGATTGCCAGCCTTAATCAGGCGCACACTCTGCTGACTCATATCCACCATGTTCTGCATGGCTTTCAACTCTGGGCGGTTGCGCAGCATCGTTTCCTTGTCGGCAACAGTCTTCACCAGTTCTATATCAGCGATGTTGTCGGTGTCTTCATCGGCAAGCACAACGTCAGTGTCGCTTGGCAGTCCGCATATTTGGCACAGCAGCATACGGGCAAGAGTCAGCCCGTTGTCCACCTTCATCACAGTCATCTCCGCCTCGTTCACCTTCACGCTCACGCTGAGTCCCTCGCTGCGTGTGGCAACTCCCTCGCGAATCATCTTCTGCACGTCGCTGTCGAGTTTTTTCACCAATGTCAGAAAACTCTCGGCAAGACGTTTCTTGTGTTTCAACGACACCACGGTCCAGTATGCACGGTCAGTTTCATACACCGTTGCCTGGCGCATAGTGGCGGTACCATTTGCAGCCATCTCCACATTGATGTCAGCAATGTTGTTGGCGGCGGTTATGGCCCCGCCAGCATATATAGGCTGTGTTGCCATTATAGCTCCGGCAAACATACTGCGAGTGTCAGTGTGGAAGGCATCCACAATGTGCTGCCCTATGGTATTGAGTGTCACATCCACGTTGGGCAGCGTCACCCCTATCTGCCCCAGCATTCCTCCCACGGTGGTACCCATTGTTGAGAGCGTATTCTTTTGGTCACCATTGAGGATAGAAATTTCGCGGCTGGTGTACATATATCCACCCGTGGCGCTAACCTTAGGCAGATATTTTGTGCGTGCCGATTTCTTCATGTTTTTCGCCACATCCTGCTTCACCTTTGCCACTCCCAGCAGCTTGTTATTGCGTAGAGCCAGTGCTCTGCAGCTGTCGAGGCTCAGCGTTTGCTGTGCCGCGGCAGGCATCGCAGAGACGATGAGGAGAAAAGTAATGAAATTCTTCATACCTTTACTTATTAAAAGAGAAAGATCTCGAGCCAATCATGTTGCCGTCGGCAAAGATGCTCACGATGTAAGTGCCTGCCTGCAGAAATTCCCCCACGTTCCAGTAAGTGGTCACTCCCACAGCCTCACCTGTGTACTCCACCGCCTTCTTCATCGAGTATGCCATGGTGCGGTTCTCATAGTTGAAGCTTCCGCCGTTGAGCACATCACCGTTTGGCGTCTGTATTCTCACGTAGAGTGTGCGCACTCCATTAGCTGCGGTCACGTTTCTTGCTATTGTAAAATTCACCACGATGGTCTTTGCATCCTTCACCTTCTTTGCCGCCTTGCCTTTTTTGTTCTGCAAGGTCATGCTTATGCCTGTGGCGTCGAGCTGTGCGGCTATTGCCACCTTTTCAGACAGGCTTGCCTTCTCGCTGCTCAGTCCGGCTATCTGGCGGTTAGCCTCGTCGTTCTGAGCCTTAATGCGGGTGTTCTCCTGCGAGAGATGCTCATTCAGACGGTTGAGCGAGTCTATTTGCATCACATAGCTGCGCAGTACCTTGCGCACCGTGGCAAGCTCCTTTTTCAGTCGGGCAATCTCGCGTGCGTCGCTGCTCTTCACCTGTTTCAGCTCTTCCAGCAGCTCCTGAGTACGCATCTGCTCCTGTGTGAGCTGTGCTATGATGGAGTCATTATTTATCTTTGTCTTCATCTCGCTGTACTGCAGTGCAAACTGCTCGTATTCGTTCTCCATCTCCTTCTTGTCGAGAGCGGCAAGCTCCTGCATCTCCTCATTGGCAGCCTTCTGCTCGTTGAGGCTGAAGGCAAGATAGCCGATTCCACAGAGCAACAAGGCAAAAATCACGATAAGCGGTATAAATACATTTTTTTTCATAACTACTTTTGCAATTTATTAAAAACTAATCGGCTGCAAAATTACACATTATTTGTAATATAGCCAAACAAAAAAAACTTTTCTAAACTAAAATTTCCATAAAAAATGAACAAAAAGGAAAAAATGAACAAAATCCAATAAAAACAATTACGGCTCGCCCTCTATAAACTTAAGGGTGAGCCGTAATCCTCATTTTCCTGCTGTGATTTTCATTCTGTCTACTAAATCCAGCCTTTTGTTTCCTGCAATGCCATGTTTTTTCCTTAGTTATGCCAACAAAATTCCACTTTGGATGTTCGGTCTGATGTATACTAAAAAAATATACTAAAAATCTCTGATATCACACTTTAATTTTCATACCTACTTTACTGGACTTTTTGCATGTTCGTGCATTTTGTTCTGTATAAGGTATTGTATTTATTTAATTATAATGAAATAGTGAGTTCCCGCTTTATTCATTGTACGGATCATAAAAAGCTTCCACAACAGAATACCTACTTTACGCAGGCTATGCCTATACAGTATCCTCCAATAGAAATAAGCTATCTTCGGTTATCGCCAATACATTGACAAGAGAAGGATATTCAACAATATAGAAATCTGGAATTTCGCCTTCATTAGACATTCTTACATTATCCTTCCACCTTCTGCTTCTCCTCCTTTATCAATCTTGGGAGAATTTTTATAAAGTTCCAATATCTGGGTATGTTCTTTTGTGGCTGTTCCAATGCTCTATGTAACCATTCAAGTCTTAATGCCAGCATCCATTTGGGTGCTCTTTTTACTCCACCTACACCAGCATTAAAATTGAAAATTGCTCCGTAACCGAACATCACTCCACGATTAATATAAGGCTTCAGTCGAGCCATAAACATCTCCTGTTTGGGAGCTCCAAGACTTACCCAGATAATATCAGGATTGTCTTCATTAATCATCTTTGCTATGCCCTCGTAGTCAAATTCGTCAACTTTTCTAAAAGGTAAAGTCTCAAATCTGTATGTGGCAATCTTCGGATCTATTTTCGATAGGTTATTTCTCAAGCCTTCAAGAACCTCCTCCGTATTACCGAGGAAAAACTGACGAAACTTCTTCATCTTAATATATTTGATAAATATATCTGCTCCGATATATCTGTCAATAGGTTCATGGTGTATCCATGCAAGAATCTTTGCGAGTATGGAACCATCACAATTGTTTACTAAGGCTCCGTTCAACACCTCAAGAAACTCAGGATCTTTGTTTGCTACAGTCAGATTATTGCTTTCAACAGAACAACTGTATCCTGGAATACCTTTATCAATAGCTTCGAAGATGGTCTTATCCAATTTATCCCTGTCAAACTCTATTCTTACGTTGAAGTATTTCTTGTCACTTGTCATAAGCTATTCCTATAATTATAAATTTCATATCCGACAGTGCTTTCATTGCGTGCCTTTCACCTTTTGAAATCAGTAGGTAAGTTTCCTTATTAAGCTCATACCGTTTTCCTTCAATGAACATCTCTCCTTTACCGGTGAGTATTATATAATGCTCATCCATAGTATGATGGATATGTTCCTCTACTATTTCTCCAGCATTCAAGGTTGTAACTGCAATTTGAGTCACGGCGCTATCAGTATCACCGTCTCTCAGAAGCACCTGCTTTATGCCGATGCCATGAGCGGTGGTGATACCTTTCACGTCCTCTATTTTTTTCAGAATTGACATTTCCCCGTCTTGCTTTCAATGTCTTTCCTTATCCATTCATATTGCTGTCTAAGACCTTTTTCCAGGCTCATTTTGGGCTCCCAACCCAGAATTTCCTTTGCTTTGCTCCAGTCTGCACTACGTGCCTTGTCACCTTCCGGCTTTGTTGTATCATAGAAAGGCTTTATATCCTTTCCTGATATTTTGACCACAGCCTCTGCAATCTCGCGAATACTTGTACACTCCGACGGACCAATCTGGATCCATCCGTGTCCCCATCCTTTTTTTAGGGCTAATACAAGAGCCTCAACGATATCGTTTACATGTATGAATGCACGTCCCTGCTTTCCGCTGCCCCAAACGTTGAATTCTTCCTTTGGGAAATTTATTGCCTTGCGAATCAATGCCGGAATCACCTGACTCCTCTCACCGTAATCACAAGGACTGCCATATACATTATGAAACTGTAGTGTACAGCAGGGAATACCAGTCTCCTTTTCCAAGAAGCCTATTTCCAATTGTCCCATCAGCTTACTCCATCCGTATGCCGATTCCGGCAATGCTGGGAACAGTTCCTCCTCCTTTAGCGGTATAACGTCAAGAGAATTTTGTCTTGTCAAAGGATAACTACAGGCTGTTCCAACATATATCAATCCTTTGATTCTTTCCTTTCCCGCCTTACGCACTGAATGGAAAAGATGTGTGTTGATAAGATTGTTCAACCTGAATAAGTCTCCCTGATTACTGAACACGTAGTTGATGCCGGCTACGATGTCGGCAAGATGGATAACATATTCTGTATTGAACACTATCGGGTCGATGCCTAAACCTCTTGAAAGATCAACATTATAAAAATTCTTCTCCAAATCTATCACCGGCTTACCTTTCTCATCATTGAGATATTCCAGCTTGCCACGCCACAAATTGTCTATAACACTTACTTCGTGACCTTCTTTCACTAATCTTTTCACGAGATTGCTTCCAATCATTCCGCAACCTCCAGTTACTAAAATTTTACTCATATTTATTACCGTTTTTTTTATAAATCACTTTATATATGCTTTCATAGCACTTTTCAAGTGTATAATTTTGACTTTTAATAAAAGCCCTTTCTCCTTTTAGTTTTGCCAATTCGCTATTTGATATTACTGAACAATATGCCCTATCCAAAGAATCAATATCACCTATCTGATAAGAATATGCACAATCATTACAAAAATAATAATTGATAGCTCCAACATCAGTATATATTATTGGCTTTTTGTTCCTCATTGCAGAAATGGCTAACATTTGACCAGAAGAACCTACATCTTCTTTTAATGCTATAATCACGCACAAGGAATTCGATAAATAATTTTCAAAATCTTCTTGTTTCTGATCCTTTAATACAATTACATTTTGGGGTGGATTGGACACATTGGTATTTAAACTGCTGACAATGATTAAAAAAGTTCTTTCTGGATGTTTTTTTGCTAATTGAAAAATCAATTCATAATCCCTATTCGTATACCCACCACAAAAAAAATAGTCTTTTATATTATGATTGTCAATACCTTTTTTTTGGGGGGGCGGTAAAAAATCCGAAGAATAAGGTATAAATTCTAAATTGATTTTATCTGAAATCTGTCTCTTATACACAT
>ENA-OYXX01000730-OYXX01000730.1-human-gut-metagenome-genome-assembly--contig:-NODE-730-length-14160-cov-7.549663_pt1 | contig 14160 bp, 10 predicted proteins | sample MGYA00243976_ERZ653434 | MGnify/ENA primary metagenome ERZ653434 (study PRJEB26926, sample SAMN06165112) | human gut metagenome | biome: ENVO:00009003; feature: ENVO:2100002; material: ENVO:00002003...
GAGATCTAGTACGGTCTCGTGGGCTCGGAGATGTGTATAAGAGACAGATATAAGAGAGAACAAGAATTAAAATAAGAGAGCAAAAACAAAGAACAAATATGGAATACAATTTCAGAGAAATCGAGAAGAAATGGCAACACCGGTGGGTGGAGCAGCAGACCTATAAGGTGAAAGAAGACAGGGACAAGAAGAAATTCTACGTGCTCAACATGTTCCCGTACCCATCGGGAGCGGGACTGCACGTGGGACATCCGCTCGGATATATAGCATCAGACATATACGCACGCTACAAGCGTCAGCAGGGCTTCAACGTGCTCAACCCCATGGGTTACGACGCTTACGGACTGCCCGCAGAGCAATACGCCATACAGACAGGGCAGCACCCCGCCATCACCACCGACGCCAACATAAAGCGCTACCGCGAACAGCTGGACAAGATAGGCTTCTCCTTCGACTGGGACCGCGAGATACGCACCTGCGACCCGGAGTATTATCACTGGACACAGTGGGCCTTCCAGAAGATGTTCAACAGCTACTACTGCAACGACACCAAGCGTGCCCGCCCAATCAGCGAGCTGCTGGAAGCCTTCCCGAAACACGGCAACGAGGGACTCAACGCCGCCTGCTCCGAAGAGCTGACGTTCACCGCCGACGAATGGAACTCGTGGGACGAGAAGCGCCAACAGGAGGTGCTGATGAACTACCGCATAGCCTATCTGGGCGAGACGATGGTAAACTGGTGCCCGCAGCTGGGCACGGTGCTGGCCAACGACGAGGTGGTGGACGGCGTGTCGGAGCGCGGCGGCTATCCCGTGGTGCAGAAGAAGATGCGCCAGTGGTGCCTGCGCGTGTCGGCATACGCACAGCGCCTGCTCGACGGACTGGAGACTATAGACTGGACCGACTCGCTGAAAGAGACGCAGAAGAACTGGATAGGCCGCTCTGAAGGCACCGAGATGACATTCAAGGTGGCCGACAGCGACATCGGATTCACCATCTTCACCACCCGTGCCGACACCATCTTCGGCGTCACTTTCATGGTGCTCGCCCCCGAGAGCGAACTCGTAGACCAACTGACCACTCCCGAACAGCGTGCCGCCGTAGACGAATATATTGCCTACGTAAAGAAGCGCACCGAGCGCGAACGCATCAGCGACCACCGTGTGACGGGCGTGTTCTCCGGCTCATATGCCATCAACCCCTTCACAGGCGACAAGATACCGGTGTGGATTTCGGAGTATGTGCTGGCCGGCTACGGCACAGGTGCCATCATGGCCGTACCGGCACACGACTCCCGCGACTATGCTTTCGCCAAACACTTCGGCCTGCCCATCATCCCGCTGATAGAGGGTGCCGACGTGAGCGAGCAGAGCTTCGACGCAAAGGAGGGTATCGTGATGAACAGCCCAAAAGCCCACTCCGGCTCCCCCAAGGGGGGCTTCTCCCTCAACGGACTTACCGTAAAGGAGGCCATAGCCAAGACGAAGGAATATGTAAAGGCCCATAATCTCGGCCGCGTGAAGGTGAACTACCGCCTGCGCGACGCCATATTCTCACGCCAGAGATATTGGGGCGAACCGTTCCCCGTGTACTATAAGGACAACATGCCCTACATGATTCCCGAAGAGTGCCTGCCGCTGGAGCTGCCCGAAGTGGCCAAGTTTCTGCCCACGGAGACGGGAGAGCCGCCTCTGGGTCACGCCACACGATGGGCATGGGACACAAAGGAGAACAAGGTTGTAGACAATACGCTTATCGACAACGTCACCGTTTTCCCGCTCGAGCTGAACACCATGCCCGGTTTCGCCGGCTCCTCGGCCTACTATCTGCGCTACATGGACCCGCGCAACCACACGGCACTCGTCGACAAGCAGGTGGACGAATACTGGCAGAACGTCGACCTATACGTCGGCGGAACGGAACACGCCACCGGACACCTCATCTATTCGCGCTTCTGGAACAAGTTCCTCTTCGACTACGGCTACTCATGCAAGGAGGAACCGTTCGGAAAACTGGTCAACCAGGGCATGATACAGGGCCGGAGCAACTTCGTATACCGCATAAAGGACACAAATACATTCGTCTCACTCGGCCTGAAAGACCGGTACGACACCACTCCGATACACGTCGACGTGAACATCGTCAGCGGCGATGTGCTTGACGTGGAGGCGTTCAAGGCATGGCGGCCGGAGTATAACAACGCCGAGTTCATTCTCGAAGACGGCAAGTACGTCTGCGGATGGGCCGTGGAGAAGATGTCGAAATCGATGTACAACGTGGTCAACCCCGACATGATTGTCGAGAAATACGGTGCCGACACGTTGCGCCTTTACGAGATGTTCCTCGGTCCGGTGGAGCAGTCGAAGCCGTGGGACACCAACGGCATAGACGGTTGCCACCGCTTCCTGAAGAAGTTCTGGGGACTCTTCTACAAGCGCGGCACCGACGAACTGGCCGTTACCGATGACGCCGCCACGGCAGAACAGCTCAAATCTGTACACAAACTGATAAAGAAGGTGACACAGGACATCGAGAACTTCAGCTACAACACGAGCATATCGGCATTCATGATATGCGTGAACGAGCTGACACAGCTGAAGTGCACCAACCGCGAACTGCTCCGCACGCTCGTCGTGCTCATGGCTCCGTTTGCCCCGCACATAGCCGAAGAATTGTGGGAAACCACAGGCGGGGAGGGCAGTGTGTGCGACGCACAGTGGCCGTCGTACGACGAGAAGTATCTCGTGGAGACGTCGGTGAAGCTCGGTGTGGCCTTCAACGGCAAGTGCCGCTTCGACATGGAGTTTGCCGCCGATGCCGACAACAAGACCGTAGAGGCCGCCGTGATGGCCGACGAACGCTCCCAGAAGTATCTCGAGGGCAAGCAGATAGTCAAGGTAATCATCGTTCCCAAACGCATGGTTAACTTAGTAATCAAATAATTAATGTTGTTTTCATTATGGTTGGTGTGTCGAAATGCAAAAGTATATACGCTGGTATAGAAATTCATTCGGCACACCTTTTTTCATTGAAGCGGCGGCAACAAAACCGTAACTCCGCCGCCGGACAATCAAAAAAACAATAAGAACAATGAAGATAGTATTCGCAACAAACAACAAAAACAAGCTCGCCGAAATACGAAGTATTCTCGGCGACAGGTTTGAGATAGTGTCGCTGCAGGACATCGGCTGCAACACCGACATACCGGAGACGGGCAGCACTCTCGAAGAGAACGCCATGCAGAAGGCGCACTACATATACGACAACTACCACATGAACGTGTTCGCCGACGACACGGGCCTCGAGGTCGACGCCCTCGGGGGCGCACCCGGCATATACAGTGCACGCTATGCCGGCGGCGAAGGGCACGACAGCGAGGCCAACATGACAAAACTTCTCGCCGAATTAGGAGAAAATAACAATCGCAAGGCAAGATTCCGCACCGCAATAGCGTTAATAATGAAGGAAGACGGCAACGGCAGCGTGACGGAAAAACTCTTCGAGGGCATTGTCTGCGGAGAGATAATAAGAGAGAGAAGGGGAGGGGAGGGCTTCGGCTACGACCCCATATTCCAACCCGAAGGCTACGACCGCACCTTCGCCGAGCTCGGACTTGACATCAAGAACAAGATAAGCCACAGGGCACGGGCCGTGGCACGGCTGGCGGAATATCTCAAAACATTGTAGAAACAAACATGAAAATAACCGTAATCAGAATATTGGCGTGCATTGCACTGTACACCGCAGGCATCGCTGTATCAGCGGCCGAAGGCATAGGTTCGTGGAACGTATACATGGCTTATCACGACATAACGGACATACGACCGGCCGGAAATATGGTGTATGTACTCAACTCCGGAAGCGTATTCTCGTATAATGTCAACGACGAAAGCATAGAAGCGTACAACAAAATCAACGGTCTGAACGACTGCAAGGCCGAACACATAGCATGGAACAGCAATGTGAAAAGACTGATAATAGTGTATGACAACTACAACATCGACCTTCTCGGCAGCAACGGCAACGTAACCAATATTCCTGATTACTACAACAAGATAATCAATCAGGACAAAACGGTAAACAACATATATGTCAATGATGTTTACGCATACATGTGCACCAACTTCGGCATACTGAAGATAAACATGCGCGATGCCGAAATAAGCGCCACGTACAACATCAAAATGCGCACGACCGACTGCACCATCTCGGGCGGAAAAATATATGCACTGACCTCAAACGGCATATACAGCGCCGACATGTCGGCAAATCTGATAGACCACAACACCTGGCAGCCGGACAGAAACGCCGACACCGGCATATTCAAGTCGGAAGACGATATGGAGACAACCGGCGAACACGGATATGCCGAGAGACGTGTCTACGACCGCAACAACAAGTGCTGGTGGAGCAATCAGGAAGACGGACGGCTGCAAAGCTACACCGTAAATGACGACGGACAGACGTCGGTGACACGACGTGACATATCCCCCGACGGCCCAAAATACAACAATTTCTATTCGCTTAAATTCGCCGACAACATACTTTACTCGTGCGGCGGAGTGTTCAGCAGTTCCATAGACAGGAATAACCCCGGCACCATACAGACACTGGAAAACGGCAACTGGCACATATATCAAGACGAACTGGACAAGATTACGGGTTACAGCTATGTTGACAACGACTGTATCGACTACGATCCGACCGACCCCAGACGGGTGTTTGCCGGAGGACGTACGGGACTGTATGAGTTTTACGACGGAAAACTGAAGGCGTATTTCAACAAAGACAACAGCCCGCTGAAACCCGCCCTGATAAATACCGGCGAACTCGGCAACGACTATGTGATAGTGAACGGTATCAAGTTCGACTCTGAAGGCAATCTGTGGATAGTGAACAGCGGTTGCCTCGACAGGTCGCTGATGGTGTACAGAAAGGACGGAACATGGGAGACAAGAGACCACAAGGAACTGATGCGGCAACATAATGACCTGAAAGACAAGACGGTAAGTATTACCAATATGACGGGCATGATGTTCGACAGCCGCGGACTGCTGTGGTTCGTGGCCGACAACTGGGATAACCCGACACTGGCATGCTACGACACCGGCAACGACAACCTGAAGGTTTACAAGAGTTTTGTAAACCAAGACAACACCAACATCACCGTCACATCGATAGCGTGCGTGGCCGAAGACAAGGACAACAACATCTGGGTTGGCACCGACAAGGGACCGCTCTATCTCACCGACAACGACATAAGAAGCGGCAACACCACGTTCACACAGTTCAAGGTGCCGAGAAACGACGGCACCAACTATGCCGACTACCTGCTCTCGGGAGTAAGCATAAAGGCCATCTGCATAGACGGCGGCAACCGGAAATGGTTCGGTACGGACAACGACGGCCTGTATCTTATAAGCAGCGACAATATAATACAAGAACAACATTTCACCACTACCAACAGCCATATTTTGTCGAACAACGTACAGGGTCTGGCCATCAACGGAACCACCGGCGAAGTGTTCATCGGCACCGACAAGGGATTGTGCTCGTACATGAGTGACGCCACGACCCCAAACAACGAGATGACGAAGGACAACGTGTACGCATACCCCAATCCGGTAAAGCCCGGATATAACGGATATATCACGATAGTGGGGCTTACATACAACGCCAACGTAAAGATAATGACCTCAAGCGGACACATCGTAGCCGAAGGCACATCTACCGGAGGAACGTTCAAGTGGGACGGTAACGACCTTGACGGCAACCGTGTGGCAAGCGGAGTGTATATGGTGGCCACGGCAACAAGCGACGGCAGCAAGGGAACGGTGTGCAAAATAGCCGTGATAAGATAAATGTAAACGATATTACAGACAAAGAGTACGGCAAGATGGACAAACGAATAGGCTGGATAGACACCGCGAGAGGCATCCTGATGATTCTCATTCTGCTTTTTCATACCGAAGTGTATTATGCGGGAGAGGAAATAATACCCTACGGACTGTATGTGGCCAACGCGCTGATGGCGTTTTTCTTCATATCCGGTTACTTGTTTTACAAGGAAAACGGAGGCACCGCCTTTTCCCTTAAACGCAAACTGCGCTCCATCTTACGCGGCATCGTCATGCCGTATTTCATCTTCACCACGGCGATGGCACTGCCCAAAGCCATGGCTCACGGCAATTTCACGTCGCTGACCGACGTTGCCTGCAATATAGCCACCGGACACGCATCTTGGTTTGTCACGGCACTGGCGGTGGCCGAAACAATATTCGCGGCCGCACTGTATGCCGCCGAAAAACACGGATGGCGGTGGCTGTTGCCGCTGTTGTGCACGGTTGCCGTCATCGCCACATTCACCATAGACAGCGGCATCATGCTTATATGGAACGCCAACATAGCCCTCATGGCCTTGCCTTATCTGTATTGCGGATATGCCTTTCACAAGTACGAAACGCTTACATGCAAATACCTTAACCGCACATGGCTCACCGTAATGGCTGCAGTGATACTCGTACTGAAATGGTACGAGTGGACGGAAGGCATGAGCATGCTGGTGTTTCCGCTCGACATAACGTCGTTTCCTGTATTTTTTACCGACACATTGTTGTCTGCCGTGCTTATCGTACACATGGCCCGAATGTTGCCGCAGCATCCGCTTGTCATGTTCACAGGCCGGAACAGCATAGTCTATTATTTTCTCTGCGGTGGCGTACCGCTGCTTGTATCGGCTGTTATGGGCAGAATGGGATTGGCTTACAGCGGCAACTATATAATGGTGACGGTCGTCTTTATCATTGTCTACGCCGCAGCCACTGTCATGACATGGGCCGTCTGCCGGTATGTCCCGTTCGTAACAGGACGTAAAAGCACCGTCAAACCCCTATCATCCAAGGTGCATGGCGGCGTATGAACACCGCCAGCGGCAGACACATGCAGATTGATGCCGACGCCAACAGAAGATTGGGAAACAGTGTGCCGGCAAAAACGGCCATGTCAATGCCCAGCCCGTAACACGCTATACCTTTCAGCACCGAATATGTCATGAGGTGAAAACCGCATATGGCAAGGGTATTGTCGGATACAGACCTTACCAAAACGTTCTGCCCGAATGTAGAACCAAGCCATCTGCACAAAAGAATTGACGTAATGATTCCGGACAAGGCAAAGACCACAAACCACGGATAACAGCCGTAATAGTTGTGATAAACGGCAACCTTGTCATTAATAAAGACACCGGCCAACGTCAGCGGCACAAACAGCAATGCCCACCAATATGACAAGTGTGCACGCCGGTTGCCGCCAATCGCGCCCGACTCATTGCCGAATTTCTCACGACATATATATCCGAACGAATAGAACGCCGCCATGACAAGCGACTGGCCGACAAGAAACGGCATGTCTGGCGCAAATCTGTACACTGCATATCCCGCCAAAAGGAACACCGGCGGCAACATGCGGCGGCGGGCCGAACGCAGCAACACGTGGCAAACGGCACTGACCATGAACAGCGACGGGAAAAACCAAAGGGGCAGATTGTGCACCATTCCGTCGGTATTGCCGTACAACGAACTTAACAAAGGGTCATACCACGCCACGGCCGACTGTGCGTCACTGCCGTAATGCCGTCCCGCAAACAGCCAAAACACATAGCTTACAATGCCTATACAAATAAAGGGAAGCAGAAGCTGGCGGGCACGCTTCCTTATATAAGCGGCGGTATGAGGATTGCCGCGAAAGGAGAAAAGAAAGCCCGATGCGAAGAAAAACAGCGGAACATGGAACTCGTTTATCCACACCGACAGGCGGAAAGGTACGGACGTATGCGACAGCAAGACGAGAAATATGCTCACCGCCTTGACATAATCCATGCTCACTATACGTTCACTGCCGCTCGTCGCCATCCTTATATTGGTTGCATATAAGTTCATAAATTTGGCGGTGGTGGTTGAGCTGCACCTCGAGTATTATGCCGCACATCCACAGGAGCATGGCCATAAGCATGACAAAACAACACACTATCAGCGTGGGGAAACGCGGCACAAGTCCCGTCAGCATATACTCGCGCACCACAGGCGTAACCGCCGCCGCCGACAGGACAAACAATATAAGCGCAAGTATGGAGAAAAAGAAGAACGGTTTGTAGTCGCGGAACAGGCGGAAGACGGTGGCAATCACCCTGAAACCGTCGGTAAACGTGTTCAGCTTCGACGTGCTGCCCTTCGGACGGTCCTTATAGTCTATCTCCACGCTGCCTATCCTGTAGCCGTTGTCAAGGCAGAAAATGGTCATTTCCGTCTCTATCTCAAAGCCTTTCGACAATACCGGCATACACTTGGCGCAGCGGCGGCCTATGGCCCTGTACCCCGTCATTATGTCTTTTACGTCGCTCCCGAACATCTTGTTTATCATATAGCGCACAAGTACATTGCCCGAATTGTGGAACGGACGCTTGTTTTCCGTGAAATAAGTGGATGACAGGCGGTCGCCTATCACCATGTCGTATTCGCCCGACAGCACCATCGCACACATCTCAGCTGCCCGGGCCGCCGGATAAGTGGCGTCACCGTCGACCATCAGATAGCAGTCGGCGTCAACATCCCTCAGCATCGAACGGACCACATTGCCCTTACCCTGCAGCCGCTCGTGCCTCACTATGGCACCGGCGCGCCGGGCTTCGGCGGCGGTATTGTCCGTAGAGTTGTTGTCATACACATATATGGCGGCACCGGGAAGTGCTCCGGCAAATTCATTCACCACGCTGTATATCGTCTGTCCCTCGTTGAAACAGGGTACAAGCACTGCTATGCGGTCGTTCATAAGTCTCTTGATATTGGTTTCCTATTATAATATACAAACAGCAACAAGCTGAACACGGTAAGCAGCATGGCCCTCCACGTGAAGAAAACGTGCTGGAGAGAATGGTTGCGGAGCATGAGATACCACGCCGGAACCATAGCCGCCACGAGCAGCAGCCAACCGTAACGCCCCATATTGCGGCGGCAGCGGTAAAGGTAAAGTCCGAAGGCACAGAGCGCGGCAACGGCAAAAACGGCAGCGGCCGCAACCATCTTGAAGCCCATCTTCGAGGCAACGATGGCAAACAGGCTGCTTATCGGCATTTCCACGCCGCCGAAATATACCGTGTCAGAGGTGCGCAGTATGAAACTGTCGATTGCGCTCGCGGCCACATCGCCACCGGTTCCGGTGAGCAATCCGGCCACCGCCCACTTCGACGCCCACAGCAGGGCATATCCTGACAGCCATATCACGCCCGAACGTATGATGAACCGGCATTTGCCATCACGCAGACCGCCGGCAAGAAAGACGCATATCAGCGGCAGACCGAGCGTTATCTGCGGTGTGGTGAGGAAGTCCATATAACTGGTCAAGGCTCCCGTAGTAAAGAAAAACACGGGACCCGTTTTGCTGTCGACAGCTGTCTGCGGACGTACGAGAACCACTATCGAGGCGATGAAGGCTATATAGAAACACGTGGAAAACTGCATGGCCAGCGGCACGACGGGAAATCCTACAGCCAAGAGCGAGACAATAAAGAGCAGCGACACACACCGCCCGGCACGACAGGCTATGAGCCATGTCATCAAACCGGCCAGAAAGAACAGCAGCACATAGTTGACAACTCTGATTGCACCGTAGTCCATGAACGTGAGCAACGGTCGCAGCAACACCTGATAACCCTGCCAGTAGCGGCCGTACATTATCTCGCTGTCCGTAGCCCCGCTGCCGCTCAAAGCCACCGCACGGGTGTCGGCGGCCATCTGCGTATATCCCTGCACCCCATGTTCATTATATCCGTACTTGTTGAGCATGGCAGCATCCACCGGACTGCTGCTGTCGGCGTATGCTGCCATGTTGAGCATCATACAGTCGGTCATGTTGTCTATCTGCAGCAGCGGACAACCGAGCACCCTGAAGAATATTCCCTCACGCTCTATCATGTCTGCCGACGCGGCCACATTGCCCCTCACGGCAGCCGTCGGAATGAGGTGTACGGCAATGATGGCAGCCGTGAACAGCGCCAACAGTGCCGCATAAAGAACGGATATTCTGAACACTGTCCCCATCAGCTCAGCTCCAGCATCCTTTCGATGGGCTTCACGGCCTCGCGGGCCACATCTGGGTCGACATCCACAGCGGGCCACTCGTACTTCAGAGTGTTGTAAATCTTCTGCAGGGTGTTCATCTTCATGTAGTCGCACTCGTTGCAGGAGCATCCCACGCCACCCTCGCTTATCTCCGGAGGCACGGGGATGAATGTCTTGTCAGGACACTGGCGTGTCATCTCGTGCAGTATTCCGGCCTCCGTCGCCACGATGAACTCGGTGTCACTGCTTTCCACGGCATACTTCAGCAGCACGGCGGTGGAGCCTACAACATCGGCCACGGCCAGCACCGGACCCTTGCATTCGGGATGTGCCAGCACCTTGGCGCCGGGATGCGCAGCCTTCAGCTTTAATATTTCGGCCACGGAGAAACGCTCGTGAACATGGCATCCGCCGTTCCAAAGAAGCATCTCACGCCCCGTAACATTATTTATATATGACCCGAGATTGTGGTCGGGACCGAAGATTATCTTTTCGTCTTTGGGGAATGTGTCTACTATCTTGCGTGCGTTGCCGCTCGTCACAACCACATCAGTCAGCGCCTTCACCGCCGCCGTGGTGTTGACGTAGCTCACCACTTTATATCCGGGATGTTCCTCCTTATAACGTTTCAGGTCTTCGGCACGGCACGAGTCGGCAAGCGAGCAGCCGGCATTGAGGTCGGGAGCCAGCACGAGTTTCTCGGGACTGAGTATCTTGCACGTCTCGGCCATGAAGTGAACACCGCACATCACGATGATACGTGCGTCGGTTTCGGCGGCCTTGCGGGCAAGGGCGAGCGAGTCGCCGATGAAGTCGGCCACGTCCTGTATCTCACCGTGTGTGTAGTAGTGGGCCAGTATAACGGCTTTCTTCTCCTCACACATACGTCTTATTTCGGCTTTCAAATCAACGTCTTCACCTACTGGTTCGTCGATGTAGCCTTTTTCCGTCCATTCCTTTTTCAACAACGCTTTCATATTTTATATCTTTTCTTTTTTTAAAATTTAAAAATTGAATGTTAAGTATGATATGCCGTTGATACGTTGAAAACTTTCCACCTGTTTTCTTGCATATTCCACTATCAACATCTGCAACGGTGTTGCCAACACATTGTGTTAATTGTTATCTGTTGAGAATGAGCATTATTGCCATCTTATCAACAATTACACATTTCGGTGCAAAATTAATAAGTTTATATCTTTTTCTGCCAAAAAACTGTTGAAAACTTGATTAAAAGCCTGTAATAAACCTGTTGATATCCAATGTGCCCGATGGGGATTGTGGGTTGTGTTGATAACTGTTATATTATTAACACGGTTATTAACATGGTTTTACACATAGTTATCAACAGAAAAGGGAAGCCCCCTCCGGCTCCCCCAAGGGGGAGTGAATGGATGAAGGGTTGTGTGGGTAATGTTGTGGAAGGTGAAGGGAAAGGTTGGAGATGAGGGTGTATAAAATGTAAAGGAGCACATTGTAGGGACATATTCTTGTATTTGTCCGCAAAGTAAACGTTGAATATCAATACGTTATGAACGGACAAATACAAGAATATGTCCCTACAATGTGCTTCCCTTGCATTTTGACACACACCCTTGTTTTACTTTATCATAAGGGTGTTTAGATGCCGTGATAATCTTTATTTGACGGCAATCTTACGTGTTGTCGATGTTGTTCCCGTGCAGGTTTTCATTATGTATATTCCCTGCGGAAGGTTTGCGGCATCGCCTGTTCCTAATTTTGTGCCGTTGAGAGTGTATATCTCTGTTGTGCCGTTTGCAGTTATTGTGGTGTTGGCGATGGCTGTCGGGTCAGAATCGAGTGCCGGCATGAATATCACTTCTCCGAGCGCGGCGTTGTCGTTTTTGTGGAAAACCACGGTCTCTATGCTCTCACGGTCTTGCGTGGCCACACTTTTCCAGTAGTTGCCCTGTGCATAAACGGTTATGGTGGAGTTGTTGTAAAGGTCGTAAGGGGTACCGTCGAAACCGTTGTTGAGGAATACGTTCAGTCCGGGGTTGTAGTCTTCCGCATCCTTGTCTTCGGTTTTGCCCACGTTTACGTTCTTTCCGCCGATGATGGTTATGCCCCACAGATTGTTTTCGATGTAGTTGCCGGTTATCGTTGTGGTCTGGGTCTTGTACGGGTCGTATATGTTTATGCCGCTTCCGCCGTTCATGGGGTTGGTCTCGTGGTTGTTGTCAACGATGGTGTTGTTTCTTATCACGGCAGTCTGCTCGCAGTAGGTGGCCAGTCCGAAGCGGTTGTCCCTTATCTCGTTGCCTTCGATGAGCGTGTTGAGTTCGCCGGTAAGTCCCACGAGGTTCGACACAACAATGCCTCCAACCATGGTGTGTTCCGGATTGCCCGTTATCTTGCAGTTGCGTATCACCACGTTGGCTGCCGTAGTTATGTTGAGCTGCGGTGTGTTCATGTTGGCGGTTCCGTTGCCTGTGAAGGTACAGTTCTCTATTGTCACCGGATTCATGTAGTTGGCGGCTCCGCCGATGGCGCTCTTCGCGCAGTCGGTGAATGTGCAGTTGGTTATATGAAATTCGGAACCGTTGGTACCCATAGACAGTGCGGCATTGCCCGACACGCCGTTATGTCGCGTGAATGTGCAGTTGTCGGCATCCATACCGTACAGGCCGAAGTTTTTCAGTCCGGCGTATTCGAAGTCTATGTTTGTGAAGTTTGTCACCTTGCTGTCGTTGGACATATAAATGCCGTATGGCTTTGCCGTCTCGTCGGTGGTGGTGAAGAGCACCCGCTCGTTGGCTCTGAAGTCGGCGTCGCCCGAAATTGTAAGGCGGATGTTGTCATCCATCTTTACTGTTATCCCGTCTTCGATGTTGAAGATGTCGCCTTCGGCTATTTCCACGTTGTCGGCCATGGTGAATGTCTTTTCTCCTGTTTTTGTCACTCCCGACGCTGCCGTTTCAGACAAGAGTGTCATTGTCCACACGGTGCCGTTGCCGGCGGTTTTGAAGTCTTCGGCCATGGTGTTGGTTACGGCCATTGCAGCTGTCATGGCTGCCAATACAATCTTTCTCATAATTTATGTTTTTGTTATTATTGATTGTCTCTGAAGCCTCGCCGAGGCTCTTTGACGGTGCAAAGATACGCTTTTTATCATATTATCTGTCTTTTTCCGACTTAAAGTGTTATCTTTGTTTGCCGTAAAAAGATGAGAGTATGAGATTGATAAGTTTGCTTTTTGTTGGTGTGGCATTGTCTGTGTGTTCGTGTAGCGGTATGAAGCAGGCGGCACCAGCAGATGCCGGCGGTGCCGTTTCAGGTGGCGTTGGGGTGGGGGGCGTGGTCATTGACAGCCTGCGCGACTGCGACCTGCTCTTTCAGGCGTCTCCTTCGGGCAACGCAATAACCGATGTCACCCGTGGGGCCTGCGGCCTGCGGATAGACCATGTAGGTGTGTTCGCCCGCATGGACGGCCGTCCCTCGGTCATTGAGGCAGTGCCGGGGCGTGGCGTGTGCGTCACTCCTATAGACTCGTTCATGCGCCGCAGTGTTTCGGCCGACGGCACACCTCTTGTCATAGTGGGGCGTGTTACCGGAAATGTGGATATAGGGAAATCGCTTGATGGTGTCCGCCGTTTCATAGGTTGCCGTTACGACAGTCTCTATCTGCCGGGCAACAGGGAGATATATTGCAGCGAATTGGTGCATATGAGTTTCGTTGACAGCAACGAAAACCTTATATTCAAACCCATTCCCATGACATTTCGCGATGCCTCGGGACGTATTCCCGATTATTGGACACGTTTCTATGCGCGTCATGGCATGCCCGTTCCGGAGGGGCATGACGGCACAAATCCGGGAGAGATGTCGCGAAGGAAGAATGTACGGATTGTAGCCTCACCCCCAACCCCTCCTCAAAAGGGAGGGGAGTGAAATGTCTTTTTGTTGAAATAATTCTTAAAATTTAACATTTCTTTTTTCTCGAAATAGAACGGTGAAAATGTCTTTTGAGCCTTGTCATTGCACCGTTTTGGTGCCCTTGGCTTGCCTTTAGGGCCTCCTTACA
>ENA-OYXX01000736-OYXX01000736.1-human-gut-metagenome-genome-assembly--contig:-NODE-736-length-14044-cov-4.108657_pt1 | contig 14044 bp, 11 predicted proteins | sample MGYA00243976_ERZ653434 | MGnify/ENA primary metagenome ERZ653434 (study PRJEB26926, sample SAMN06165112) | human gut metagenome | biome: ENVO:00009003; feature: ENVO:2100002; material: ENVO:00002003...
CAACATCGTCAGCGAAGCCGTCAGCGTGAGCATCAACGGACGCGCACTGACAGTGGGCGGCGAGGGCCGCATCTCGGTCTGCACCATTGACGGCCGCACAGTCTACAGCGGCGAGTGCCACAGCATAGAGCTGCCCGGTCAGGGAATGTATATCGTGACCAACGGACAGACAAGCGTCAAGGTCGTAGCTGAATAAGCTGACCGAACGGACGAGAAACAGCCCGGGAGTCTCCGATTGGGAGGCTCCCGTTTTTTTGTGGCTTATGTATCTTATGTGGCGGATGTGACTTATGTGGGAAATAAGGAGGGAAATGGCGCGGGGTTGGGGGATTTTTCGTAAATTTGCGGGATAATAAACAATTTGTCGAGACGTTATTAGGAATAATGGCAAGAATTGAATTTGACAAACAAACCGGACGTCCGCGCAAAAAGCGCGCCGGCGGCCGACATATCATAGCATGGATGTGGGGTTGCTTCGGCGCCATGATAGTGGCCATCTTCTGTTTTTTCTTTCTGATATACAACGGAGTAATCGGCTACATGCCCCCGATTGAGGAGCTGAAGAACCCGCATGACCGCTTTGCGTCAGTGATATATTCGTCAGACGGAGAGGAGATAGGCCGTTACTTCCGCAACTCGGGCAACCGAGTCTATTCAGATTTCGACGAAATCTCGGAGCACGTGGTCAACGCACTGATTGCGACCGAAGACTCGCGCTATCTCGACCACTCCGGAATCGACGCGCGCGCATTCGGACGCGTATTGTTCAAGACCCTGCTGATGCAGCAGAAAAACGCGGGCGGCGGCTCAACCATCACACAGCAGCTGGCCAAGCAGCTCTATTCGGAGCCGACGAGCGGCCTGCTGTCCCGCGCCATACAGAAGCCCATCGAGTGGATGATTGCCGTCAAACTCGAGCGCTTCTACTCGAAAGACGAAATAATCAAGATGTATCTCAACCAGTTTGACTTTCTCTACAACGCCGTGGGCATCAAGAGCGCCGCATGGGTATATTTCGGGAAAGAGCCTCGCGACCTGAACATACAGGAGGCCGCCACACTGGTGGGAATGGTGAAAAACCCGGCATACTACAACCCCGTCAGAAAGCCTGAGCGCACGCGCGAACGCCGCAACGTGGTGTTCCAGCAGATGGAGAAAGCGGGGATGCTGACTCAGGCCGAGGTGGACTCGCTGAGCGCCCTGCCGCTGGAAATCGACTTCCACAAAATCAGCCATAAAGACGGTGTTGCCCCCTACTTCCGCGAGGAGATGCGCCGTATGCTCAGAGCCCAGAAGCCCGAGCGCGAGAACTATCGCGGCTGGGAGCAGCAGAAATTCATAGACGACTCTATACAGTGGGAAAACAATCCTCTCTACGGATGGATTGAGAAAAACCCGAAGCCCGACGGAACAAAATATGACATCTATACCGACGGACTGAAGATATACACGACCATCGACACCCGCATGCAGAAGTATGCCGAGGAGGCCGTGGCCGAGCATATGGGCGGTTACCTGCAGCCGGCCTTCTTCCGCGAGAAGCGCGGACAGAGGAGCGCTCCCTACACGTCAGACCGTGTGGAGCTGTCAGAAATAAGGCTGAATCACCTGTTGCGCAACGCGATGAAAAACACCGACCGCTATCGCGCGATGAAAAAGGCGGGCGCCACGCGATCGGAAATCGAAGAAGCATTCAACACGCCGCGCGAGATGAAAGTCTTCAGTTATCGCGGAACGATAGACACCGTCATGACCCCTATGGACTCTGTGAAATATCACAAGAGTTTCCTGAGATGCGGCTTCATGGCGATAGACCCGACCAACGGCCACGTGAAAGCCTATGTGGGTGGACCCGACTTTTCATTCTTCCAATATGACATGGTGTCGACGGGACGCCGCCAGATAGGGTCGACGGTCAAGCCGTTCCTCTATGCCTACGCCATGGAGGAGAACTTCACGCCGTGTGACCGTCTGCTCAACACGCAGCCCGTACTGACCGACGAGAACGGCAAGACGTGGGCGCCGCGTAACGCGGGCCGCGCCATGGTCGGCGCGATGGTAGACCTCAGATGGGCACTCACTCACTCGAACAACTGGATATCGGCGCGTCTGATAAGCCAGCTGTCGCCGGCCAACCTTGTGAGAATCATGCACAACTTCGGCATCACGGGCAATATCGAGCCAGTCTACTCGCTGTGTCTGGGACCGAACGACGTGTCGGTCAAAGAGATGGCATCGGCCTACACCGCGTTTGCGAACAACGGCATGCGCGTCGACCCGATAATGGTCACGGCGATAGCCGACGGCAACGGCAACATCATCAGCGAATTCACGCCGAAACACACCGAAGTGCTGAGCGAGACAGCCTACTGGCGCATACTGTCGATGCTTCTCAACGTTGTTGACGACGGTACGGCCCGCAAGCTGCGTTCGGTCTATAACCTCAGAGCGGAGATGGGCGGCAAAACCGGCACGACCAACTATAACGCCGACGGATGGTTTATGGGCTTCACTCCTCAGATAGTGGCCGCGACATGGGTAGGCGGCGACGAGCGCTACATCCACTTCAACGGAATGGGCTACGGCCAAGGTTCAGCCATGGCGCTGCCTATCTACGGGCTGTTCATGAAAAAAATCTACGGTGACCGCAGCCTCCCCTACACTCAAGATGCCAAATTTGACTTTCCCACGAGCATAAACCTGTGTGAGAAGGAATATTACGGCAGCTACGGAGGGTCGGAGAGCAGCGAAAGCAACGCCGAGGAGGAATCAATCGACGGCATCTTCGAGTGATGAAGACGCCCCGAATGCCGTCGGCAGCGAGCGCAGCGGCACGCACGCTGTGGATATTCGCGATGTTCACGCTGCTGTTTGAAGCGCATCGGGCGGTCTTCTTAGCAATCTATCAGTCAACCATCGGCCAGGGGGCGGGCGAAAGCCTGTCGGCACTGGGCCACGGCCTGGCCATGGACATGAGCATGGCAGGGTATCTCACTGTCATCCCGGCGCTGCTGACCGTGGCGTCGACGCTGACAGCAAAGCGTTGGACGGCGACCGTGCTAAAAGTCTATTTCGCAATCATTTCGGCACTGTTGGCAGCGGTTTTCACGCTTGACCTGACGCTCTACGGTTACTGGGGATTCAGACTCGACTCGACGCCGCTATTCTACTTCGCTACCTCTCCCGGAGCAGCCATGGCGTCTGTGGAGCTGTGGCAGTCGCTGCTGCTCATCGCCGCCACGATAGTAACAGCCTTACTCGTCTATGCCGGGCTATGGTACGGCCAGAAGCTGATAACCGTCACACCCGCGCCAACGCGACGGGGACGCATCGGAGCTGCCACAGCGGGCATAATCATCTGCGGGGCGCTGTTCATACCCATCAGGGGAGGTGTCACGGTCTCGACCATGAACCTGAGCCGGGCTTACTTCAGCCAAAACCCGCGGCTCAACCATGCGGCCGTCAATCCGGCCTTTTCACTTCTCTACTCGCTGTCACATCAGGAGGACATCGGGAGCCAGTTCAACTTTATGGAACCGGAGAAAGCACAGCGGATATTCAAGGAAATGCACAAGCCCGTGGCAGGTGGAGACACCACAGCAACCACGCGACTGACGCTGAATAACCTCAGACCCGACATCTATCTCATAATACTCGAAAGTTTCTCAAGCCACATAATGCCGTCGCTCGGAGGAGAGGCGATAGCCACAGGGCTCGACTCGATAGCGTCGACCGGCGCCGTGTGGACACGCTTCTATGCCAACAGTTTCAGGACCGACCGCGCGCTGCCGGCCGTAATCGCCGGATTTGCGTCGCAACCGACACTGTCGCTGATGAAAATGGTGGAGAAGGCGGAGAAAGTGCCGACATTAGCTTCTGAGCTAAAGCGTCAGGGAGGCTATGAAACCGCCTACTATTATGGCGGCGACGCCAACTTCACCAATATGCTTGCATTTCTTGTCAGCGGCGGGTTTGAGCGGATAATCTCGGACAAAGACTTCGCCATCAGCGAGAAACTGAGCAAGTGGGGAGCACACGACAACCTGCTTTTTGAGCGCGTCATTAGCGAGCTGCCTGATGGAAAAGCCAGACCGCGACTGACCGTCATACAGACATCGAGCTCACACGAGCCGTTTGAGGTGCCATACAGAAACCAGCGCTTCAAAGATAACGACCGCGCCAACTCGCTGAGTTTCACAGACTCGTGTCTGACGGCCTTCTATAACCGCGCAAACGCCACGGGGCGTCCGTCGCTGTTTGTATTTGTACCCGACCACTACGGCACATGGCCGCTGCGCGACTCTCTGAAAACGCTTGAGGAGCGTCACAGGATACCGCTCGTCATAGCCGGAAACGCGCTGACGCAGAAGGGTGTAAGGTCAGAGACGCCGGGGTCGCAGCCCGACATTGCCCCTACACTGTTAGCTCTCCTCGGCCTCGACACGCACGCGTTTGTCTTCGGCAACGACCTGAACGATCCGTGTCTGCCCCACTTTGCATGGCTGACAGAGCCGGAGCTGATAGGGCTGATAGACCGCGACGGGGCTGTCACCTATAATATAGCGGCCGACCGCACAGAAGAAAGCAACGGCCAGGAGAGCGAAGCACGCCTCAGACGGGCCAAAGCCTATCTTCAGATACTCTATAAGACCATATCGGAGCTATGATTGAAAGCTTAGGACAGATTGACAGCGAGATACTGCTGTTTTTCAACTCGATGCACAACGCCTATTTCGACGAGTTTTTCAGACTCGCCACCGGACGGTTTATCTGGATACCGTTTTACGCCGTGCTGTTGGCCATACTGATAAAAAAAGAGGGACTCAGACGCACGGCCGTGTGGGCCGTCGGGATTGCCCTGAGCATCACTCTGGCCGACCAGATATGCGCGACGCTGATACGCCCGGAGGTGGCTCGACTGAGGCCGTCGAACTTAGAGAATCCGCTGTCGGCCATGATACACGTGGTCAACGGCTACCGCGGAGGGCCCTACGGATTTCCGTCGTGTCACGGGGCCAACACATGGGCATTAGTGCTGTTTCTGTGTCCCGTCATAAGGTCATGGCGCTTCACTATCGTGATGGTAATCTGGGCGACAATCAACTGCTACTCAAGGATGTATTTGGGTGTACACTACCCCGGCGACCTGTTGGCGGGCGCCGTCATAGGGGGCGCTTGCGGCTACCTGATGCAGCTGCTCGCAAAATATGTCATCGCGAAGATGAGACTCAGTCTGCCCCAGAGTAACGATAGGACTTGGGCCTCCGCGGACAACCTGAGCATTTGGGGCGGAGCAATCATGATCGGCATCATCGCCACCATGGCTGCTTTTATGGCCACAGCCTGAGAATCAGGCCAGCGAGTCGATATTCATCACGTCGCGGTCAAACGTCTCACGGTTAATGGCGCGGTTTTTCAGCTTATTGCGATAGGTATAGATGGTGTAGACGCTATAGTTGAGCACCTGGGCGATGCGTGCGCTCTCCTCGATGCCGAGACGCATGAAAGCGAGTATGCGGAGGTCGGCATTCATACGTTCGCCCTCTTTCAGCTCAATCTTGCCGTCGTCGCGAAGGAGACGGTTGACATCTTCAAGGAAAGTTGGATAGATGTGGAGGAAAGCGTCGTCAAATACATCGTAGAACTCTCGGCTCTGCTCCTCGATAAACTTGCCCGACTGGGTCATCTTGAAGAGGTCGTCGACCTTGCCGGTTGAAATCTTGCGGTGGGCAATCTTGCAGAAACTGTTGAGTTTGTCCATATAGATGGAGCACAGCTTCAGGAACTGACTGATATAAACCTCCTTGACCTTATTGGCACCGCGCAGACGCTCTTCGAGCGCGTGCATCTGGCGCATCTCGCGACGCAGGAAATAAAGCAGGAGGATGAGGCCTATGAGAAGCACGACGAGAACCATCATGATGCCTAAGAGGAGGCGGCGGTTATTGTCAATCTCGCGGGCGTGGGCCGAGGCAATCAGGGGCATGGCCTCGGAGGTCTCGATAACACGCAGCGAGGCGTGACAGGCGACGGCGTTTGAGAGAGCGGCCGAGAGATACTCGTTTGCGCGCGAAACTTCATCAGATTCGAACAGGAGGGTTCCAAGCTCCTGAAGCGAGGTGACCTCAAGGGTGGCGCTGCGGATGTCAGCTATGGCGGAACGGGCGAGATAGAATATCCGGGCATTATGGTCGCCGCGCGAGCGTGCGATGCCAGACAGCATATGGGATGCGCGGGCATAGAGGTTGTCGTCATCCTTTAGGGCGCCAATCAGCTGCGAGAGAATATTTTCGGCTTTGTTAAACTCCTGATGGAGATAGTAATACTCGCCCTGATTGAGGCGATAGAGGGCGGAGCCGTCGTCGGGCATGGAAACGAGACGCGACTGGAACTGGTTTGAGAGGCGGTTATAGCGCTCATATTCTTCGGGATAGTTGCTGAAGAAGGAGGCTATGTAGCTATACATCTGGCGTCCGGAGCTGTAGTAAAGCTTCAGAAGAGAGGGACTCATCGAGGTTGTGTCAACCTCATTGAACTTGGAAATGGCGGTGTTGAAAAATCCGGCGAGCGGGAGGAGCGTGGCATAACGGAGCTTTAGCACCGTGGCAAGCGAGTCCTGACGAAGCTGTCCGGCGATGTCGACGCCGCGACCGAGGAAATGGAGAGCGGAGTCGTTATTGAACGCCGTGTATGCCTCACCGAGCCTGAGCATCAGGGCCGGAGAAGCCTGGGCGGCACTTCCGACGCGTCGGAGCTGCACCAGCAGAGAGTCGATATACTTCTGACGTGAAGAGAGGTATGTGTCGCGTATGGCAAGCTCACGGTCGAGGTCCCGCAGGGCTTTGTCCATGTCGGAGGAGGTGATGGCAGCCGAAGCCGGCAACATCGCCGAGAGCCACGAAACAGCCAGAGACACAATTATGAAACGGAAGAGAGACATAGCGTGACGATGGAGTGAGATAAAAAATAGGTGGTGTTTATAATGCACCACAAAGATAATGAATTATTTAAAATGCGCAATGCGGTGCAATGCGCAATTATCCTGCGGAAGCTGTGGAAAGTAAGTTGTTTCGTTCGCAAATATAACGTTATTTCAGTTTCAATGCTCAGAATGTCAAAAATGGAAAAAACGGGGGGATATGACAAACGGCGGAAGCGGCACAAAAGAGCGTCGCCTCCGCCGTATTAGTTCATGCGGAGCAGTCCGGTTGAGCAGCAATCATTTCGACTGGGCGGCTACTTCGTCAGCCCAGGCTTTCAGACGGTCTTCAGTCAGGTCGGGGCGGTTGGTCTGGTCGAGAAGGAGTCCGACGGCCACGCCGTCCTGATCAGCCTCGGTGTGCTCGAACGTGTAGACATTGTCGGGGAAAGCGCCAATGAAAGTGGCTCCGGTTGGCTGGAGCGCTTTGTAGATGATGCCGACCGCGTTACAGAACGTGTCGCTCATCGACTCGTCACCGACGCCGAAGATTGCGATTTTCTTGTCATGAAGGTCGAGGACCTCGAGACCTTTGAGGAAATCATACCAGTCATCCTGAAGGTCGCCCGAACCCCATGTGCTGGAACCGAGCAGAAGCACCGAATAATCGGCGACAGCGTCGGGAGCTGTGTCTGCGACATTATGCACGTCAGCGTCAGCGACGCCGAGAATATCAGCCAGCTTCCGGGCCACTTCCTGAGTGGCGCCGGTGGTTGAACCGTAGAAGATTCCGTATTTTTTCATACTGTGAGAAATTAATGATTATTCTTCAAGGTAGAACGCCCCGAAGAGGCCTAATGTTCAGACAACGAGCTTCAGATTGCCGTGAGCATTGATGCGATAGCGACCGGAGGTGTTGCGCGTGAGATTCTCAACGAGAAAAGTGTCGTCGGCGAAATCGGCAGGCGTCAGGCCGAAAGTGTCACAGACAGTGACGATAGCCTGCATCACATTGTTGAAACCGTCTGATTCAATCGAGGGATGGCTACCGCCATGGGGACCCTGAACAGTGATGCGGACATGGTCAGAGGGGCTGAGATGATTATGAGGTACCATGATAAAGATGTGCGGAGTTTAATGACCTGCGCCGGTCGTTCAGAAATGTTTTATGAGACCGTATATCTATAACAAACGCTGAGGCAAATGTTCGCGACTCAGATAAATTCACTAAATTTGCAAATCAGAAAAAACATGAGCAGTTATGAAATTTGAATCATATGTCTTCCCCTGCGAGATAGAAGAGGATATACGCGCCATCGGAGGCGCACCGATACCCTATATGCGCACGGCGGCTTTTTCAGCCGTAGTCAAGGAAATCGAAGCGGGACTTCTGGAGCTTGCGGGATGCCGCGGCGGACGCGCCATCATCTTCACGGCCTCTGGCACGGGAGCGATGGACTCGGTGGTCACCAACTATGTGTCGGCCAAGGGTAAAGCGTTTGTCATCGTCGGAGGCTCATTCGGACGCCGCTGGCGTGATCTGTGCGCCTACTACGGTGTGGAGCATGAGACAATGGACGTTGACTTCTGCCGCGACCCCGACTATGACGAACTGGAGAGACGCCTGGGTGACTCAGGCGCAAAGGTGCTGCTTTGTCATCACCACGAGACATCGACGGGCGAGAAATTTGACCTCGACCGCATCTCGACAGCGTGCCGCAAACACGGGGTCAGCCTCGTCACCGACGCCGTGAGCTCATTTCTGAGCGAACCGCTCGACATGGACAAGACAGGCATAGACATCATGGTCACCTCGACCCAGAAGGGTCTGAACATCTCACCGGGACTGTCGATTGTGCTCCTCAGCAAACGGCTCGAAGGATTTGAGTTCGCCCACCGGAGCTACTACTTCGACTATGAGGACAACCTGCGCAACCTGACGCGCGGACAGACACCCTTCTCGCCCGCTACAACCATCTTCCTGCAGCTTCAGGAGCGTGTCAGGAGGCTCCTTGCCACCGGAGGCGCCGAGGCCAACATAGAGCGAGTGGCGCGCCGCGCGACGAAATTCCGCGAGTTGTGTGACCGCTACGGATGGGAGCGTCCGGCCGAGACACCCGCCAACTGCATCACCGGCTTCTTTGTCAGACGCAACGGCGACAGACTGTTTGAGGAAATGATGAAACGGGGCTATTATATCATGCCCGGAGGGACGCCGTGCTACTTCCGCGTGGCACACCTCGGCGAACAAAGCGACGAACAGCTCGAACGTCTGGCCGCCGCCATACGCGAAATCGAGCTGACCGACTACGAATAACAATACCACACACACAACCTCACACCATGGAAACACAAAAGAAAAAACCGGTCAGAGTATTCACTTCGGGGTCGTTTGACCTCTTTCACATAGGCCACCTCAACATACTCGAGAAAAGCGCCGCACTGGGCGACGAACTGATTGTCGGGGTGTCGACCGACGAGCTGATCGAGCGCTACAAAGGGATGAAGCCCATCATACCTTTTGAGCAGCGCATACGCATCGTAGGGTCGATAGGATGCGTCACCAAAGTTGTGAAGCAGGTGAAGCTCACCGAGATTGCCCAGCTCCAGCGCGAGGACATCGACATAGTCACCATAGGCGACGACTGGATAGACAAATATCTCGAAGGTCTGGAGTGGATGAAATCTCAGCCGGGAAAGCGCGTGGTCTACTTCCCCTACACACCCGGGGTGTCAACCACATCAATCAAGAAATCAATCATAGAGGGCGCCAACCGCATCATCGAGGCGTGTCTGCTACGCGAAGCCGAGCATGACCGCAACTGGGAGGAAGACCCGCGAGACCCGGACTCGGCGCCCCTGACAAGCAAAAAATAAAAAATGGCAAAGACAGGAGACATAGTCAGATATCTGAATTCAACCGGCGGAGGCCGCATCGTGCGCATCGAGGGCAACATGGCCTATGTGGACGAAGACGGCTTCGAGACACCGGTGATGCTGCGTGAGCTCGTGGTGGTGGCCGAAGCCGGCACCCAGCCCTCGAAAACCACCTTCAGAGAGCCCTCGCGCCCCGCTGCGCAGCCCAAAGTCAAAGCGCCCGAACCAGTTGCGCCGGTCATGGCGGCTCCCGCACCCCGTTACGTAGAGGAGCCGGAAGAGGAGGAAATCATCGTCGAAGGCAACGAGAAACTGAGCGTCATGATTGCCTTCGAGCCGGTTGATATCCTCAAACTGTCGGAGACGACGTTTGACGTGTTCATGGTCAACGACTCGAACTACTATCTGGCCTATACGGTCATCACCCGCGCCGACGGCGAGGACAAGTGGGACCTGTTGGCATCGGGAACGATAGAGCCTAATATGCAGCTTCTCATCGGCAACGTCGACCGCGAGCAATTTCCACATATCGAGCGCATGGCCATGCAGTATGTGGCCTTCAAGCGTTCGGCACCGTTCGAGATGAAGCCTGCGGGCACAGCCGAGGTCAGGGTTGACCCGACAAAATTCTGCAAGCTCCACTGTTTCAGCGACAACATCTATTTCGACACACGTGTGCTCGGTTTCGAGATGATAACCGACGACCAGCCGCGCCGCCGCGAGAAGCCCGTCAACGCTCGCAAGCTCGAGGAAGGAATGCAGATGAAAAAGCGCATTGACCGCCGTCCGGTCGTGAAGCGCCAGATAAAGCGGTCAGAGCGCCGCAACGGCGACATCATCGAGGTTGACCTGCACATCGACCAGCTCATCGACAATACGCGCGGAATGTCAAACGCCGACATTCTCAACCGTCAGGTTGACGAATTCACCCATGTGATGGATGCCAATCTCCAGAACCATGGCCAGAAGATAGTCTTTATCCACGGCAAGGGGGAGGGAGTGTTGCGCAACGCCCTGATGAAAGAGCTCAACCACCGCTACAAAGGACACGACGTTCAGGACGCGTCGTTCAGAGAATACGGCTACGGAGCCACACAGGTGACCATTAAATGATTATCTGGTTCAGCGGCACCGGAAACTCGCGGCTCGCGGCCCAGTCTTTGGGCCGCGAGCTTGGCGAACAGTGTGTGAAGATGGCCGACTATGACCCGCGCGAAAGTGCCGGAGAGAGCCGCGTGATTTGGGTTTTCCCGATTTACTCGTGGGGAGTGCCGCCTGTGGTCAGGCGCTTCATAGCCAAGGCCGAAATGCCGGCGGGAGCCACGCACCACATGGTCTGCACCTGTGGCGACGACACCGGTCTGGCCGACGGGATGTGGCGCCGCGACCTCGGACGGCGCGGATGGGAGACCGGCGGAGCATGGTCAGTCATCATGCCCAACACCTATGTCACCATGCGCGGGTTTGACGTTGACAGCCGCGAGGTCGCCGAGGCCAAACTCGGCGCCATGTGTGGCCGCATCAGAGCCATAGCGGAGGCGATAGCGTCAGGAAGCCGCGAGACCGACCTGACGCGCGGAGCCATGGCATGGCTGAAGACGAGGGTGATTTATCCGTGGTTTATCAGACACGCAATGTCGCCACGGCCGTTCAAAGCGCTGAAAGGATGCATAGGGTGCGGACGATGCGTGGTAAGCTGTCCGACGGGCAACATAAAACTCGACTCCGCAAAGCGTCCGGTGTGGGGCGACGACTGCGCCTTCTGCCTGGGGTGCTATCACGTCTGTCCGCGACACGCCGTGGCCTACGGCAACAAGACGCGCGGCAAGGGGCAGTATATGGCCCCCCGCTATCTGAACGACTGAGCCGGGGGCGTCACTTCTTGGCGGGTTCTCCCGCAAAATGATTGACGAACTTAACGGGGACGCGCGGACGCACCATAGCATAGATAACGAACGCCACGCCGAGAAGGATGAACGGGATTGAGAGCCACTGACCCATGTTGAGAGTCATTGTCTGCTCGAAAGCCACCTGGTCGTTCTTGATAAACTCAATCAGGAAACGGGGCAGGAAAATGCCAATCAAAAAGACGCCGAAAATCAGGCCGGGACGCTCCTCGGCATTGCGCTTCCAGTACATCCACATCAGGATGCCGAACAACACGAAATAACAGAGCGCCTCATAGATCTGGGTTGGATGACAGGCGACTCCCTCGTAAAGAGCGTGCCACTCGGGCGAATTGACAAACTTGAATCCCCAGGGGAGCGTGGTGGCATGTCCGAAAATCTCGCTGTTCATCAGATTGCCGAACCTGATAAGCCCACCGACAAGAGCTATGGGAACCACAAGGCGGTCAAAAGTCCACAGGGGGCTGCGACGCGTGGTGAAAATCGAGAACAGAATCACTGCCAGAATAATGGCTATCGTGCCGCCGTGGCTTGCGAGGCCGCCCTCCCAGACATATAGAATCTTGATCGGGTTCTGACGATAGAGGTCCCACTCATAGAAAAAGACGTGGCCGAGACGGGCGCCGACAATAGTGGCGCCGACAACCCAGAGCAGCAGGATGCTGAGCCAGCGCTCGGGAGCGCCCTCATGGCGGAACATACGGGCGACAATCTCGTAGCCGGCCAGGAAGCCGATCATGAACATCAGGCTGTACCAGCGTATGGTCAGCGGACCGAGGTGGAAAAGTACGGGACTGACGTCCCAGGTTATATAATTAAGCATGTGAATCTGGGTGAAGAAGAAAAAAGAGGCGCGGCAGGCCGCTTAATTTGGGGGCAAAGTTACCAAATCTGACCAAATAATCGCTAATTTTGCGCCACTAAACATTAAACTGACAACAGTGGCAAGAAATAAGAAACCGCTGCCCGTGCTGACGGGCATTGAGATAGAAGACGTTGCGGCCGAAGGCAAAGCCATCGCGCGACCCGAAGACTGGCCTGTGGTGTTTATCGGCTTCGGCGCGCCGGGCGACATAGCCGACGTCAAGATTGACCGTCGCAAACACTCATATGCCGAGGGGCATATCGTCAGGATGGTCAAACCGTCGGAGCTGCGTGTGGAGCCTCAGTGCGAGCACTTCGGGGTCTGCGGAGGATGCCGCTGGCAGCATCTGCCCTACGACTATCAGCTGAAATGCAAGCAGCGTCAGGTGACCGACGCTCTTGAGCGCATCGCCAAGGTCAAGCTGCCCGAAATATCTCCCATCCTCGGCTCGGAGCGCATCTGGGAGTACCGCAACAAGATGGAATATACGTTTTCAAACAAGTCGTGGCTCACACCCGAACAGCTGGCGTCGGGCGAGGAATTCACACAGCGCAACGCCGCCGGATTTCATATCCCCGGCGCGTTCGACAAAGTTCTCGACCTGGGCAAGTGCTGTCTTCAGGAAGACTTCTCCAACCGGCTGCGCCACTTCATCAAGGACCTGGCCATAGAGAAAGGCTACACCTTCTATGACCTGCGCAACCACGGAGGCATCATGAGAACTCTTATGGTCAGGACGGCCTCGACGGGCCAGAAGATGGCGCTGGTAGTCTTCGGCGAGGACAACAGCGAAGCCATCAGGACCATCATGGACGCCGTGAAGGAGAAATTTCCCGAAATCACGTCGCTGCTCTACACCGTCAACACCAAACTGAACGACACGTTTGCCGACCTCGAGATCGAAGTATGGAGCGGCGCGCCGTTTATTGAAGAGGAGATGGAGGGACTGAAATTCAGAGTCGGTCCCAAATCATTCTACCAGACCAACTCGCGTCAGGCCTACCGGCTCTATAGCGTCGTCAGGAACTTTGCCGGACTGACCGGCGACGAACTTGTCTATGACCTATATACCGGCACCGGAACGATTGCCTGCTTCCTGGCGCGCGACTGCCGGCATGTAACCGGCATTGAATACGTACCCGAAGCAGTCGAAGACGCCAAGGTCAACGCTGCCCGCAACTCGATAGACAACGCCGACTTCTATGCCGGCGACATGAAAGATGTGCTGACCGCAGACTTCATCGCCGAACACGGACGTCCCGACGTCATGATTGTTGACCCGCCGCGGGCGGGGATGCACGGCGACATCGTCAACGTGATACTCGAGTCGCGTCCGCCGCGTCTGGTCTATGTCAGCTGCAACCCGGCCACGCAGGCACGCGACATCGCCCTGCTCGACAAGGGCTACAGCGTGATAGCCGTTCAGCCCTGTCTCTTATACACATCTCCGAGCCCACGAGACCGTACTAGATCTCG
>ENA-OYXX01000740-OYXX01000740.1-human-gut-metagenome-genome-assembly--contig:-NODE-740-length-14006-cov-5.090173_pt1 | contig 14006 bp, 8 predicted proteins | sample MGYA00243976_ERZ653434 | MGnify/ENA primary metagenome ERZ653434 (study PRJEB26926, sample SAMN06165112) | human gut metagenome | biome: ENVO:00009003; feature: ENVO:2100002; material: ENVO:00002003...
TAAGACAACTCTTTTCTTATAAATTTATAAAAGTTGGTTCATAATTGTCCAACTTTGTGGATATTTATGTATCTTTGCAGGTTGAAATGCCCCAAAAGAGCATCATAAAGTTATGAAGAAAGAGAAAAGAGACAACTATACGTTCCTCACACATGCCCCTGTGCATCATGTGATTTTCACGATGGCCATACCAACGATTATCAGTATGCTGTCGACGAGCATGTACAACCTCGCCGACACCTATTTCGTGGGCTGCATCAACACGCAGAGTGTGGCAGCGGTAGGCGTTTCCTTTGCAGCAATGGCTGTGATTCAGGCGATAGGTTTCTTCTTCGGTCACGGAGCGGGCAATTATGTTTCGCGACAGTTGGGCGCCAAGCATACGGAAGAGGCACAGAAGATGGCAACCACGGGCTTTGTGCTGAGTTTTCTTACCGGTCTTCTCATCGCCATCCTGGGTCATGTGTTCCTCACACCGCTCTGTCTTCTGATGGGTTCTACGCCCACCATTCTTCCTTATACGGAGCGTTATCTGGGCATTATCCTGCTGGGTGCTCCCTTTATGACCACATCGCTTACGCTGAATAATCTGATGCGCTTTCAGGGCAATACGATGTATGCGATGAAGGGCATCATGTCGGGTGTGCTGCTCAATCTGATTCTGGCTCCTCTGCTCATCCTCTACTTCCAGCTGGGCATTACCGGAGCCGCCGTAGCCACCCTCATCAGCCAGTGTTTCGGCTGCGCCATGCTCTTTTGGATGACGCATAAAGGCGAGAACATCCGCATCCATCTCAGCAATTTCACCCCTACCCGCGCCTTTGCCAAGGAGATTATCTTCGGCGGAACCCCTTCGCTGTCAAGACAAGGACTGGGAAGTATCGCTACGCTGATGCTCAATGTGGCAGCAGGTGCGTTTGGCGATGCAGCCATTGCGGGCATGAGCATCGTTACCCGCATCTCCTTCTTTACCTATGCGATGGTCATCGGTCTGGGTCAGGGATTCCAGCCGCTCTGCGGATTCTGCTACGGCGCCAAACTCTATGGGCGCGTAAAGGAAGCCTTCTTTTTCTGCATCAAATGCGGCACGGTTTTCCTCAGCGTCTGTGCCCTTCTCGGCTTCATCTTCTCAACTTCCATCATCAGCATCTTCCGCGATGATGCAGCGGTTGTAGCCGTAGGTTCGGTGGCTTTGCGATGGCAGGTGCTCAGTTTTCCGCTCGTAGCCAGCATCGTGCTCACCAACATGCTGATGCAGACCATCCGTAAACCGGTGAGAGCCAACATCGTAGCGGCAGCACGAAGCGGACTTTTCTTCATTCCGCTCATCTTCATCCTCCCCTATTTCTTCGGACTGCTGGGCGTGGAGATGTGTCAGATGTGGGCAGATTGCTGTTCGTTTGCCGTTGCGGTTCCGATAGCCTGGAGCGCTTTCAGGGATATGAGAAGAGAGAAGATGGAACTTGGGAAAAGCCACTAGAAGATAAGAAGATACTAGAAGATAAGAGAAAATACTTGAGATAAGAGAAATGGAGAAGACATATTACATAGGATTGGACGTTGGCTCTACGACAGCCAAAATAGCCGTTATCGACAGCGATAACCGGGTAATTTACTCAAAATACGAACGCCACAACGCTCGTGTCAACGAACTTGTGTCGCAATATTTCGATGAGATTTTAGCCCTCACGGGCGATGCAGAGGCTAGAATCTGCGTAACGGGAAGCGTAGGAATGGCTACTGCCGAACAGCTCCAGGCGGAGTTTGTACAGGAGGTGGTGGCTGCATCAGTCTATGCCCGTACTGCCCATCCTGAGGCGAAGGCGCTCATCGATATTGGTGGCGAGGACGCGAAGGTTATCTTCTTCAAGAAAAACGGAAATATGGAACTGCGCATGAACGGCAACTGTGCCGGCGGAACGGGCGCTTTCATCGACCAGATGAGTGTGCTGATGGGCGTAGAGAACCAGAAGATGAGCGAGTTGGCGATGAAGGCAGAGCACGTTTATCCGATGGCTGCCCGCTGCGGCGTGTTCGCCAAGACCGACATCCAGAACCTGATGGCACGCAATCTGCCCGAAGCAGATATTGCAGCCAGCATCTTCCATTCCATCGCCGTACAGACGGTGGTAACGCTTTCTCACGGCATCAGCTTCGAGGCTCCTATCCTGCTCTGCGGCGGTCCGCTGACCTTTCTTCCGGCTCTCCGCAAGGCTTTCTGCGATTATCTCCATCTCTCTCCAAACGACTTCATCGTATCAGAAAACAGCAATCTCATTCCGGCTCTGGGCTGTGCTTACCGGGCTAAATCGGCAGATTCTGCAGCCTCAGTATCTGTTCTCAGAAGCCGGATGAAAAAAGAAATACAAACGGAATGGACCAGCAGTCTGCTGCCTCTGTTCAAAAACGAGAAAGAGCACCAGGAATGGCTCAAATCAAAGGCGAAATTCGCTACCGAAACCCAACCGCTGAATAAAGGAAAACAGCAGGTTGTGATTGGTATTGACTCGGGCTCTACTACGACGAAGATTGTTGCGGTAAGGGTGAATGCGGAGACGCCTGCGGGAGATATTGTCTTTACAAATTACCGCCTGAATCTGGGAAATCCGATCAAGGCAGTAGCGGATGGACTGAACGCCCTGAAGCAGGAAGCTGCATTGCGAGGCGCTGAACTGGAAATCGTAGGTTCCTGCTCTACAGGTTACGGCGAAGAACTTATCAAAGCGGCTTTCGGCCTCGACAGCGGCATTATCGAAACAATGGCGCACGAAAGAGCTGCTGCCTCACTCATGCCTGACGTGAGTTTTATCCTGGACATCGGCGGACAGGACATGAAGGCTATCTTCGTGGAGAAAGGGGCTGTGGTGCGCATGGAACTCAACGAGGCGTGCAGTTCGGGCTGCGGAACATTCATCCAGACCTTTGCCAACAATATGGGTTATTCTGTAGGCGATTTTGCCCAACTCGCCTGCCAGTCGAAGGCTCCCTGCGACCTGGGAACCCGCTGCACCGTCTTCATGAACTCGAAGGTGAAGCAGGTGCTCAGAGAGGGCGCATCTGTAGCTGATATTTCTGCCGGAATCTCTTATTCGGTCATCAAGAACTGTCTTTATAAGGTATTGAAACTCCATGGTAATGAGAACCTTGGAGGCAAAATCGTTGTGCAGGGAGGTACGATGAGAAACGATGCGGTGGTAAGAGCATTTGAGTTGCTCACCCATACCGAAGTGGCACGAAGCAACATGCCGGAACTGATGGGCGCCTACGGTTGTGCCCTTCATGCGGCGGCAGATTACAAGCATCGCACATCTGCAGAAGACGAGCACCCTGCCTCATCAAGATCCATCGATGATCTCCAGAATCTGGCTTATTTTGAAACCAAACAACTGCAATGCAAAGGCTGCGAAAACCATTGTTATGTTTCCCGCTACACCTTTGCCGGCGGCAACCGATTCTACTCCGGAAACAAGTGTGAGCGTGTGTTTAACAACAAGGGAGCAAACGGGATAAAAGGCAAAAATATCTACGAATACAAATATAGTTTACTATTTGATAGAGAAGAAGTTAACCCACTTGAAGTTGCAAAACACAACGTCAAAGTAGGCATTCCTCGCATCCTCAACATGTACGAGGAATATCCGTTCTGGAATGCGCTGCTCCGGGCAGCAGGATTGGGCGTGATTCTCTCTTCCGATTCCACTTTCAGCCAGTATGAAGGAGCCTTGAATACGGTGATGAGCGACAATATCTGCTTCCCGGCTAAACTGGCTCACAGTCATCTGAAGGAACTCAACGAGAACCCGAAAGTAGACCGCATCCTCATGCCATACGTGGTTTATGAACATAATGACGACCCGAAAAATACGCTGAACAGTTTCAACTGTCCGGTCGTTTCGGGCTACAGCGATGTCATCAAGTCGGTCATCAATCTGAAGAAACCGATCGATACGCCCGTCATCAACTTTGCCCAGCCTAAGGCGCTGGAAAAGCAGATTACCGATTATCTCAAGCAACTAGGAGTAAGCAAGAAGACTGCCCGTAAAGCGCTGAGAGAGGCCCTCTATGCTCAGGCAGTATATGCAGCTGAGATTAAGAAACAGGGCTGGGAGATTCTGAAGTCAAACAAGGGACTTACGATTCTGCTGGCGGGCCGTCCTTATCATACAGACCCGCTGATTCAGCACAAGCTGAGCGAGATGATAGCCAATCTGGGAGTCAACGTCATCAGCGAAGACATCGCCCGGGGTAATCTCTTTGCAGATTTCAAAGACTTCAATTTGGAGGATCTGGCGGCAGAAAGAAATGAGGCAGCATTAGCCAGCCAGGACAACAACGAAGCATACAACTGTCAGCCAGAGACTTATCTCGTGAAGCAATGGGCATATATGAACCGCATTCTGAAGGCAGCGCAATGGGCTGCAGAACAGGGCGATGAGGTTCATTTCGTCCAGATGACCAGCTTCGGCTGCGGTCCTGACAGTTTTATCCAGGACGAGATTCGCGACATCATGAAGCGCCACAACAAGCCTTTCACGCTGTTGAAGATAGATGATGTGAGCAATATCGGCTCACTGAAACTCCGTGTCCGCTCGCTCATAGAAAGCCTGAAGGGAGTAAAGGAAGTGAAGAGTGAAGAACGAAGAGTGAAGAAACAATGTTCGGCGGCCGAAGGGAAAGCCAATTCAACACTCAACACTCAACATTTACAACAGACCAAGGTATTCACCAAGCAGGACATTCATCGCAAGATTCTCGCTCCTTTCATGACCGAATACCTCACCCCTATCATTCCGCCTATCCTGAAACTGATAGGCTATGATGTTGAGGTTCTTCCGATGAGCAATGAGGTAAGCGCCGAACTCGGCTTGAAGTTTGCCAACAACGAAGTCTGCTATCCGGCTACACTCATCGTCGGCGACATCATCAAAGCCTTGAAATCAGGCAGATACGACCTGAACAATACAGCAGTAGTGATGAGTCAAACGGGCGGCCAGTGTCGCGCAACCAACTACGCTGGTCTCATCAAGCGTGCGATGATTTCCAATGGATTCCAGGACATTCCGCTGCTCACGCTCGGTGTAACAACCTCAACAGGCGAAGCATCAGGCTCAACAGACGACAAGCAAGACTATAACGAGCAGGACGGTTTCAATGTGCCTTGGCTGAAATACAGTCAGATTATCGTTACCGCCATTTTTTATGGCGATGCAATCAACGAAATGTACAACGCCTGCATCGTAAGAGAGCGTAAACCGGGCATTGCCAGAGAGTTGCGCGATAAATACATGCAGCTGATAGACGGACCTATCGCCCAGAATTCAGCCAAAGAACTCATCCGACTCCTGGAACAGGCAGCCGAAGAATTCAACCAGATGACCCTCGACAGAGAACTGCCGAAGGTAGGAATCGTAGGCGAAATCTTCCTGAAGTTCAATCCTTTCGCCCACCAGTTCCTGGAGCAGAACATCATCTCGCGCGGCATTGAGGTGGTTCCGCCTCTGCTTGCCCCATTCTTCCTGCAGGAATTTGTGAACGTGGAGATACAGAAACACATGCGGCTGAGTTGCACCAAAGTGCCCGATTTCATCATCAAGGGCGCTTATCAGGCGCTGATAGGCAGAAGATTGCGCCAGGTAAACAAGGCAGCCGGCAAGTTCCGCAACTTCCGTCCGTTCACCAATATCTATGATGATGCGAAGGACGTACAGGGACTGGTTTCGCTCGCAGCCCAGTTTGGCGAAGGCTGGCTTCTGCCTGCCGACATCGTAGGTTACATCCGTGATGGTGTAAACAACATCATCTCGCTCCAGCCTTTCGGTTGCATCGCTAACCACGTGATTTCCAAGGGCATCGAGAAACGTCTCCACGACCGTTTCCCAATGCTCAACCTCGTATCGCTCGACTTCGATTCCGGTGTTTCAGAGGTAAACGTCACCAACCGACTGCTCCTCTTTTTGGACAGCATCGCAAAATAAGACAAGCCAGACCCATGTACGGCAAAACACCGTATATGGGTCTTTCCGTCTTTCATCCCTCAAAAAATCACTCTAAAAAATACAAAAAACCGTAGCTATTTCTTTGTCATTCAAGAAAATAATCGTATCTTTGCACTCAAATTTTATTGAGACATTAAGAAAATGAGTAAAGATACATTAACTCATCAGCTGACAGAGACCATCGAGGAGCTTTCGAGCGCCGAATCTTTGAAGGGTCTCTTCCATCAGCATCGAGACGGGAATCCACTTCCTTCGGGCAAGGCGCTCGAAGAAATCATCAGTTTGTCCCGTTCTATCCTCTTTCCGGGATATTTCGGCAATTCTTCGGTAAATATCTCAACCATCAAATATCACATTGGAGTAAGAGTAGAGAAACTCTATGAGATGCTGTCAGAGCAGATTCTCGCCGGTCTCTGCTTCGCCAACGACTGTGAAACGGAAACCCAGGCTGAACTGCAGCACCAGCGTGCCAAGGCAGGCGTGATTGCAGCCAAGGCAATCATGGAATTCCCGAGACTGCGCAAGATTCTGGCTACTGATGTAGAGGCTGCCTACGAGGGCGACCCGGCTGCCATGAGCCACGGAGAAATCATCTCCTGCTACCCGGTCATCAAGGCGATTACCAACTACCGCATCGCTCACGTGCTGCACGAACTGGGAGTGCCGCTCATTCCAAGAATGATGACCGAACTGGCGCATTCGGAAACCGGTATTGACATCAACCCGGAGGCTACCATCGGCAAGCACTTCACCATCGACCACGGTACGGGTGTGGTGATTGGAGCTACCTGCATCATCGGCGACAATGTGAAACTCTACCAGGGTGTAACCCTCGGAGCCAAGAGTTTCCCTCTCGATAAGGACGGCAACCCTATCAAGGGAATCCCTCGCCACCCTATCCTCGAAAATGATGTCATCGTCTACGCCAATGCCACCATCCTCGGTCGCATCACCATCGGAGAAGGCTGCGTAGTGGGAGCCAACGTATGGGTTACCAAGGATATGAAACCGAAAACAAAGAAATATAAAAAAGAAAAACAAAGTTTATTAGATATAGAATTCAATAATGGAACAGGAATTTGAACTCATTGCCAAGACCTTCATGGGCCTCGAGCCTGTCTTGGCTGAAGAGCTCACCCAGTTGGGTGCCAATAATGTACAGATCGGTCGCCGCATGGTGTCTTTCACAGGCGACAAGGAAATGATGTATCGTGCTAACTTCCAGTTGCACACAGCCATCCGTATCTTAAAGCCTATCAAGCACTTCAAGGCTAGAAGCGCTGAAGAGGTGTATGATCAGATTCAGAAGATCAAGTGGGATGACATCTTAGATGTGAAGAAGACTTTCTCGGTTGACTCAGTAGTCTACTCAGAGGAGTTCCGCAACTCACGCTTCGTAACCTACAAGGTAAAGGATGCGATTGTTGACTGGTTCCGCGAGAAGCAGGGTACACGTCCAAATATCAGCGTATCTAACCCGGATATCCGCCTCAACATCCACATTGCAGAAGACAATGCAACATTGAGTCTCGATTCGAGTGGTGAGAGTCTGCACCGCCGTGGCTACCGCCAGGAGCAGGTAGAGGCTCCTCTGAACGAGGTTCTCGCTGCAGGTATGATTCTGATGACCGGATGGAAGGGCGAATGCGATTTCATCGACCCGATGTGTGGTTCAGGTACCATCGCCATCGAAGCTGCCCTCATCGCCCGAAACATCTCTCCAGGTGTATTCCGCAAGGAGTTTGCCTTCGAGAAGTGGAACGATTTCGACCAGGATCTCTTCGATACGATTTATAACGACGACTCTCAGGAGCGCGAGTTCGAGCACCATATCTATGGTTACGATGTTGACATGAAGGCTGTCAATACAGCTAATCTCAACGTTCGTGCTGCCGGTCTCAGCAAGGACATCACCATCTCACAGGCTGATTTCAAGGACTTCACCCAGCCAGCAGAGAAGAGCATCATCGTGATGAACCCTCCATACGGTGAGCGCATCTCTACCCCTAACCTCCTGAACACCTACAAGATGATAGGTGAGCGCTTCAAGAAGGCTTTTGCCGGCAACGAGGCTTGGGTATTGAGCTACCGCGAGGAGTGCTTCGAGCAGATTGGTCTGAAACCATCTATCAAGATTCCTGTATTCAACGGAAGCTTGGAGTGCGAATTCCGCAAGTATGTGATGTTCGACGGCAAGATGAAGGACTTCCGTTCTGAAGGCGGTATTGTGAAGACTGAGCGCGAGAAGAGCGAGATGGCTCAGAAGCACCGTTTCAAGAAGGAGCGTGAATTCAAGAAGCGTGTAAGCGAGGAGACTGAAAACGAGGAGGACGATATCCGTTCTTTCAAGTTCCATACTCACCGTCTGGAAGACTTCGAGAAGAAGCGTGCAGAGTTCCATAAGGGCGGTCGTTCACGTATCGGTGGCGGTCGACGCAATGATGACGACGATGACAAGCGTGGCAGCCGCAGCTTCAAGAGCGACCGCAAGGGTGGCCGTGACTTCGGTAGCAAGCGCGACGGAAAGCGTTTCGAGAAAGGCGACAAGCGTGGTGGCTTCAAGGGCGACAAACGTGGTGGCCGTGATTTCGGAGGCAAGCGCGGAGGCAAGAAGAACTTCAGCGGTGACTTCGACGACGAGGATTAAAGACATATCGACCCATACGTCGTGTTTCACGACGCATGGGTGGTAAACCCGATAAAGTAAAGTAAAGAATATAATGAATCTGAAGAATTCAATTTATAAATTATCTTTTGCTGCTATGATTATGATGGCTATGAATGCAACCGACTTACAGGCTCAGGGCGTGGTTCCTGCTCAGAAAGGCGAGAAAACCTTTACATTGGAAGACCTGAACTTCGGCGGCAACAACTATCGTAACATGGTAGCTAAGAATCGCTGGTGCACCTGGTGGGGCAATGAACTCGTTCGCCAGGATGTGGATGCTTGCTATCTCGTCAACAAGACGACAGGCAAGGAGACCAAACTCTTCGGCATCAATGACATCAACCAGTGGATTGCTCCTACCAAAGACATCAAGGTAAGAGCCCTCTACAATGCTCTGTTCCCGTTTGCAGGCAAGAACATCGTGATGGTAAGCAACGGCAGCAAGACTTATACCGTAGACTTCAAGAAGCATAAGCTGCTGAGCGAGATGGATTTTGCTGACGGCGAGAACCTCCTGGAGGCTAATGCCCAGCAGAACGCCTTCGCCTATCTGAAGGGCAGCAACCTCTATGTGCGTACCTTCGATGTAACCAGCAACGCCTTGACAAAAGAGAAGAAATCTCACGATTTCCAGCTCTCAAAGGACGGAAGCCGCGAAATTGTTTATGGACAGAGTGTTCACCGCGATGAGTTCGGTATCAGCAAGGGAACCTTCTGGAGTCCGAACGGCGAACTGCTCGCCTTCTATCGTATGGACCAGAGTATGGTAACCGACTATCCGCAGGTCGACATCCCGGAAATCGGTTTCAATCACCCTGAAACACAGAGTTGCATTGCTACTCCTGCACCAGACAAGTATCCGATGACAGGCGAGACATCACACAAGGTAACCGTAGGCGTGTTCGACTGCATGACCGGCAAGACCGTCTATCTGAAGGCTGGCGATCCAACCGACCGCTATTTTACCAACATCGCATGGAGTCCGGACAGCAAGACCATCTATATGTTCGAACTGAACCGCGACCAGAACGACTGCCGTCTGACTGCCTACAATGCAGAAACCGGCGAGAAGACAGGCGAACTCTATCGCGAGACCGACGAGAAATACGTGGAGCCTTGCCACCCTATCCAGTTCCTGCCTTGGGACAGCAACAGCTTTATCATGCAGAGCCGCAAGGATGGCTACAACCACCTCTACCTCTGCACCCTGGGCAAGCACGGAAGCCGCATGGCAAGCAACACAGAATCGCTCGAAATCAAGCAGTTGACTTCCGGCAAATGGGAAGTGATGGAAGTACTCGGCTTCAACACCAAGCGCAAGAGTATCATCATCGCATCCAACGAGAAATCGCCTATCCAGAGAAACATCTTTGCCGTAGACACAAAAACCGGCAAGCGTACGCTGGTAGATGATTGCGGCAAGGGATGGCACAGCGCCACTTTGAGCGAGAACGGACAGTATGTCTTCGACAACTACTCTACTCCTACCGTGCCTCGCAAGATTGCCCTCGTGAATACCGAGACCGGCAAGCGCACCGCTTACTTCACTGCCGAGAACCCTTGGAAGGGCTACAATGTGCCTGAGTACAGCTGCGGTACCATCAAGGCTGCCGATGGCGAAACAGACCTCTACTGGAGAATGGTGAAACCGGTAAACTTCGATCCAAACAAGAAGTATCCTACCATTATATATGTATATGGTGGACCTCATGCCCACAACGTAGATGCCCGCTGGAACTACTCTAGCCGTGGTTGGGAAACCTACATGGCAGAAAAGGGGTATCTGCTCTTCATCCTCGACAACCGTGGAAGCGAGAACCGTGGCAAGGCTTTCGAGCAGGCTACCTTCCGCCAACTCGGACAGATTGAGATGCAAGACCAAATGAAGGGCGTGGAATATCTGAAGACGCTTCCTTACGTAGATGCTGACAAGATTGGCGTTCACGGCTGGAGCTTCGGCGGATTCATGACCATCTCACTGATGACCAACCACCCTGATGTGTTCAAGGTAGGCGTAGCAGGCGGTCCGGTAATCGACTGGCACTGGTACGAGGTGATGTATGGCGAGCGCTATATGGACACCCCACAGACCAACCCAGAGGGTTACAGGAAGACCTCTCTGCTCTATCAGGCAAAGAACCTGAAGGGCAAGCTGCAGATTATCCAGGGCTTGAACGATGTGACCGTAGTGCCACAGCACTGCCTCACCTTCCTCAAGGCTTGCATCGCAGCAGGCACCCAGCCAGACTTCTTCGTCTATCCTGGCGAGCCTCACAACATGAGAGGTCATCAGAGCACTCATCTGCATGAGCGCATCAGCAATTATTTCTTCGATTATCTCAAGTAAATATCTAGGAGTAAACATCCCCCGAAAAAGGGGAGTTTACTTCTACATCAAATAACAAACAATAACTTACAGCAAATGAAAATTTTATTGTTAGGAGGCGGTGGCCGCGAGCACGCCTTAGCATGGAAAATCGCTCAGAGCGAGAAGTGTGAGAAACTCTTCATCGCTCCTGGTAATGCCGGTACACAGAATGTCGGCGAGAACGTAGATATCAAGGCAGACGACTTTGAGGCGCTCAAGAACTTCACAGTAGAAAATGGCGTTGATATGGTGGTAGTTGGTCCGGAAGACCCATTGGTAAAGGGTGTTTACGATGACTTCAAGAACGATCCTCGCACCCAGAACATCCCTGTCATCGGTCCATCAAAGGCTGGCGCCGTATTGGAAGGCAGCAAGGACTTCGCCAAGAAGTTCATGAAGCGCCACAACATCCCTACTGCCCAGTATGAGACTTTCGACGGCGAGCACGTAGAGGAAGGCTTGAAATTCCTGGAGACACTGAAGGCTCCTTATGTATTGAAGGCTGACGGTTTGTGCGCCGGTAAGGGCGTTCTCATCCTCCCTACCCTGGAAGAGGCTAAGAAAGAGTTCAAGGAGATGCTCGGCGGTATGTTCGGCAACGCTTCTGCACGCGTAGTCATCGAGGAATTCCTCAGCGGCATTGAGTGCTCTGTATTCGTATTGACCGACGGCAAGAACTACAAGATTCTGCCTGAAGCTAAGGATTACAAGCGCATCGGCGAGCACGATACCGGTCTGAACACCGGCGGTATGGGTAGCGTTACCCCTGTACCATTCGCTACCAAGGAGTGGATGCAGAAGGTTGACGAGCGCATCATCCGTCCTACTGTAGAGGGACTTGCTGAGGAGAACATCGACTATAAGGGATTCATCTTCTTCGGTCTGATCAACGTTGAAGGCGAGCCTATGGTCATCGAGTACAACTGCCGTATGGGTGATCCAGAGACTGAGAGCGTGATGCTCCGTCTGAAGAGCGACATCGTGGATCTCTTCGAAGGTGTAGCAGCAGGCGATTTGGACAAGCGCAGCATCGAGTTTGATGAGCGTGCTGCAGTCTGCGTGATGCTCGTAAGCGGCGGTTATCCTGAGGCTTACAAGAAGGGTTATCCTATCCAGGGCATCGACGATGTAGAAGGTTCGGTAGTATTCCACTCCGGTACAGCCATGAAGGATGGTCAGGTAGTAACCAACGGTGGTCGTGTCATCTGCGTAAGCAGCTACGGCAAGGACAAGGAAGAAGCCTTGAAGAAGAGCTTTGCTGAGGCACAGAAGATCCAGTTCACCGACAAGTACTTCCGTTCTGATATCGGACAGGACCTTTAGTTTTTTAATGTTGAATTAGATGTTAAGAAAGAAAACTTTTCAAAATAAAGTAGCGGCTAGCCGCTACTCTTTACCTATTACTGCAACCCTTGCCACGCTGGTTTGGGTTGCAGTAGGTTTATTGGTATCCAATATCTGGGTAGAATTTGCTTTTACAGCCATGTCTACCCTGCTGATGGTGGAACTGAACAACCGTAATGCCCTGATGCGTACCTACAGCCGAATGGTATCCTGCAGTTTTCTGGCATTACTGACGATGACAGGACTCTCCCACCCCTCTTTAAAAAGCAGTATTGTGACGATGTGTTTCATCGCCTTTTATCTCATTATCTGGAATTGCTATCAGGATAAACGCTCAACAGGCTGGACTTTCTACGCCTTTGCCTGCATCGGTCTGGCATCGATGGTTTTCGTGCAGATAGGCTATTTCATGCCTATCCTGTGGATTATGATGATGGTGTTTACCCTCTCGTTTAGCGTAAAGACATTCTTTGCAACACTAGTAGGTCTCATCGTGCCCTATTGGTTTGCAGCCGGTTATTTCTTCTATACCGACAACATACAGGGGCTGGCTGACCATTTCTGCGAATTCATCAACTACAGCGAACTCTTTGATTATTCGCAGGTTACCGACCATCAGGTACTGGACCTGAGTTTCGTTATCCTGCTCACCATCATCGGTTCCATCCACTTCATACGCACCAGCTACGGCGATAAGATACGAACCCGCATGATCTACGAAACGTTTATCATGATATCGGTTGCCTGCATCATCTTCATCGTCCTCCAGCCTCAATATATACAGGAACTGGGCGGCATCCTGATTGTGAATACAGCACCGCTTATCGCCCATTTCATCACATTCACCAGAGGTAAGTTTACCAACATATCCTTCATCCTGCTGCTCATCATGCTGGTACTTATCATGGCTTACAACATACTCGTACCAGAGAGCATATTACTATGAGTTGGATTATAGATTTCTTAATGAGCTGGGGCTACTGGGGCATGCTGGTATCAGCCTTCCTTGCCGGCAGTTTCTTTCCCTTCAGCAGCGAGGTGGTCATGTCGGGCTTACAGGCTGCCGGACTGGAACCTATCCAGCTCGTACTGTATGGAAGCATCGGCAATGTGCTCGGTTCTATGTTCAACTATGGCGTAGGACGGATGGGCAAGCTGGAATGGATAGAGAAATATCTGCATGTAAAGAAAGAGAGTCTTGACAAGGCTCAGCATTTCATGGCCGACAGAGGAGCCTGGATGGGATTCTTTGCCTTCCTGCCCCTGTTGGGCAGTGCCATCACCATCGTTTTGGGACTGACGAGAGCCAACATCGTGATTTCTGTCATCAGCATCACCATCGGAAAGGTGTTGAGATATGTACTGCTGGTTTACGGACTCAGTTTCATCTTTTAAACAAGCTGCAAAGAAAACAAAGAATTGATTCATATAGATTGACTGCTTATGAGAAAGTATTTATACCTTATTATATTATGCGTGGCTTTCGCGGGCTGTAAAGGCAGCCAGCAGAAAGGCCACACCGCAGAAAGTAACGGAAAGGAATCTGTCGCCAACAGCGATGGCAAACCTGCTGTTACCGTAACTATCCCTCCCTACAAGTTTTTCGTTGATAAGATTGCCGGAGATAAGG
>ENA-OYXX01000742-OYXX01000742.1-human-gut-metagenome-genome-assembly--contig:-NODE-742-length-13994-cov-8.215008_pt1 | contig 13994 bp, 9 predicted proteins | sample MGYA00243976_ERZ653434 | MGnify/ENA primary metagenome ERZ653434 (study PRJEB26926, sample SAMN06165112) | human gut metagenome | biome: ENVO:00009003; feature: ENVO:2100002; material: ENVO:00002003...
TTATTCCATCGGATGCGGATGAACCGCGTTAGCTTCTGCAAACATAGTAACTTGTTTTGGGCCACATATAAAATAAATCCCATGTCAAAACGCTGCATAACAGGTTGTCCAATTCTGTATCCCCCAAATATATTGAATACGTTCTCATCGTTTTATCATCAAGAATATTAACAAAGTTAAAGTTACCATACTAACAATCGCATTGAACATCATTATTATTAATGTATTCAATTTCCTCGTTTTAATATTCTTGGACATTGGCGGTGTAGTTCGTATTCCCATACAGGCGAAAGCATTGTTTATTTTTTCCAAAGGAGATTTTAGTGAGGCCAAAGAAGCCATTAAATCCTCCTGCGACTTACTACGTTCAAGTTCGTGATTCAAAATACATATTTCTTTTCTTAAATGTTCATTTTCAGCTCTAACCTTTTCATCTTTTTGTACAAGTTTATCAATATACTCTTTATTTTTTTCACATTCATTGTGCAAACATTCAATTTTCTTTCTTAATTCCATAATCTCTACTTCCATGCTTTCACGCCTACCCCTCTCTTTCATAACAACACAGTGAAGTTCATGTTTGGCTTCTCTTTGTACAAACTCTATTTTCCGCTTAAATTCAGCGACCTTTTCTTGTTCATGAGGTGTCGGAGCTTTGGGCGATACTATTAGTCTCTCTGCTTTCTTATATTGGGTAACATCAAAGTTATCCAAATCAAAAGGATGCAATATAAGAGCAGCTCCGGCATTTGCAAGAAAACTGTTATCCAAATTGACAATATGAGATGTACATATAAAAGTCTTGAACAAAATGAGGAAAGACTCCCAAAGCTCTTTACCTGGCTTCTCAAACGATACAGATGTGTATTGTCTGGTCGTAGCATTTATCAAGTTGTTAAACACCACCCTGTGAAACAATAAATTCATGATGAAATATACTGTTTTCACATCTGTAATAAACTCAGATGTTCTAAACGTGATTGCACAAGCCTGCCGTAACGGTTGAGGAATGAGTTGTAGAAGGATATCATCGTAATGGATCGCCGGGGGGGGCTGGAAGAGTCCGAAGTCGAGTATGAACTGATTTTCCGTCCCTATCTGCAGGTTATTGCCGGGCTTTGTCTGGCCGTTGTTCATGGCGTCCTCCTTCATCCGCATAAATGTGGCGTCCGGGGCAGTCTTGGAATACGAGTTACGGTCGCCAAGTATACGCAGCTTCTCATCATACTCGCCAAGCTTGTCGGCATGTTCCCTCAGTTGCTTTATCTGCTTGCGGCTACCTTGCGTTCCTCCTTCTGTTCCTTGGTTTCGGGTGCCGGTCCGTTCTCAAGACTGCGGTTCAGTTCCTCAACGATGTCCTTCAGTTCTGCCGGTGTAAAACTCTGACGGTTTTCATCTTCCTCTGCGTTTTCCTGGGCTATAACCTCGTCTATCTGTTCAAGAAGTGCGGTTATCCTGCTCATGAGTTTTGCCCGGTTCCTTTCCATAGACTTCCGCCATACAAAAGTGTATTTGTTGGCTTTGGACTCGACCTTCGTGCCGTCGATGTACTCCATATCCAGTGTGATGAAGCCCTTTTCAGCAAGCACTGTCACAAGCTGCGTGAACACTTCGTTTATCCCTTCCTTGACACGGTTGCGGAACCGGTTGATGGTGTTGAAGTCCGGCTGCTCGTATCCGGCCTGTCATATGAAGTGGATGTCACGCTTCAGGGAAAAAACTGCAAGCCAAAATAGCGAAACTTGAGGCGGAGAAAGCCTCTCTAAAACAGAAACACAAATCTGACATCACCAAACAGAGGAGTAGCTATCCGAAGGAAATCGATGCAGCCATTAGACGTGCGGAAATCGCAGAGCAGAAGTCTGTCGAGAAGGAGACTGTCATTGAAAGGCAGAAGAACAGAATTGACGAACTTGACCGCAAGGTTAATCCACAAAGGTACCGGCTTTCATCAGGAGCGGAACTCATCGGTTCCTTGGCAACAATCCATATACCGTTACCCTGAAAATCTGGACAAGGGTTAAGGAGATTGAGCATACTGCTGTTACCTACCTAAGCGACAGCGACAAGCGATTGCATGCCTTCAGCAATGGGGAACTGACAGAACACGAGTTTGTCAACGCCTGTTTCAGTGCCGCCGAGCAAGTCAGCGAGATACAAGCCAATTTACTCAGTGCTGCCATTGAACTGGCAACAGGCGGTTCTGCTCAACCGCACGTAGGCACTGGTGGCGGAGGTTCAACATCTGAATTGCTATGGCGGGACAAAGACAAGAATCTCAAGAAACGAACAGCTATAAAACGACATTAGTTAGCAAAATAAGTCAGTTTTGTTACAAAATTGAGCCAAAACACCTTTTTGACATCATCTAATTGCAGATTCTCGTCCATTTATGCGAGAGTCTGCAATTATTTTTATACCTTTGTAGTTAAAAAGAATGACAATTCTTTCCAAGAAAAGTCTCTTTTTTAAAGAGTAATCTCTAATGATAGCAGTGGAAGAAAAGGATTTGCAGCCTGTCAAGACTGATGCTTCATTGTATAATGGTCAACCGACTGACACTGACACACAGTGTCACAATGTAGGAGTTACATTCAGCACGCCATCCACCTGAAAAACAAGAATGGGGTGTCGGTAGAGAGTGTCATACGGCAAAGCATTAAAAACAAAGGATATTATTGATGCCCGCAATATAGAAAGTTATGTCCCGATGTGATATAAACAGATTACAAAGCATGGAAAGAAGCATATTATCATTCTCGTCACCTCTCAGAATATCCAGTATAAATCGGGTGACCATGTAATCGTAACAGAGGGTGACTTCGAGGGCAACTGTCACCTCTACGCCTCGCTGCTTTATGAGTGCCTGGCAGACGAGAATACAAAGATTTGGCTGTTGGGACCCCCACGCAGTATGGGAAGGTAGAACAATAACAGACGCTGAACGTTTCGCACACCGTCATCGAAGAAAGACAAACTGATAGTAAACAAGGCAATAGATAATTTTATATAAAGATTATGAGCAAAATACTTGAAGACATAGAATACGTTGATCCAAATCCGGCATCAATCATTGAGAGTTTGCGTTCCATTGGCTATACTCTCGAAACTGCTATTGCCGATTTGATTGACAACAGTATTACTGCCAATGCCAAGACAATTGACATTTACAGCCCTTTCGATGGTACCAACACCAAGATTTTCATTCTTGATGATGGCATCGGAATGTCGGAAATTACGCTCATTGAAGCCATGCGCCTTGGAACTAATGGTCCTTCTGTAAAACGAAGCAAGAAAGATCTTGGTCGTTTCGGATTGGGGTTGAAAACAGCAACATTCTCTCAATGCAAGCGACTGACAGTTGTTACCAAACATGAGGGTGTAATCTCTGCTCGTTGCTGGGATTTGGATGTTATTGTTGAACAGAATCGTTGGTGTTTGCTGAAAAAGGTAAGTCCGGAGTACCTTGACAGAGTGAGCCAAATGGAATCTGGAACGCTCGTAATATGGGAAAAGCTTGATCGCGTTATTTCCGAGAAGGATAAGAACGCAGAAAAGAACTTCAATAACAAAAAGAATATCCTGCGTAACCATTTATCACTTACTTTCCATCGATTCATAGAGAAACAAAAGCTCACGATAAATATTGGTGGAGTTGCCATTATACCTTGGAATCCATTTCTACCCTACACAAGTTCAGCATGGAAGAAAGAACTCCCTCCTGCTCAGATGTGTGGGGGAAATGTCGTAATTACAGGTATGGTGATGCCTCATCGCAATTATTTCAAGACGGATGCAGAATACAAGGATGCAGGATTCCGTAAAGGTTGGACGCAGATGCAAGGATTCTACATTTATCGTGTTGATCGTTTGCTTACAGCAGGAGGTTGGTTAGGTCTCAAGCCTGATGGCACAGCAATGCTTCAGGAACATCATTATGACCTTGGTAGAATCTGCGTGGACATCACAAATGGCTACGATTTTGATTGGGACATTGACATCAAGAAGTCAAAAGCTACGCCTCCAGATTATCTTCGCGACACTCTTGGTCAGATAGCCAAGAAGATTCGCAAGATGGCATACGACACTTATAGTTACCGAGGCACACAAAAGCCATTGACAAGAAAGAAGGGGACTACCTACGTGCCACTATGGAACAGCGTATCCGAACGCAATGGCAAACTCAGCTATTCGCTCAATACGGATTACCCATACATCAAAGACATTCTATCTTCGCTTGACAAAGAGAATGCAGCTAAGGTAAAAAAGCTGCTGAAGCTCATTGCCGAAACGATTCCAGCCGAAAGCATTGGCTTTGAGTCTTCAAAAAGTGACAGCAAGAAAATGTCAAGCCCATACGAGGGCGAACCTACTGCGCTTGCAGACATCCGTCAAGACCTCATTGCCAGTTTCCTCAACAAAGGCATGAGTCAGGAAGAAGCAGAAGAGCAAGTTGAATTCATCTTAAACCTGTAGAACAATGAATGAAGAACAGATAAAACAAATTGCAGATGCCTTACTCAGCGACAATCCTACATATGAGAAAGTTGAGGAAGTTGCAGAAAGTGTGCTTGCGGCAGAATGTGTTCAGCACCCTGATAGCACAATTACCAAACAGAACATTGTAGACATTATTGTGGTTGATAGAAAAATCTATCAGCCTGTTTCTTCTATCATGCAAGATGACGATGAAGGTGCAAACTGGCTGCCTGAGTTCAGAGCTAATGGCGGCAGCAACTTCCGTCTATGGAATGACTACAAGAAACACCTAACGCTTCCAACCCCTGCAATACAAGAAATCGACAAGACAACAGAAAAGGTTTTGAACCAACTTGCAAATCCAAACATGCCAGGTAACTGGTATCGTGCAGGATTAGTTGTTGGTCACGTTCAATCTGGTAAAACAGGTAATTTTGTTGGTTTGGCAAACAAAGCGATGGATTGTGGCTCCAAAATCATCCTTGTATTGACAGGAATGTACAACGACCTTCGCAGTCAGACACAAGGACGCTTGGACAAAGGTTCTATTGGTCGTATTACCGACCCTGATGATCAAAGTTTCAAGAAAGCAATTGGTGTAGGAAAATACAAAGGACATCCAAACATCCTCAATCTCACATCAAGCAAGTTGAAAGGTGATTTCGGTTCGCAGAAGACAGATATTGGTGGTGTTCTCTCTTCTACTGACCCTACCATTATGGTATGTAAGAAGAACACTTCCGTTCTTAGCAACATCCTTCGTCTCTTTGCCCAGCATGGTGTAAAAGCAGACGATGGTTATCCTATCATTGAGAATATTCCATTGTTCATTATCGACGACGAGGCTGATAGTGCCTCCATCAATACAGAATACAACAAGGGCGAGATTTCAAAAATCAATTCAAAGATTAGAGCAATCCTCTCACTCTTTGAACGCCGCTGCTATGTTGGTTATACAGCTACTCCTTACGCAAATATCTTTATCGACCCAGATCCTGCTCTTGCATCAGATTACATTGAGGAAGATGATGGCACAAGATTTCGTATCTGCAAGGACGACTTGTTCCCAAAGAATTTTATCGTCAACCTATCTGCTCCAAGCAACTACATAGGACCTAATGTACTCTTTGGCATTCCTACTGTCTACGACGAGGAAGATAAGCATGAACTTCCTATTATCGAATACATCAAGGAAGGAGATTATCTTGAAGACAATACAAAGGGCAAGAAAAAGAAGGTGCTAAAAGACCTTCCTGCAACTCTTATCGAAGCAACCAAAATGTTTTTCGTGAGTACGGCTCTCCGTAGAGCGCGTGGTCAGAGAAGTGCACATAGTTCCATGCTCATCAATGTGTCTCAGTACATCAAGCATATGGATGACGTTGCTCGTCTCATGCAACAACTCATTACCACCTATTGCGACAAACTTGAAGCTCTCAATGACAATCCTACGTTGGAAACAGAACTCAAGAAACTCTACGACGAAAAGATAAAACCAAGCAACAAGCAGATTTGCGAAGATTATCCTGATTGGGCACCTCGTCTAAAAATGCTATCATGGGATTTAGTTCGCAAAGAACTGTCTGCTGTAGCCGCTAAAGTCCGAAACGAGGTGCGTGTTATTCACTCACCAACTGATGATACTCAGGAATTAAACACTACACGTCTCGACTACAACAAATACGAGAATCGTCCAAACGATTTCGAAAACGGACTTTATGTTATCGCCATAGGAGGAAACACGATGGCACGTGGTATTACGCTTGAAGGGCTTGTTGTCAGTTACTTCTTCCGTGCTTCTAATACCTTCGATACGCTTATGCAGATGGGACGCTGGTTTGGTTATCGTGATGGCTACATCGATGCTTGCCGTCTTTATCTTGAAAAAGACACCGCAGTAAATTTCCGCAGTGTTGCCGTAGCAACTCAAAGGATGCGTGACGACTTTGATGACATGAACTACCGTGGTATCAAACCAAAGGAATACGGATTGAAGGTAATGCGATTCCCGGGTGTACTTGAAGCAACTGCCCGAAACAAGTTCGGCGCAGCTGTTCGTGGTAAATTGTCACTCAACAAGACAACACTTCAGGCATACAAACTCAAAAAGGATCCACAGGTAGTAGAAGCAAACAAAATCCATATGCTGGATTTCCTTGGAAGTTTAGGACATTCGTACAAGAAAGAAAGGTTTGGAGTTCCATCGCACAACTATTTTTGGGATTGCACAGGCAATCAGATAGTGGATTTTGTACGTGGGTTTAAGATTGCAACAGAACAAATGCCGCAAAATCTCATCGTAAACTATCTCGAGAAACAGATAGCTAAAGGTAATCTTGTTGAATGGACGGTTGTGATGGCAAATGTTCAAAACAAGGGCAAGCAACCAGCCAATTCACAAGTACATGATACGGGCTCAGAGGATTTGGTTATTGGTCCTTCAGTCCGTGGTAGTAACGAAGATTCGGATACTGAGTTCTATGTTGCGAACAAAGCTGCTGTATCTGGCCCCGGCTACGAATCTCTCGACTTGTCAGACAAAGAGTACACAGAAGCTCTAAACATGACAATCAAAGAATGGGAGAAGGCTGTAGAAGAAGGCAAAACCAAGAAAAAGACGAAGCCTACGTCGCCTTTTGCCAATTGCGCAAAGGCTGTTCGCAAGAAAACAAAAGGTTTACTGCTGTTGTTCAACATGGATTTTGGCGATAACAAAAATGGCGTATTCACATACGTTATGAGTTTGCCAATGTTAGCTGATAAAGACGATACGGCTATAAGCTATGAATACATGGGAAATAAAAACGCATTTAAGATATTGGACGAAGAATGAAAAAGATTGAATTAATAAAACACATCGAGCTTACTTGGGAACAACTCAAGGAAGATGGTGTTACCACAATGATGAGAATAGACGGAAGTCGTGCGCCAATATTCTTGCGTGCTAGTGACCAAACAGTCGCTTTTCTCCTGACAATGGACATCAACAGAACGCTCGACATCAAACCAAAGAAGTTTAACAATGTAAGCATTCAGATTGAGAAACTTTCGGCTGAGACAAAAGCCGTTGTTGTCACACTTACAAATCAACGATTCCTTGACACGTTCTCTAAGATTGCTGCAGATGTTGCATCTTATACAATGCCATTGGAAAGCGAATCTGAAAGTGTCTCTATTTTCTGCACTAAGGTTAATAGTTGGAAGAATATTTTCAGCCGTGGCATCAATGAAGCTTTGACTCCGGAAGAACAGGTAGGGCTTTACGGCGAGCTGGAATTACTGAAGGCTATTATCAACGAAGGCATCCCTACAAACGAGGTAATTGACGCATGGAAAGGTGCGGATGCTGAAGATAAAGATTTTCAGTTCCACAACCTCGGCATCGAAGTTAAGAGTTCGATTAAGCAAGACAAGTTGGTCAAGATTTCAAACATCCGACAACTTGACTCAACTGGTTATGACGAATTGTATCTATACTACTATTCGTTTGCAAAATCCAATGGAGGTGCCAATACCCTTCCTGCTCAAATTGACGAAATACGTTCTCTACTTGTAGGTTCCCCATTCCTTGATGAGTTTGAATCTAAACTCTTGAACGCAGGATACAATGACTCCGACAAGGACAACTATAAAGCATCCTACACCGTAACATATGAGGAATGTTTCAAGGTAGAAGACATGTTCCCAAAGATAATCAAGGGTGTTGTCATGGATGCAATCATTGACGCAAGCTACATTGTTGACCTCAACGTATGCGACGAGTATGAGGTTAGCTACAATGAGTTCATAGACACAATAAAGCAAGCATAATCATTATGGCAGATTCAATATCAAATTATATTGTAGAAATACAAGATAGTGTCAATGACCTTCTTGCTGAAACAGGTTCGCCAGTACAAGCTTTCACTAAGTATGTGTTGGAAGCTATGTGCGAAAAAGCCAACCTGGGTGAAGCTGAGGCTTGTTACGCAGTTATCCGTAACGACTCAAATGATAATGTGATGGGTGAAATCAATGGCTATGCAATAAGCCTCAGCGGTGAAACCATCTCACTTTTTTACACTATCTACGAGCCAACAGAGGATGATACTCCATTTAGCGTTCCTTCTGATCAATACAACAAAGCGGTCACCCGATTGCAAGGTTATTACAATGCAGCGGTAAGCGGTCGTTGTAATGAGATGGAACCATCAGCAGAAGATTACAAGATTTGCAAGTACATTTACGAGAATGAAGAGGACATTACAAATGTACGTCTCTTTGTCCTCACTAATGGTACCATTAAAGCTAATCTGAAAACACCAAAGCAGAGAATCAACGACAAGGCTGTTCAGTTTCTTTCATGGGACATAAACCGTCTTTACACAAATCTCCACTCTGCAATGGATCATCTGTCCGTGGATATTGACCTCTATAATGACGACGATTACAAGTTCAAGATTCCATTCATCGAAATGTCTTCAGATGTGGAGAAGTACCAGACGTACATTGCAATGCTGCCGGGTGAGTTCCTTTTTAATCTCTATGAGAACTTCAATACCGACTTGTTGCAATCAAACGTGCGTTTCTTTAAGGGTAAGAAAGGGTGCAATAAGGGAATCTTTGAGACGTTGAAGACAAAACCTCATCGCTTCCTTGCCTACAATAACGGAATCACAGCTACTGCAAAAGGTGTGCTTGCAGAGTATAATGAAGACAACCAAACTGGTCTTTTGAAGTTTATCGAGAACTTCCAAATTCTTAATGGTGGTCAGACAACAGCCAGCATCTATTATGCGAAGAAGGAGAACCCTGATATTGACCTGAGCACCGTTTATGTTCAGATGAAGCTTATCGTTCTTCAAGAGAATACAGAAGAGATTCATCCTCTGATTACACGCTACTCAAATACTCAAACAAGCGTTTTGCAATCGGATTACAGTACCAACAATCCATTCAACCAGAAGTTACAAGAGCTTTCACGCACCATTGTTGTTCCAGATTTGTCACATAGTGGTAATGTGACCCACTGGTACTATGAGCGTGTGAGTGGACAGTATGACCAGAATGCAAACCGCTTTAAGTCAAAACCAGAAAAGGAAAAGTTCAAGTCAGAGAATCCATCTACACAGAAATTCGACAAGTGCGAACTCGGTAAGGTTTACACTACATGGACACAACACCCTGAAGTTGCAATCAATGGTCCTCAGAAATGTTACAAGGAGTTTATCGAAAAGAAGAAAGATGAGATTCCAGACAACATTTTTTTCGAGAACTTTGTTGCGATGCTGATGGTTTACAGATTCATGGATAAGAAGAATCCTGTATTTACAGAGTATCATCAGATAAAGGCACAGATGTGTCTTTATACCCTTGCCATGCTTTATCATGTAACAAACGGTAATCTTTCGTTATACAAAATTTGGCAGAATCAAGGTTTGTCCGAAAAACTCAAAGCATTCATCAATGAATTGAGTAAACAACTCTATGAGAAGTTGAAGGCTGACCAACCTGACACTACGACTTTCCGTGACTATTGCAAATCGCCAAAGACTTGGGAAGCAACGAAGAAATACACCTTCAACCTCGACTTGGCTTCCATTGCTGATGACATGAAGTCTGTTGGCGAAGATACGGCTCGCAAAAAGGCAGAGAAAGCCATCACGGATAAGGAGCGTAAGACAGTTGAAAAAATGTCGGCAGCTTTTTGGGATGGGTTGTCAAAGATTAACAATACAGAACTTTTCAACGAACCCGAATACAAGACAATGTCTGAGATTACCCAAATGCTTGTTGCCAGCAAACAGCTTACATTGGTACAAGTATTTGAAGGTTTGCAGATTCTGAAGAAGTTCGATGAATCAGAGCTTGTGAAAGAAGACGTTATTGCAAAGAGCAACATCCGAATAAACCGTAAAGAGAAGGACTCTGCTACTCTCTTCAAGCGTATTCAGAAGCTTACCGATGAAGATTGGGGTAAAATTAAATTGGCTGCTGGACGTGCATGTAACGAAAGTGATTCAAAGATAGTAAAGAAAATTGCGACACAAAAGGATCGTAGCAAACTTACATTCAAGCAACTCACCGTTGTTTGTCGTGCTCTTGATCAGATAAATGAGAAATTCAAAGACCAAATGAAAAAAGCGTATTAAAGATGAGAGACTTGTTTGATGACAATCCAAATTGGACAGAACGTGAGTTGGCTTATCCTAATCGCATGATTCGTTTGGGCAGTTTGTTTAGTGGTATTGGTGCCATTGAACATGCTTTGAAACGTCTTAATATCAAGACAGAAATCCAATTTGCAAGCGACATAGAGCCAAATTGCAAGAAGAGTTATTTCGCCAATTACGAAATCACAGAAGATAGATGGTGTAGCGATGTGCATGAACTGGATGCAAAACCTTACCGCTATAAAGTGGATTTGCTAGTTGGAGGCGCACCATGTCAGGCATTCTCTCTTGTCGGTAAGAGGCGTGGTTTTGATGACACACGTGGCACATTGTTCCGTGAGTTCGCCCGTGTTGTTAAGGAATGCCAACCCAAGGTATTTATCTTTGAGAATGTTCGTGGTATGCTCAATCACAACAAGGGGGTGACATGGGATGTGATCAAAAAGACCTTTGAAGATGATTTGCACTACGATATTCACTTTCAGATTCTGAATAGCCGCAACTATGGTATTCCTCAGAATCGTGAACGTCTGTTTTGTATTGGTTTCAGAAAGCGCACAGAGTTCTTCTTCCCTGATGTTATTAATCTTGAATACAGGATGTATGACTTCCTTGAAGATACAATCGACTCTAAATACTTTCTCAATGACAAGGGCATAAAATTCGTAACTTCACATAAGAACAGAGAGAAGCGTTATACTCAAATCAATGGTGAGATTGCACTCTGTCAGAAGCGCAATCAAGAGTACAACTGGCATGGTGACTTTGTTTATCATCCTTTAGCTCAGGGCGTAGAAGAGTACGATGAGTTTATCTTCGATGTGAATGACGTTGAGGAGAAATATTATTTATCAGAAAAGGTTAAGAAGTATGTGCTTTGTCCTGGTACTAAGAATTTCAAGACGAGAATAGAAACCGACCTTGATGTAGCGCGTCCTCTTTTGCAGTCAATGCACAAGATGCACAGAGCTGGCATTGACAACTACGTTACCCATAAAGGAAGAATAAGAAAGTTAACTCCACGTGAATGCTTACGTCTGATGGGATTCAAAGATTGGTTTAAGATTGTAGTACCAGATACGGCTATGTACCAAGAAGCCGGAAACAGCATCGTTGTTGATGTACTAATTGCCTTACTCAAACAAATGGACATTACTCAGTATGGAATTGAACAAGATAAATGAACTGATGGCTAATCGTGGCTACATGAAGCCGATAGGTGCAATCTTCTCTGAATGGGAATTTGTGAAAGACGAGATACTATTGCCAAACCGCAAAGCAGGTTCTGGCAATGGTACTGTTCATGTTTATTTGCTTGAGGATAACATGCACCTTTTCAAAGAGTGCTTCCCAGAATACATTGACGCATTCAATAAGAATCTTCCTGAAGCTGAAGAATTGTGCCCTCGCATCAAGCACTTTGTTATGACTTCGAACGTGCTAACGGTTGCGGGTTTTGCATACCATCACTACAATTGTGATGCTAACGTCTTCTATTACTCTGATTATGTGGGTAAAGTCATGCGCCATGATGACAACGGCACAATGACATTTGATTCGTTATTCAAACTCTCTACAGAGAATCGTCCATATTTCAAGCAGTTTGACAAGCAGGTGTTTGGCAAGATTATCCGTTACATCTTTGTTCCTCGCAAGACAGCTTACAAATTGTATCTGTATGGGGATGAGGATTATCAGAATTTTGCTGCATTTTGGATTATTGGAGAGATCCCTGATTGGTCATTCATAGTTCAGGAGGAAAACCGATCTGTACAACGCATTTCGGAGAAGAAAGAACATGAAGCATCCCTTGTAAGAGAAGAGGAACCAATAATCAAAACTCCTGTTGTAGAGATTATCTTTACTCCGGAAGAAGTGGAAATGCGTTTTAAGAAGTACATGAAGAGCCTTGGCAAGTCAGAGCGCACGGTTTCTGCCTATGCGGGCTGCCTACGCAATTTAGTACCACGAGCTCAGAAGATGATTGACGGAATGGATCATCCTTCTCCTTACACAATAACCGATTACGCGCAACTGAAAGCTTTGGATACAGAGTTATGGAGTCACCCTGAAGTCGTCGAATGGAACAAGAATGACCATAATCGTTGTAGTGCAGCACTTCACATGTACATGCAGATGTTTGAAGACGGCTTCAACGAGCAGGTGGAAATTATAGCAAAGAAAGAAACCGTGAAAAAACCAAAGCAAGAAGTGTCACGTATGGATTTTACTCTTACTGGAGAAGAGGAAGTTCAAAAAGACGCCTACATTGATTTTCTGCGCAAGGAGAAAGGAATGGCAGACGTAACTTTGACAAGTTATACAAACACCCTGCTAAAACGACTCTCCAATTTATTGCGAGACTACTATAGGTCTGATTTCCGCAATGTATTCTCAGTTACCAATTACAAGGAGCTGTCGAAGATGGAAGAGGAAATCTGGGAGATTCCTAAAATCGTAGAAGCTAACGAGAAGTCAAAGGGAAAGCTGACGGCATCTTTCCGCGCTTATACCGAGTTTGTTGAAAGTACGCTTTCTGACGAAGAACTTGCCGAAATGATATTTGGCGAGAACTCTGATGAAGAAGAGGATGAAACGCTTGTTGTGGCTCAGATTGGCAAGATGCAACAATTCACTACACACCTACCATTATACTCAATTCGTGCTGCATGTGGAAAGTTTACAGATGACGAAGAAGCAGAGATTGAGGGATGGGTAAATGTAGAAAACATGGGCATCAAGGCAAGCGAAGACATGTTTGTTGTACACGCAAAAGGTCATTCTATGGAGCCACGCATACACGATGGTGACCTTTGTGTTTTCCGCTTCTATCAAGGTGGAACTCGTCAGGATAGCATAGTGCTGACAGAGCTGACCTCTCGTGACATGGATTACGGAGGAATGTACACCATCAAGAAATACTACAGCGAGAAAGTTTATGATGAAGATGGAATAAATCAGCACTCAAAGGTTGTGTTGCGTTCTCTAAATCATGATTACGACAATATTGATATCACAGAAGAAGATGCCAGCGAGATGAAAACAATTGGCATTTTCGTAGATACCATAAGCTAATATGCGTTTAGAGCGACAATTATTATACAATGATAAAACTATCCGATTACTTGTGTGATAATGCACTCAACATGAAACTGCATTATCTGTACAACTTGTACCTAAAAAAACATCAAGGGGGCAAGTGTGCAGAAATGTACAGAGGCTTACTTTCGCTCCTATCTTAGGTATCGCTATCTAACAATCAATAAAGACATAAAGCAGAAAAAATATAATAATAGACAAGCAAATATCTATAAACCTGTCTCTTATACACATCTGACGCTGCCGACGACTCCTTACGTGTAG
>ENA-OYXX01000744-OYXX01000744.1-human-gut-metagenome-genome-assembly--contig:-NODE-744-length-13975-cov-5.432759_pt1 | contig 13975 bp, 7 predicted proteins | sample MGYA00243976_ERZ653434 | MGnify/ENA primary metagenome ERZ653434 (study PRJEB26926, sample SAMN06165112) | human gut metagenome | biome: ENVO:00009003; feature: ENVO:2100002; material: ENVO:00002003...
CGAGATCTAGTACGGTCTCGTGGGCTCGGAGATGTGTATAAGAGACAGATACTAACCAAACAATCATTATGAAGATTTCTACTATTTTCGCTGCAGCAGCAGTCGTAGCGTTCGGCATGAGTGCCCAGGCAGCCGAGGAGAACATGTTGCGCGGCGCGCTGGAAGGCGTAACCGGCAATCTGGCAGGAACCGAGTCGCAGCTTGTCCAGAACGGCTGGCAGCTCTGGCAGTGCCACTATCAGTATGTGGACGAGGAGGCGATTCCCGAGGAGCCGGTGAACGACACCGAGAACTGGCCGGCCAACGTGCGTCTGGAGTCCCAGCTCTCCGAGGGTGACGTGACGATTTCCTTCGACGGCAACGGCGCGACTCTCCGTTGGGACGGCGGCGACGCGCACTGCCGCTGGTACACGCTGCCCGTGAACATCGAGAAGACCGGTATCTACGAGTTCAAGATGAGTGGCTGCGAGTGGAACAACTACAACGGCGGCGAGTCCAACTTCAAGGACGGCAACGACCAGGCATGGGTAAAGCCCATGGGCATCCAGGTCCTGTTCGGCACCAAGCCCGGTCCCGAGGGCGTCAAGACAATGGACTACACCGAGGTGAGCGACTATGATTACGAGAACTTCCTGGTATGGCCCGTCGAGGGTTCAGGTCAGTTCTGCGAGATGGAGCATCGTGTGTCGCATGACTACACCATCGAGCTGGAGGCCACCGAGGCCGGCGAGCACTACATCAGTTTCGTAGGCCCTCACGCCATGTTCTTCATCGGCAACCTGAACCTGAAGCTGATTCAGGCGACCGAGCCCGGAGCAGGAGTAGCCGAGACTTTCACCGATGCAAACGTTCTGAGCACCAGCTACTATGGACTGGACGGCGTTGAGGTTGCAAATCCCGCCAAGGGCAGCATCGTTATCGTGAAGAACGTCCTTGACAACGGCAAGGTTTCCGTTGCCAAGAAGGTGGTTCGCTAATAAGTCAAGATTGAAAACGAGGAGACCCACGGCACGATCCGTAGTGTCTCCTCTTTTTTTATATCGGAACCAAACATTAACCTAACATATCTATGATCAGACTCAACAAGGCATTTGCCCTGAGCCTCTCGATGACGTGCGCGGCCTTCCTGCCCGCGATGGCCGACAACCTCTCGGTGAATTCCAACCAGACGCTGGAGGAATTCAACGGCAAGACCGTCACGATCTCCGGCAAGTGCGAGGTGCATCTTACCTCAAAGACACCTATCACCAACTCCACCGTCAACCTGCAGGGCAACGACGCGTGGCTCTACTTCGACGCCGTGAAGCCGTCGAACGTGATTGCAAGTTACCTGGGCGTCATCTCCATCGACGGCGCCAAGGCCGACCGTGCGGCCAACGTCCGTGTGGCCCAGTACCGCGGCGGCACCGTGGTGATTCCCCACGGATTCGAGACCTACGCCAAGGCCCTCGTGGTCTACGACCAGGCCAACTGCCAGGGCAACTCCAAGGAACTGGCTGTGGAGGAGGTCTACTCCGACCTGGGCGCGTTCAACAACAACATCCGCTCCTTCGTGCTGAAGAAGGGCTTCCAGGCCACGTTCGCCAACAACGCCGACGGCACCGGCCACAGCCGTGTGTACATCGCCGACACCGAGGACCTGACGGTCAACGAGCTGCCCGACGGCTTCGTGACCAAGGACGGCTCCGACAAGGCGTTCATCTCCTATGTCCGCGTCTGCAAGCACCAGTGGGTGTCCAAGAAGGGATGGTGCGGCTGGAACCAGAACGTGCTGACGTTCACCAACTCCACGCATTCCTACGCCTGGAGCGCCGACTATCCCGGCGATGACAACGTGGTGGACCGCGAGTTCGTGCCGCAGCGCCACCACCGCGGCTGGCCCGGTTTCGACGCCTTCAAGAACATCCGCAACGTGTCCCACATGCTGGGCGACAACGAGCCGGACAACCAGAACGACCCCAAGGAACAGCCTTCCAGTCCGCAGCAGATCGCCGAGCTCTGGCCCGAGTACCTGAGGTCCGGTCTCCGCGTAGGTTCCCCGGCCCCCACGGGAATCTGGGGCAACTGGCTCGCGAACTTCTTCAACATCTGCGACTCCCTGAACTACCGTGTGGACTATGTGGTCTACCACCAGTACGAGGCCACCGATGACTTCAAGAGCCGCATCGACAAGGCAGTCAAGGACTCCAAGGGACGTCCCGTATGGGTCACCGAGTGGAACAACGGCGCCAACTGGACCAACGAGTCCTGGCCCGACGCCAAGGGCCCGCGCCGCGACGCCAACTGCAACATCATCTACTACAGGACCGACGCCGACGGCAACGAGGTGGTCTGCAAGGAGGGTGACGAGGGTGCATACACCAAGGAAGTGAACCGCCCGCTGACCCAGGCCAACGCCAACAAGCAGCTGGAATACATGAAGAAGGCCCTGGCAAACCAGGACAATCTCGACAAACTGGAACGTCTTCATTTCTACAACGCCGTGCAGGACGCCCGCGCCGTCGAAATCGACGGCCAGCTTACCCCGGCCGGGAAGTACTTCGCCGACTACAACCAGAAACTGGCCTACACCAAGAAGTCGGAGTTCGTGCATGAGTGGAAGATAGCCTGTCCGTTCATCTACCTGGGCTATACCCCCGACTTTAAGTACACCCGTCTGACATGGTACGACCACAACGGCGAGACCGGCAGGAACTACATCGTGGAACGCCGCGACGAGGACGGCAGCTGGACTCCGGTCAAGACACTGGTGCAGGGTCAGGACTACCAGCCCGGCGAGACAGTGGTGTTCGAGGACAAGATCGACATGGCCAACAAGCGCGAGTACCGCGTGAAGGCCACCTCCTACAAGGGCGACGCCTCCATCTACTCCCGCATCCAGACAGTGTGGCGCGACAACCAGGTATCGGCTCCCGACCTGAAGGGAATAGCCCGCGACCCCTACAACGTGGACCTGACATGGAACGCGATCGACGGCGCCCGCGCATACCGTCTGGAGCGTCGCGACGCAGATGACGCCGAGTTCAAGGTAATCGCCGAGAGCCTGAACGAGACGAAGTATGCCGATGCACAGGATATCGCCTCGACCAAGGACTATTGGTACCGCGTGTCCGTCCTGAGCAACTGCGACGAGACTCCCGTCTCTGAAATCGTCAAGGTACACGTTCCCGCCCTGTCCGAGGCTCCCGAGGGTGTGTTCGACCTGATGGCATCCTCCGGCGACGGTCAGGTGAACCTGTCGTGGGCCAAGACATACCGCACCGTATGGGATGTGGAGCGTTCCGAGAACAGTGAGTCCGGCTACGCCGCTGTCGCCACCGACCTGTCCGCCCAGAAGTACACCGACAAGAGCATCCAGAACGGCAAGACCTACTGGTACCGCCTCGTTCCGAAGCGCTCCACCAACAAGAGCCTCGTAGGCGCGGCTTCCGCACCGGTGCAGGCCACTCCCGCCGAGGGCAACTATTTCTACGTTCCCTTCATGGAGGGCAAGGGCGGCACAGCCCAGGACTGCTACGGCGGCAAGAACGGTACGCTGGAGGGCGCCGTCTGGACCGAGGGTCGTGACGGCGAGGCCAACGGCGCCGTGAAGCTGAACTCCGGCTCGCAGGCGTTCGTGTCGTTCCCCACCGGCTTCATCTCGGATCTGAAGGACTTCACCATCTCGCTGTGGCTGAAGCGCACCGGCGACAACGTGGGCCGCGTGTTCGACTTCGGCTCAAGCCACACGGAGTCCATGCTCTTCGACTATGGATTCAACAACAAGAGCGGTTTCCGCTACAAGCTTCGTCACGGCAACACCAACAACAACCGTGACTACAAGGCGACGCTCGATAAGGACAAGTGGTACAACATCGCCCTGTCGCAGAAGGACGGCAAGCTGACCGTCTACCTGAACGGCGAGCAGATCGGCGAGACCACCGACGAGCTGAATCCCTCGGCCCTGGGCAAGACCTCCCAGAACTGGCTGGGCAAGTCGATGTGGTTCGACAACGGAGACCCTTATCCCGACTATGCCTACGATGACTTCTACATCTTCAACCGTGCGTTCACTCAGGATGAGGTCAAGGACCTGATGAGCCGCAAGGGTTACTCGGGTGTGGAACTGGTCAACGCGGACGCCGAGGATGACGGCATGCGCGTGTACGGCTACGGTGACCAGATCACCGTGATCGCCCCGAAAGCCATGAAACTGAACGTCTACACCGTAGACGGCACGCTGGTACGCGCCGCCACGCTGCAGGAGGGTCTCAACACCCTGGACGGCTTCGCAGCCGGAATCTACGTTGTGGGCAACTACAAGATCATGCTGAAGTAACCAATTACAGCAGGGGAGGCCACGGAGCCTCCCCTGCTTCCAACTTTTTCCCGAGGATCTCGAGGATCCCGAGATTCTCGTGAGACTCGAGATTCTCGATTCAACCTGATTAATCCTGATAAATCCCGATTAATCCTGATTAATCCTGACCAGATTTTAAATCCAATTCCAATACCATATGCTGAAAGACACAAGGAGGCGGCTGTCTCGCCTTATGATTTTGATTGTAGTGGCCGTTACGGCCACCAGGGCGCTTGGCGCCATGACGTCGTCCGTGGAGAACCTGAACATCCAGGACGGCCTTAGCAACAATTACGTCACCGCTGTGGTGCAGGACAAACGCGGCGAGATATGGGTCGGCACCGAAGCCGGCCTGAACCGTTTCAACGGACATGACTTCATGAGCTTTACCGTCGGCGACATCGGGCTGCCGGGCGACGCCGTCACCGCGCTGCAGTACGACAGCAAGCACGACCGCCTGTGGGTCGGTACCAAATCGGGCCTCTGCGTGATCCAGTTTCCCGACCTGACTCCGGTGGAACTTAAGAAACCGGCCGACATGGGCGACTACAACATCACCGACATCACTCCCGCCTCCGACGGGGGCCTCTGGATCGTGAACCATTACGGCTCCGTGACCCATTACAATCCCGAGTCGGAGAAATTCACCGTGTACAACGTCAAGAACGTCCCGGGACTCCCCAACGAGATGCTTACCGCAGGCGACGACGGCTACGGCAACCTGCTGATCGGGCACTTCACCGACGGCCTCTCCGTGGTGGACATGAAGACCCGCAGCCTGCGCCGATATACGTCCGATCCCTCCAATCCGGCGTCTCTGCCCGGCAACCGTGTGCGCATCATCCGTCCCGACTCTTTCAACAACATCTGGGTCGGAACCTCCAACGGCCTGGGGCGCTTTGACGTCCGTTCAGGCCGGTTCACCACTTTCCGCCACATCAGCGGCGATCCGGGCTCGCTGGCCGGAGACGCGGTGTACGCCGTGACCGAGACCCCCGACGGCACGCTCTGGATCGGTACGGATATCGGCGGCGTCAGCTGCATCCCGGTGCGTGACATAGCCGCCACGGACTCCGGGAGGGCCCCTGTCTTCTCCAACATAATCGTAACCAATGACGGACACGGTGTAAGTTCCAAGAATATACGCTCCATCTTCAACGACTCCTACGGCAACATGTGGATCGGCAACTTCAGCTCCGGCCTGGACTTCATCCCGCACCGGCAGCCCCCGTTCCGGAAGACCCAGTACTTCGAGTTCGTGGGCAACGGAGCCCGCACCAAGCCGGTGTGGAGCCTGCTGAGCGAGGCCAACGGCAACATCTGGGCCGGCAGCGAGAACGAGATCGCCCTGTTCAACGGCGGCAAACTGATCCGCACCATCGACCTGACCCCATACCTGACCCGCGCCTACGACCGCATCGAGGACCTGACGGCCATAGGTGACAAGATACTGATCGGCCTGGACAACAACGGCGTCCTGGAGCTCGGGGCCGACCGGCATTCCGTCCGCCGTGTCCCTATGCCCGGCGTGCCCGACAAGCCGATGAACTCGTTCACCAACGTGGGCGACTCCCTGGTGCTGATCGGCGCCGAGGACGGCTTCTACATCTACCGCGACGGAGTCATAACCCGTCCCGAACGGTTCAACAAGGAGATGAAGTGGCTTTCCATCAACTCCATCGCCGTGGACCGCCAGGGAAAATACTGGGCCGGAACCTACGGAGGGGGCATCCTGGTGTTCGACCACGACGGCAGGCTGGTAAGCCGGCTGGACCAGAGCGACAAGATCCCGTCGTCGGTCATCAACCATATCATGCTTGACTCGCGCGGCTACATATGGGCGGCCTCCGGCAACGGCGTGATGATGTTCTCCGATACCTCCGATCCCAAGAACTACAAGACCTTCAGCACCGACCAGGGACTGACGGACCGCTACTGCCGCGCCATCATCGAGGACGGCAGCGGCGACATATGGATATCCACCAACGGCTCCATATCCCGCTGGAACCGCATCACCAACCGCATCGAGAACTTCGACCACCGCGCCGGACTGCCCCGCTCCTCGTTCATGTCGCGTGCGGTGACGGCAAGTCCCGACGGCTGGATCAGTTTCGGCTCGCTCAACGGCATATGGTCCTTCCTGGCCCAGGACGTCGTCACGAACGAGCGGCTGGCCCCGGTGGTGATCTACGGCTGCCAGTGGCTCGACGAGGACGAGCAGGGAAACCACAACGCCCTGATTCCGCTGAAGGACGACAAGTTCGAGATTCCCTACGACCGCAACTCCATACGCATCAACTTCTCCGTCCCCGACTATTCCCAGGCGCGCATGGTGGAGTACGAGTACATGATGGTGGGCCTGGACAGGGAGTGGCACTCCACCCAGGGGCAGAACTATGTGACGTTCCGCAACCTTCCGGCCGGCAAGTACACCTTCAAGGTTCGCGCCCGTTTCTATAACGGCGAGGAGACCACCGAGACCTCTGTCAAGATCCGCGTCATCCCGCCCGTCTGGCAGCGCTGGTACGCCATCATGTTCTATGTCCTGGCTGTGGCTGGAATCACGATCTACATCCTGGCGCACCGCGACCGTCAGGTGAAGCGCAACGCCGCGATCGCCATGGAACTGAAGAACACCCAGGCCGCCCAGCGCCTCGACACCGAGCGGCTGCGTTTCTACACCAACATCTCGCATGAGCTGCGCACGCCGCTGACATTGATAATCGGTCCGCTGGAGGATCTCAGCAGCAACCCGCAGATGCCCCCCAGGTTCCGTAAGAAACTCGATATGGTCTACCACAGCGCGCAGGGTCTGCTGAACCTGGTGAACGAGCTGCTGGAGTTCCGCAAGACCGAGACGGCCAACCGCCGCCTGTGCGTGTCGACGGGCGACCTGTCGACGCTGGTCACCGAGCTTGGACTGAAATTCAAGGAGTTCAACCGCAATCCGGAGGTGGAGGTCAAGCTTGAGGTGGACAAGAACGTGCCGCGCTTCCTGTTCGACGCCGAGATTGTCAAGACCATCATCAACAACCTGATGAGCAACGCGCTGAAGTACACCCCCGACGGCCAGGTGACCCTGGGCCTCCGTATGGTGGAGCAGCCCCTGAATCCCTCTGACCAGTCCGGCTCGTCCGACAGGTCCGACAAGCCTGCCGTCCGTCGTTACGCGGAGGTTTTCGTGGCCGACACCGGGCTGGGAATCTCCAAGGCTGACCTGGAGCATATATTCGACCGGTTCTACCGTGGCGGCGACAAGAGCGTGGCAACCGGCACAGGCATCGGCCTGAGCTTCTCCAAGACGCTGGCCGCCCTGCACAAGGCCGAGATCCGCGTGGACAGCGTGGAGGGAGAGGGTTCCGTGTTCCGCCTGCTGCTGCCAGTCGACGAGACATACCCCGACGCCATACACGGCAAGCAGCATGAGTCCGAGGTGATCGAGGAGGTGGAGAACGAGGAGGACAAGATGCCGACCCTGCTGATAGTGGAGGACAACGCCGACATCCGCGAGTACGTCAACGAGTCGTTCAAGAACCGCTTCAAGGTCGAGACCGCCTGCGACGGCAAGCAGGGCCTGGAGAAGGCCCGCGCCACAATGCCCGACATAATCATCTCCGACATCATGATGCCCGTGATGGACGGCGTGGAGATGTGCCGGCGCCTCAAGGCCGACATCAGCACCAGCCACATCCCGGTGGTGCTGCTCACGGCCAAGGACTCGATCGAGGACAAGGAGGTGGGATACCAGGCCGGAGCCGAGTCGTACATCACCAAGCCGTTCAGCGCGCGTCTGCTGTCGGCGCGTATCGACAACATAATCCGCGCCCACCGCCGCATGGCGCAGCATTTCAATTCCGGCGTGAACGGGCCCGTGCCGCTTGACCTGCCGCTGGAGAAGGACGAGGAGATCCGGCCGCGCCTCAACAAACTGGACCGCGAGTTCCTCGACAAGTTCGACAAACTGATAGCCGACAACCTCCAGAACCCCAACCTCAGCATGACCCTGATAGCCGACCATTTCCACATGAGCAACTCCACGGTGTACCGCAAGATCCTGACCCTGACCGGGCAGACGCCGGTGAAACTGATACGCCGTTCGCGCCTCAACATGGCCAAGCAGCTCCTGGAGGACGGCCACACAGTCAGCGAGGCCGCATACTCATGCGGATTCAACGACCTGGGCTATTTCCGCTCCTGTTTCAAGGAGGACTTCGGTGTGTCGCCGTCGGCTTACAAGAAAAGCCTGTGACCCCTCCGTTGCAAGAAAATCTTGTAATATCCACGGAGAAGTTGTAATTTTGCGGTATGGCAAACGAAGGAAAAGAAGAATTTGACATACGCAGTCAGAGCGACAGGCCGCAGGGCGTGGAGACGGACATAGAGCGTGCGTTGCGCCCGTTGCGGTTCGATGACTTCACCGGACAGACCGGCATAATCGAGAACCTGCGTGTGTTCGTGCAGGCCGCCAGGATGCGCGGCGAGAGCCTGGACCACACCTTGCTGCACGGCCCTCCGGGCCTGGGCAAGACCACCCTGTCCAACATCATGGCCAATGAGCTGTGCGTCGGGTTCAAGACCACGTCGGGTCCCGTGCTGGACAAGCCGGGCGACCTGGCGGGAATCCTGATGTCGCTGGAGCCGCACGACGTACTGTTCATCGACGAGATCCACCGCCTCCATCCCGTGGTGGAGGAGTACCTCTACTCCGCGATGGAGGATTTCCGCATAGACATCCTGCTGGACAAGGGTCCCGGGGCCAAGAGCGTCCAGCTGCAGATATCGCCGTTCACGCTGATCGGCGCCACCACCCGCAGCGGCAACCTGACGGCGCCGCTGCGCGCGCGTTTCGGAATCCAGTGTCACCTGGAGTACTACGACCACGAGCTGCTGCGCCGCATCGTGGAGCGTTCGGCGCGGCTGCTGCGCACCGCCATCGACCCGGAGGCGGCCACCGAGATCGCCATGCGCAGCCGCGGAACGCCCCGTGTGGCCAACTCCCTGCTGCGCCGTGTGCGCGACTTCGCCATGGTCAAGGGCAACGGCAACATCGACCTCCCCATCGCCCGCCATGCCCTGGAGGCGCTCCATATCGACCGCTACGGACTGGACGAGATCGACAACAAGATCCTGCTGACCATCATCGACAAGTTCAAGGGAGGCCCCGTAGGGCTGAATACCATCGCCACTGCAATCGGCGAGGATCCCGGTACCATCGAGGAGGTCTACGAGCCCTTCCTGATCAAGGAGGGCTTCATGCAGCGCACGCCCCGTGGCCGCGAGGTGACCGACCTGGCGTACCGCCACCTGGGCCGTCCCCGCTCATCCGTCCACGGAACCCTCTTCGACGGCGATTGATTCAACATTCAAAATTCCCTATTCAAAATTAAATCGTGTCTGGTATAAAATCCCTGGCCAAGGAGACGGCTGTCTATGGCCTCTCCAGCATCGTGGGCCGGTTCCTGAACTGGTGCCTCGTGCCGCTGTATGTATATGTTTTCCCTACGGAGGAGTACGGCATAGTGAGTTACCTTTACTCCTTCACCGCCGTGGCGCTGGTGATCCTGAACTACGGCATGGAGACCGGTTTCTTCCGCTTCGCCAACAGTTCGGATGATCCGGAGAAGGTCTACACCACCTCGCTGGTGTCCGTAGGCTTCACCTCGCTGCTGTTCATGGTGCTGCTGACCCTGCTGATCCATCCCGTGGCCGACGCCATGCTGCTGCCGGACAGCTGGACGTACGTCTGGATGCTCGGCATGATCGTGGCCGTCGACGCCTTCACGAACTTGCCGTTCGCGTACTTGCGATTCAAGAAGAAGGCGTTCCGTTTCGCCGGCATCAAGCTGCTGAACGTGGGGCTGACCATAGCGCTGAACCTGCTGTTCATCCTGGGCTGTCCCGCGCTGATGAAGTCCGCGCCATGGCTGGTGTCGTGGTTCTACACCCCCTTGGGCGGCGAGGCGTTCGGCATAGGCTGGATATTCGTGGCCAACATGATCGCCACATTGGTGGTGCTGCTGTGCCTGCTGCCGCAGCTGACCGGACGCCGGATCCGTTTCGACTGGCCGTTGCTGAAGCGGATGCTCCGGTATTCGTGGCCGTTGCTGGTCCTGGGCGTGGCCGGGATCCTGAGTCAGAACATGGGCCAGATCATCATACCGTACCTGTTCCGCGGGCATGAGCTGGAGGCGCGGTCCATGGTGGGAATATACGGGGCCAACATCAAGATCGCCATCGTCATGGTGATGTTCACGCAGGCGTTCCGTTACGCCTACGAGCCGTTCATCTTCGCCCAGGCCAGGGGGGAGGGGGAGTCGAAGCTACGGGCATATGCCGACGCCATGAAGTTCTTCGTGGTGTTCGGACTCTTCATATTCTTAGGGGTGATGTTCTATCTGCCTGTCATCAAGCACTTCGTCTCGCCGGCCTACTGGTCGGGGCTGCGAGTGGTGCCGATCATGATGGTGGCCGAGCTCTGTTTCGGAGTGTTCTTCAACCTGTCGGTATGGTACAAGGTGTCGGACCGCACGGAATGGGGGATGTATATGTCGCTGATGTGCTTCGCGGTGATGCTGCTGATGAACCTGTGGCTCGTTCCGATGATCGGAATCCCGGACGGCTACATCGGCTCGGCCTGGGCGGCGCTGACGGCCTACGCCGTGGTGATGGTGTTCAGTTACTTCGTGGGGCGCCGCTACTATCCGATTCCCTACGAGTTGAAGCGGATGGGCCTCTACACGCTCCTTGCCGCGGCGCTCTACGCCGGCGGCACCTACATCGGCGCCATCTTCGCCCCATGGCTGGTCTACGTCACGCGGACCCTCTTGCTGGTGGTCTACCTCGGCGTGGTCTGCACCTACGAGTCCGTCCCGAAGCTCACCCCGCTGCTCCGCCGCCTCCTCCGCGCGTCAAGAATCCGTTGACCATGTACGGACATGCCTTCGGCATGTTTGCCACCAACCCCCTGCCATGCGCAGCATGGCAGGATCATCTGTATTTGCGGGATCTGCGGCCGATGACCAGGTTGCGGATGTAGGCCACCAGACCCATGGACTGCCCCAGGATCAGGACGGGATCCAGGCGGATGATGGCGTAACTCACTATGATCGAGGATCCGATGATGCTGATGATCCAGAAGCCGGGCGGCAGCACGGACTCGCGGTCGTTGCGCGACACATACCACTGGTAGATGAACCGGAGCGTGAACAGCACCTGTCCGGTGCTTCCGTATATGATCAGCCACATCGGCACGCCGTCGGCCTGGAAGAAGTGGCGCGCGAACCGCGCCGCGTCCTGCGACACCAGCACGATCGCCGCCACCGGCGTGAGCAGCAGCAGCCACCGCAGCAGCTCGTTGACGCGCTTCCACACCCCCTTCATGTTCAGGTTCCACAGGTATATATAGTAGGAGATGAACTGCCCCAGGACTATGGAGAAGTCATTGCGCAGCCAGCCGTAGATGCACAGCAGGTAGGCGCCGCAGATGCTCAGCACCCAGAAGATGGAGGGGGACAGGACCTTCTTGGCCTTCTCCGACATGATCCACTGCACCAGGATGCGCGCCGAGAAGAATCCCTGCGCCAGGAACCCGATGCCGAATACCAGCAGTTGTGATGCCGTCATCGCAGCCTCAGATGTTATGGTTGTCTATTTCGTAACGGATGAAGCGCTTCTTCATCCAGCGGTAGGCGAAGCAGTCCATGAACGGCGACACCAGACGGTTGTAGAGATGGTACTTCGACACGCCGGCCACGCGGGGATAATGCCGCACGGGCATCTCGTGGAACTTGCCGTCCACCAGGAGCATCAGCGCCGGCAGGAAGCGGTGCATTCCGTCGAAGAATGGGAGCTGCCTGGCGTAATCGGTCCACATCACCTTCAGCGGGCAGCCCGTGTCGGTGGCCGTGTCGCCAGTCATGCTACGGCGGAAACCGTTGGCTATCCTGGACTGGGCGTTCTTGAACCACGAATCCTTGCGCTTGGCGCGGATACCGGTCACCAACTGATGGTCGCCGGCGTACCGCAGCAGCAGGTTGAAATCCTCCGGATTGGTCTGCAGGTCCGCGTCGATGTAGCCTATCAGGCGGCTCTCCACCGTGTCGATGGCCGCCTTGATGGCGGTGCTCAGGCCATGGTTGGCGTCGCTGCTGATGTAGTAGAAGTCCGGCTGGCGTCCGCAGGTCTCTTTGATTTTCTGAAGGCTGCTGTCCTTGGAGCCATCGTTGACGAACAGCACGCAGCTGCGCACCGACGCCTTCGGCAGGAACGCCGACAGCTCACGCTCCAGCCGCTCCATGTTGTCCTCCTCGTTGTAGACGGGGACCACGATCGTCAATTCGTATTCGGAAGTCTTATTTGTCTTGTCCATCATTTCTTGGGTCTGATTATTGTAACGCGGTTCACCATGTCAGGATTGTAATGACTGTTGGTCCTGGGGTGCCGGTTGTCGTCGTATGTGTCTATATATATGGTGTCCACTTGTTGGAGTACGCTTGCGGGAAGTTCCGAGGCCACGGGTCCGGAGGTGAGCACGGCGCAGGGCATCAGTCTCAGCAGCGAGTCGGCGTCGGCCTTGGGGATGGGGCGGATGCGGTGTCCGGCGCCCAGCACCAGCTCCATGCGCACGCCGCCGTCGGTCAGTTTGTACAGCGGCAGCCCTTCCGTACGCTTGTCGGCGCGTATCTCGCTGATGGGGTGCGAGTCGGGATTGTTGAAGAACGACATCACCTGGTTCATCAGCAGGCATTCGGCCACGATGAACAGCACGGCCACGGCGTCCACCAGCCGTATCACGAATCCGTGCTGTGTGCAGATGCCCATCCACACGGCGTCGGCCGCAAGCAGGATGCACGCCGCTATGGCCACGGCGGGGCCGACGGCATCCATCCCGATCCACAGGTAGATGACTCCGGCCGCCAGGCCGGCGGTGATGACCGTCAGCAGCCAGCCGTTGATGCGGAAAATGACGCGACCGGCGCGGAACGAGTTCCACTCCTCATATATATACATCAGGAATACGCCGACGCTCATGGCGCAGGGGGCCATGACGGGGAGCAGGTAACGGGTCTTCTTCTCCGGCATTAACGACAGCAGCACCACCGATGCCAGCATCCACACCACGGCGAACACGAAATCGCGTCGTCCGCGCAGTTCGCGCACGAACAGCGGCGTCAGCAGCGCCGCCAGCGTCAGCAGCGACCATGCGCCGGTCTCCAGGAAGTAGCGCCAGTAGTAGTACCAGGGGCGCACGTTGTGGCTGACCCACGCGCCGGACTCCTTGTGCAGCACGGCCGTGGCCAGGTCGGTGTGGAACATGTAGATGTAGACGTACCACCATGCGCTGACCGCCACGAGCGTTGCCATCATCACGGTCATGCCGGGACCGCTGTAGCGCACGCGCGGTTTGCCGTAGAACGCGCAGGCGATCAGGAAGGGCAGGAGCAGGGCGAAGAACGACACCGGTCCCTTGCTCAGGAACGAGAGGCCCATCAGCAGTCCGGCGGCCAGGAACATCCACAGATGCCGCCGTCGTCTGGCGCACGGGTCGGTGTAGAAGATCCTGAACAGGAGCCAGACGGCGCCCTGCATCTGTCTCTTATACACATCTGACGCTGCCGACGACTCCTTACGTGTAGA
>ENA-OYXX01000747-OYXX01000747.1-human-gut-metagenome-genome-assembly--contig:-NODE-747-length-13944-cov-4.332781_pt1 | contig 13944 bp, 14 predicted proteins | sample MGYA00243976_ERZ653434 | MGnify/ENA primary metagenome ERZ653434 (study PRJEB26926, sample SAMN06165112) | human gut metagenome | biome: ENVO:00009003; feature: ENVO:2100002; material: ENVO:00002003...
ATAAGAGACAGGGCAAGGTAGCTTCCTGCCGCCAAACGGCGCGGGAAGCTCCCCTTAAAATTTGTGGGTCTGAGTAGGAGTCAGAGGAAGAGCGGGGCCAGATATTTTGAAAGAGCCCAACCTCCGGCAAGAAGCCATACATAGAGCAGGGCGGCCAGTACAAAAGGCTTGGCACCCGCTTTTTTGAACTTGTCGATGCTGGTTTCGGCGCCGAGTGCGGCCATTGCCATTGTCAGCAGGAATGTGCAAATCCAGTTGATTACGTCAATGACACTCTGTGGCAGCAGGTTAAGTGAGTTGAAGCCGATAACTACAAGGAAGAGAACTGCAAACCAAGGCACGGCGATTTTGCCGCCCTTGCGTGAGTCGCCTGACGCACCGCTGCGTGCGGCGTTCAGAGCCACCCAATATCCAAGGATGAGAAGCACAGGCACGAGAAGCATCACGCGAATCATTTTAACGATGATGGCCACGTTGGATATGTCCGTACCCATGGCGTTACCGGCACCCACAGCATGGGCCACCTCGTGGAGCGTCGAGCCGGCATAGATGCCCATTTCCTCAGGTGACAGACCGAGAATGCCGGCGCGGTAGGCGATGGGGTAGATGAACATCGATATTGTTCCGAAGATAACCACAGTTGCAACGGCGACAGCGGTTTTGTAGGGTTTGGTCTGGATGGTAGACTCGGCACCGAGCACCGCAGCGGCGCCACAGATGCCGCTGCCGATAGATGTCAGCAGGGCAATGTCGCGGTCCATCTTCAACAGTTTGCCAAGATAGACACCGCCGATGATAGTGACGGCCACAATAATACAGTCGATGACGATACCGGCCGTGCCGACGGCCATAACGTCCTGAAACGTCAGACGGAAACCATAGAGGATGATACCCAGACGCAGCAGTTTCTTGGAGCAGAACTGAATGCCGGGAACCCATGTCTCGGGCAGATGGTTGCGCAGCGAGTTCGCGTAGAGCATACCGAGAATGATGCCGATTATCATCGGACTGAATGACAGGTCTTTGAAAATCTGTGCTTCGCCGATATAGAATGCGGCGCAAGAGAAGAGGCCGATCAGTAGGATGCCGTGGAGCATCGAACTGCGCTTTTCAGTTAACATATCTTTTTTTCTTAGGTTAGTATTATTGAATGTGCAAATTTAACGAAAAACTTTCATTTAGATTAACATCGCTATGTCAGCCATGTCTGTTTAAAGCTTCTCAGCCGGCATGAGTGACATGCGGTATTTTATGAATAAAGCGTCAGAAGGTTGCCTGATATTGTTTGACCGATGATAAAATCTGTCCAATAAATCTTAAAATTTGCCATTTTATCGCTGGCCCTGTCATACCTGACAATATACAGTAGGGAGAATGGTTAGACTTTATCGGATTTCAGAACTAAGTTAAGACGACATTGTTATAAATAATAAAAGGCGGAAAATCCGCCATCCCTGTTTTAAACGTTTCAACTATGTCGCTCAAAATCAAATCGCGCGGGATAACCGGTTACTGGTGGATTCCCCTTGTGACCGGTCTGATATGTATCGGTCTGGGCGTATGGACTATCTGCTGTCCCGCCGAGTCTATTCCTGTTCTTGCCTACACATTTGCGCTATGTCTGTTTTTTGCCGGTTGCTTTAACATCGGTTTTGCTATAGCCGCTTCGGGATTCCCAAACTGGGGGTGGGCACTTGCCACCGGTATTCTTGAGTTGATTGCCGGAGGCTGGATGCTGTTTATGCCTATAGCCGAAATGTCAGTTGTCTTCATTTTTGTTGCCGGTATCTGGCTGATGTGTGTGGCCGTCAACGGTCTGTGTGAGGCTATAGTTATGTCGCGCTTTTCAAACGGCTGGCTTGTCTGGATGGTTATCGATCTGATTGCCGTCTTTATTCTCGCCGTTGTTTTCCTGTCACAGCCCATCGTCGGTGCTGTCACCGTATGGCTCTGGCTCGGCATCTCGTTGATAGGCTTTGGCATCTATCGACTGATGCTTTCGGCAGCTGTCAAAAAAGTAAATGTAGCAACTGACGACGTGATTTGAGAATCTGAGGGACCCCTTCGTTTACCAACATATTTGGAGTCGCGTGTCGCGGTTGCGGAACGTGACTCTTTTTGATTTTAGTCGTCTGAATAGTGACGGAGAACCCGGCGGTAGGAGTTGAAAATCTTTGACTTGGAGACAAAGCCGACATATATGCCGTCTTTGTCGACAACAGGCAGATTCCATGCGCCGGTATCATCAAAGGTTTTCATGACTCGGTCCATCGACTCGCCCAACGTGATTTTTGCCGGCGGAATGGTCATGAATTTCTCCACATACATGCGGCGGTAGAGGTCCGTGCGGAACATGATGTTGCGGATGTCGTCAAGCAGAACGAGGCCCATCAGACGACCGCGTTTGTCGAGTACCGGAAAGACGTTGCGCGTCGAACGGGCGATAACGTCGACCATCTCCTTAAGGCTCATGTCGGGACGCACGGGGATACAGTCGTGCTCAATCACGTTGTCCATCTTCAGTAGTGTCAGAACGGCCTTGTCTTTGTGATGAGTTAGTAGTTCTCCCCGTTTTGCCAGACGCATTGTGTAAATACTATATGGGACGAACATCTTCGTCGTGCCATAAGAGATGGCGGCCACGATGAGCAACGGCAGGAACAGCGAGTATCCGCCGGTCAGCTCGGCGGTCAGGAAGATGGCCATGAGCGGTGCGTGCATGACACCGGCCATGACACCGGCCATGCCCATCAGAGCGAAGTTCTTGCCCGAGAGGTTAAGATCGAACGCGGTGTTGAGCAGGAAAGCGAAGAAGAAACCGGCCATGCAGCCCACATAAAGTGACGGAGCGAATGTGCCGCCGACGCCGCCCCCCCCGTTGGTGGCTGATGTCGCAAAGCTCTTTGTCATGATGATGGCGGCGATCACAAGTAGGATTATCCAGACATTGGCGCGGTCGGGATAGAAAAGGCTTCGCTCGACAATCGAGGCCGGATCGCCGTTGAGCAGCTGGTTTATCGACTCATAGCCCTCGCCGTAGAGCGGCGGAAAGAGGAAAACCAGAGTCGACAGGATGGCTCCGCCGACGAGAATTTTTATCCAGGGCGAATGGAGACGCTTAAACATGTTTTCCATCATGTTGAGCACCTTGGTGAAGTAGATTGACACACCTGAGCAGAAAAGGCCCAGAATTATGACAAAGGGGATGCGTCCCATCATGAACGGTTCGCTCTGGGCGAAAAAGAATTCGAAGTCTTCGCCGGTGAAAATATAAGCGATGGTCGTGGCGGCTATGGCTGAAATCAGCAGTGGCATTACCGACATGGCTGTCAGGTCAATCATCAGAATCTCCAGCGTGAAAAGCATTCCGGCTATTGGAGCCTTGAAGATGCCGGCGATGCCCGCGGCCGCGCCGCAGCCCACAAGAATCATCAGTATACGCGGCGACATTCTGAAAGCCGAGCCGAGATTCGAGCCAATGGCGGCGCCGGTGTAGACGATAGGCCCCTCGGCACCCACTGACCCGCCGAAGCCGATGGTGATTGACGAGGCAACGATTGAGGAGTAGATGTTATGGCGTTTCAGGCGGCTTTTATTCTGCGAGATAGAGTAGAGTACGCGTGTGACACCGTGGCTGATAGGGTCGCGCACGACATATCTGACATAGAGTCCTGCCAGAACGATGCCGATGACCGGGTAGATAAAAAACGTATAGTTCGCCTCTGTCAGGGGGCCGTCGGAGGTCAGCAGCTGTTCTATTATTCGTATGAGGGTTTTCAGTATGACGGCGGCAAAACCGCCAAAGATGCCGACAAAAAGCGCCAGCACCAGCAGAAACTGTTTCTCGGAGATATGACGTTCGCGCCATACCACAAAGTCGAGAAACTTAGAGTTGAGATATTTCGATATCTGATTGAGAGTCATTCCTTTTGTTTTAGATTCCGCGCCCCGTAATGACGGTGTGTACCGTATAGAATAAAATTTTTAGGTCGACACCCGGTGACATGTTTTCAATATAGAGCAGATCGTAGCGGAGACGTTCGGTCATCTCGTCGATGGTACGCGCATAGCCATATTTGACCATGCCCCATGATGTGATGCCGGGTCGGACAGAGTGTATTAGCGCATAATATGGTTCGCGTTCAAGAAGCATCCTGACATAGTGGTCGCGCTCAGGACGAGGCCCGACGAGCGACATGTCGCCGCGAACGACATTCCAGAAGTTTGGCAACTCGTCGAGACGGTATTTTCTCAGAAAGTGTCCGACTTTGGTCACTCTCGGGTCGTTTTCTGACGACAGCGCGGGACCTGTGGTTTCGGCGTCGGTCTTCATTGACCGGAATTTGTAAATTGTGAAGGGGCGCCGGTGATAACCGGCACGCTTCTGACGATAGAAAACAGGGCCGGGCGAGTCGAGTTTGACAGCCAGAGCAACACAGGCCATAACCGGCGAGGTGACAACGAGCGCTATTGAACCGACGGCTATGTCCGAAACACGTTTGAGGTTGAGCAGCCATGGGCTGATGCGCGGACGTGTGATGTCGACGAGCGGTTCGCCAGAGACATTGCTGAAACGGGGGAGTCCGGTCAGCGTAGAACCTACACGGGGCTTGACCAGCACGGGAATGTCAAGAGCCATCAGACGTCCTAACAGACGGGGTATGTCAAGGACCGTGTCTTTATCGCTTACGACAATCAGAGATTTGATTGAGAGTCGCGAGCAGACTTCCTCAAGGTTTTCAAGACTATAGAGAGGGCGTGGCGATGGTGATGCGGGTCCGTCGCCTATGTCGACAAAGCCCTGTATGTCAAATCCCATTGGTTTGCGTAAGTTGTCGAGTCGGTCTGCAAAGTCGACTGCGGCTCTTGTGGCGCCGATAATCAGCGCTGGCTGAGTCCACTCGCGCCTGAAGATGCGCCGTGCGCCGAGGGTGGCAATTATCCAGCGTCCGGAGCCGACAAACATCAGCAGCAGCCCTGTCAGGCAGGCCATCAGCTCGTAGTTGAGGCGACGCATCGGCATTGTGTCATTGAGCATGGCTGTCATGGCGAATATAATCGTAGCGGCCAGCGCATTGAACGCCGTGTTGCCCAACACCTGAATGCGCGATTTATAGAGTGTGTCGTTGTAGAATCCCGTCAGCCAATAGAGTGCGAGCATTGTCAGCGGAAAAAGGACAATCTCGGCGCTGATGACCGGATAGGTCATGAAGTTTGACAGCCTGTCGGGAAGCCGGTCGTGATAATAGATATTGAAACGATAGCGAATCAGACAGAAAGCGACAAAGGCTGCCGAGGTCATCACCCAGTCGGTGATGACATATTTTGTTCTCTGTCGCTGTTGCAGTGTCACTTGCGGAGTATTTTTACGGTGAAGTCACCCGAAACCTTGATAACCGTCGACGGACGTCGGGGGACGGTGTCGTCGCGGCGCCAGCCGGACACATAGTCGGCTGCGTCGATAATCTCACGGTTGATCATGTTGAAGAAAGGTGCACCCGGTTCTCCCGAGATATTGGCCGAGGTTGACACCACCGGGTGGCGCAGACCGCGGCAGAGACCGGCTGAATAGCGTTCGCGGGTAAGGCGAATGCCTATTGATCCTCCCGGTCCGAGCAGCGAAGGTGCCAGACCGACTCCACGGTCATAGATGAGAGTCAGAGGCTCGACGGCGGCTTTTATCAGCTCATAGGCGATTTCGGGCATGTGGGCGACATGACGTTCTATCATTGTCATCGAATCGGCCAGAACGAGCATAGCCTTGGCGTCGGCGCGCCGTTTGATTTCATACACGCGTCTGACGGCTGTGTTGTTTGTGGCGTCGCAGCCTATGCCCCAGACGGTGTCCGTGGGATAGACTATCACGCCTCCCCGGCGCAGGGTGTCAATGGCCTGACTCAGGTCTTCGTCAAATGTCACGTTGTCGTTCATTTTTCTGATTGAGGGGAGAGACACCGCGGCGCGGGTCTTTTTTGTTTCATGCAAAGATATATAACCGCCGCCACATAACCAAAAAAGAAAAAACTCGCCGGCCCTGTCTGCGTCATGAGCGGACAGGGCCGGTTGATTTATTCGGAAGCCAGGTGCGAATCAGCGCTGATAGTGGGGCAGAGGCAGTGGCGGAATGAATGTCGATATTTCGACAATGCCTCCTACCGAACCGTCTTCTCTGAGCCAGGGAGCCTGATGTATAAATTTGTCGCGGCCTGCTTTGGCGATCGTGTAGCTGTTGCTTTCTCCAGTTGCGAGGATATGGCGTATGATTGCCTGCGACCGCTCGTTGTGGCAGTCGAGAAGATTGTGCCCTATCAGGTCGCCGTGTGAGGCATACTGGGCCTTGGCCCGGCGGTTCTGATAAATGATGACGGCGTCGGCGTCGCAGACTGTCACGGCGCAGTCGAGGCCGTCGGCCCATTCATATCCTGTCGTGTTCACCATGCGAACATCGGGTATTCGGCCATCGTTGCGTTGACTTTCTCACGCACGGCGGCGATGGTCTTGGGATCTTCGGGATTTGAGAGAACGGTGTCAATCATCTCGACGATTTCACCCATAAGCGGCTCTTTGGCTCCGCGGGTTGTGATGGCGGGAGTGCCGAGACGCATACCTGAGGTCTGGAAGGCAGAGCGGCTGTCAAACGGCACCATGTTCTTGTTGGCGGTGATGTCGGCCTCAACGAGCACGCGCTCGGCCACCTTACCGGTCAGATCGGGGAATTTGGTGCGGAGGTCAACCAGCATCGAGTGGTTGTCTGTGCCGCCCGAGATGATTTTGTAGCCTTTGTCGACCAGAGCCTGTGCCATGGCGGCGGCGTTGGCTTTGACCTGTTTCTGATATTCGCGGAATTCGGGTTTGAGAGCTTCGCCGAAAGCGACGGCTTTGGCTGCGATTACGTGTTCGAGCGGGCCCCCCTGAACGCCGGGGAATACGGCTGAGTCGAGCAGTGACGACATCTTGCGTACTTCGCCTTTTTTTGTGGTTTTGCCCCATGGATTCTCGAAGTCCTTGCCCAGAAGGATTACGCCGCCGCGCGGGCCGCGGAGGGTCTTGTGGGTGGTTGAGGTTACGATGTGGGCATATTTGACGGGGTTGTCGAGAAGACCGGCGGCAATCAGACCGGCGGGATGGGCCATGTCAATCATGAGGATGGCGCCGATTTCGTCGGCGAGGGCGCGCATGCGTGCATAGTCCCATTCGCGTGAATAGGCGCTGGCGCCGCCGATAATCAGCTTGGGACGCTCGCGGCGTGCCACTTCTTCCATCTGGTCGTAGTCAACCGTGCCGGTGTCTTCCTTGACGTTATATTCCAGTGCCTGGAACATCAGACCAGAGAAGTTTACAGGGCTTCCGTGGCTCAGGTGTCCTCCGTGGCTCAGGTTGAGGCCGAGGAATTTGTCGCCGGGTTTGAGGCAGGCCATGAAGACGGCCATGTTGGCCTGTGCGCCGGAGTGAGGCTGCACGTTAGCATATTCGGCGCCGAAAAGCTCCTTGATACGGTCCTGTGCGAGAGTCTCGGCTTCGTCGACAACCTGACAGCCGCCATAGTAGCGGTGACTGGGATAGCCTTCGGCATATTTGTTTGTCAGGCACGAACCCATGGCCTGCATGACTTCGTCGCTGACAAAGTTTTCTGAGGCAATCAGTTCGATGCCTTTTTTCTGGCGCTGGTGTTCGCGCTCAATGATGTCGAAAATCTGTTTGTCTTTCTCCATGTCTCTTTTGTGATGATGGGGGTGTGAAACGTTGTGTTAATATGGTTATTAAGGTGTTGCAAAATGCTTATGGGGGTTATTTCTTCTTTTTGACGCTCCAGCCAAACCGGCCTATCTTCGGTCCTAACTGGTAGTAGGCTCCGTGGCTATAGGCTATCAGCCGTGCGGCGTCGAGGTCAAAGGCTCCTGTGGAGGGGTCGATGAGGTCTGCGTCTGCCCTGACATTGACGACTTCGCCGATAATCATGTCGTGACTGCCGAGCGCGATTATTTCTCTGACGCGACATTCAACCGACAGCGGCGACTCGGCTATCGAGGGACAGCCGACCTTGACGCCGGGCTCCGGTGTCAGTCCTGTTTCGGCCCATTTGTCGCAGTCGCGGCCCGAGCGGACTCCGGCCCAGTCTGTGGCGCGGGCCATGGATTCGCAGGTCAGGTTTATCGTGAACTCCATGGTTTCTTTTATGAGTCCGTAGGAATAGCGTTCGGGTCTGACCGAGATGTAACACATGGCGGGGTTGGTGCAGACGGTACCAGTCCACGCCACTGTCAGGAAGTTGGAGCGCGAGGATGTGCCGCAGCTGACCAGAACGGCCGGCAGCGGATAAATCATTGTTCCCGGTTTCCAGTTCTGCTTCATCAGATGATGATGGCGTCGTCGGCTGAGACGTTGTGACCGCAGTAGCAGCAGCGAAGGGTCACATCGTTGCGGTCGATAACCGAAAAACGAGTGGCCATAGGCTCGTTGTTGGTGATGCACTTGGGATTGGGACAGCGCACAATTCCGACCAGAGTGTCAGGAAGGCTGACTGTGCGTTTCTCGACAACCTCATAGTTGCGGATGACGTTGACCTTGGCGTGGGGCGCTATGAGTGCGATACGGTTTAGTGTGGTTTCGGGCAATTCCATGCCGGCAATCTTGATGATGCCTTTCGAGCCGAGTTTGCTGCTGGGCAGATTGTTGCCGATGGTCATTGTGTGGCCGTATTTTTCGAGGTCGAGAATCTTGACGGCCTTGAAAAGCGATGCCGAGGGTATGTGGTCTATGACGGTGCCGTCGCAGAGGGCTGCCACGGCCAGGGCTTTCTTGTCGGTGTTCATCGGTGGGTTCAGTCTTTTGAGGGGTTGACGTCAATCTGAAGTGCGCGACATATCAGGGCCTGTCTGACAAAGAGGCCGTTGCGGGCCTGTTCGAAGTAGTAGGCCTTGGGATTGTCATCAACGTCCTGGGAGATTTCGTTAATGCGGGGGAGCGGGTGTAGTATGCGCAGATTTTCGCGGGCGCCGCCGAGCATGGCGTTGTTGAGCGTGTATAGGTCCTTGACTGCCTCATATTCGGCAATGTCAGCGAAACGCTCGCGCTGCACGCGCGTCATATAGATGATGTCTGAGGTGTTGATGACTTCCTGTGAGAAGTCAGTGTGCTCTGTGAAACGTATGCCGTTGTCACGGCAAAATTGTTTGTAGACCTCGGGCATGCGCAGCTCGTCGCAGGCGACGAAGCGGAATGTCGGGTTGAAATATTTCATGGCCATGATGAGCGAGTGGACTGTGCGTCCGTATTTCAGGTCGCCCACTAGAGTGATGGTCAGGTCGTTTAGACGTCCCTGAGTCTTGCGTATGGAGTAGAGGTCGAGCATCGTCTGCGAGGGGTGCTGATGAGCTCCGTCGCCGGCGTTGATGATGGGGGTCTCGGTCACCTCGGTGGCATAACGCGCTGCGCCTTCGAGATAGTGGCGCATGATGATAAGGTCGACGTAGTTTGACACCATCTTGATTGTGTCCTTGAGGGTCTCTCCCTTTGACGAGCTTGAAGTTGCGGCATCGCTGAAACCGATTATGCGGCCTCCGAGACGGTTGACGGCGGTTTCGAAGCTCAGTCGGGTACGTGTTGACGGCTCGAAGAAGAGTGTTGCGACAATTTTGCCGTCAAGGAGTTTGTGGTTGGGATTGCGCTCGAAATAGGCGGCTTTGTCGAGTATCTCAAGGATTTGATCGCGTGTGATGTCATCAATTGACACCAATGAGTTTTGGTTCATTTGGCGGTGAGAATAGTTTGTTCAACCGCAAAATTAGCGAAAAAATCAATCTCCTGTCAGTGTAGGGCGACAAAAAATTGCCGTAGCGTGTTTTATCGGCTGATTCAGTGAGATTTTGACTTTATGAAGTCAAGAATCTGTTCAAGGGCCGAGGGCGAAATGGTCTGCTCGATCATGCTGTATTCTTCAATGCGGCCGGTTGGAGCCGGCTGTAGCAGGTGGTTTAGGCCGGGCAGCACGCTAAGTTTTGCTTCGGGAGCGAATATGCTCAGGTTGGGGATGTTTGATGTCGGTGCGACCTGGGTGTCGCGTGAGCCGTAGATAAACAGGGACGGGCATGAGATTTGTTTCAGGAACGGTATGGGATTGAGTCGGATAAACTGCAGAAACCACGGGGTGGAGGCTGTGGCGCATACATGTCTGAGATTGTCTTTGAGCTGTAGATAGATAGGCTCGTTAAGCGGCCATTTTGCTGTCAGTTCATCAATCAGCCCGGCGGCCTGAGAGGGTTCGCGTGTCTGCATGGCTTCGTAGAGGGCGTTAAGAGTCGTGGCATAGTTTTCGATGACCATTACGGGCTGGCCGGCGGATTCGAGGGCTTTACGCGACTGTGCGACTAAAAGTGTGTCGCCACGCATTGTCGGAGTGCCCAGCCCGACAATAAAGTCAGGGCGCGATTTGGCGTCGGAGCCTGCGGCGAGAATTGTCGCAATAAGTCCACCCTCACTGTGCCCGAGGATGCCCGCAGGACCTGTTTCGCCGTTTTTGCGCAGCCAGCCGAGGGCAGCATGGGCGTCGGAGGCGAAGTCGAGGGTTGTGGCCGAAGCGGCGTCACCGGTCGAGCCGGCAAATCCGCGGTCGTCATATCTGAGCGAGGCCACGCCGTTGCGTGCCAGATAGTCGGCGATGACTGCAAATGGCTTGTGCCCCATGATTTCTTCGTCGCGGTTCTGAAGTCCAGAACCGGAGACCATTACCACAGCCGGCGTCGAGGAGTTGGAGCCGTCAGGTAGTGTCAGCGTGGCGGCGAGAGTGACGCCGGGTGCGTCGGGGTTTTCGATTGTTACTTCGCGGGTTGAGTAGGGAAATGGCGGTTTGGGAGTCTGGGGACGGTTGATTTCTACCGATCCTCTTTTCAGCTCCATGGGGAGTGTGAGCGCTCCCTGGCTGAAGATTCCGTGGATAGCTCCGTCAGCGCCAAGTGCTCCCTGATATGTGAGTCCTATCATGGCCACTCCGACGTTGAGAGAGTCTGACGAGATATATCTGACCTGGCCGGGGATTGCTTTGACTCCCTGGTCGGGCGAGTCGAGGGTGAAGACTGTCGAGCCGTCTGAGGCCTGTTCGAGGTTGAAGACAAGACGGAGACGGGCGTCGGATGAAACCTGAAGAGTTCCGAGCCAAGCTCCTGAAAGGGGCGGTTGGGCGGCGCAGGCGGTCAGCACTCCGAGCAGCGGAGCTATAGCGGCTATGATAAGCTTTTCCATTTTGTGGGTTAAAGGATTTTATTGTCCGTCAATCACGGACAGCTCTGATTTGAGCGAATTGATTATTGTGAGCGTACGGTGACGGATGCCGAGTCCGATGGCCGCACCTATGATGAGGCCTGCTACCGCTCCCATTATAGTATATTTGTCGTAGTCACGGAAGAAGACAACCATCATCGCGCACAGCAGGGGAACAGCGGTTATGATGCGGAGCATCTCGCCGCGGGCGAGACGGCGACGCAATGTGATAACGCTTTTGAGAGCTGAACGGGTGTCGACAGCGCCGAGATTAAGCTCCGACATGCCTCGATACAGGCGAAGGTTGATTATTCCCATCGCTAACATCACGGCGAAGCCCCAGACAGACATCCACAGAGACATTCCCATATACGTGAAGCATACCGGGATAAAAAGAGATATCATAAAGGGCAGAATTGCCATTCTGAGCATGCGCCGGGTGAGCCGTTCGGTGTATGAACCCATGCGAAAACTCCGTCTCATCTGCTCGAGGTTGGCTGCCTCGGGTTTGATGTATTGGGCGTTCCAGGCCGATTTCAGGTCTTCAATCTCCATTAGTTTTCGTTACGCTTAGGTGTTTAATGACTATTCGTTGGCGCGTCGTGCAAGCTTCTGTTTTATGCGCCGCAGGCGCGTGGCAACGGTGTTGCGCGCCATGCCCGTCACTTCGGCAATTTCATCATATGTCCGCTCGTCGAGCCACATCAGTATGATGGCTTTTTCGACGCGGTCAAGTGTCGAAATAAGGCGATACATCTCTTTCAGGTTGTTAAGGCGGACACCGTCGTCTCCTGCCACTCCCATGAGTGAGTCCAGGGGCACTGTGTCGGCCGAATGGCGGCGGTGGCGTCTGTAGAATGTGACGCATGAGTTGATGGTCATGCGATAGATCCATGTCGAGATACGCGAGTCGCCTCTGAAAGAGTCCATCCCTTGCCACAGATTGGCCAGCGTCTCCTGATAGAGGTCGTTGAAGTGGTCTGTGTCTTCGGCATACATGTAGCATATCTTGGAAATCAGCTGGCTGTGCTCGTCGACAATGCGCAGGAACTGCTCCTCGCGGATGTCGGCGGCTCGTGATGTCGTGCGAAATGCTGTGATGGCCATTGTGTCGGGTTGATGACGTTTCGTTTAACTCGTTAGACGCGGCTTTTGCCGAATAGTGACATCAGAGATGAGAAAAAATGTCGCCGCGTCCGAGTAGGTCGGGCAATTGGTCCACGCTGTCAATGATATGGCGGGGGCGTGAGCCGGGAGCGACAGCGTCGAAATTCTGTGGATGGATATTGAAGCCTCGGTCTCTTATGGCGATTGTCGGCCAGCCGAGGGTGTTTGGTTCGGCGAAATCTTTGGCGGGGTTGTCGCCGACAGAAATATATCTGTCGGCTTTGTTCGAAGCTGCATATGCGGCGAATGATTTGCCTTCACCGCCGCGACATCGTGGCGTAGCTATCATGGGTCCGGCAGTCATGAAACGCCGCAGTCCGAGGGCTTCGATTTTGTTGCTTTGTGTCAGGGAACGTCCTTCGGTCAGTATTCCCATCTGGTAGCCGAGGCAACGTAGTGTTGCCAGCGCGTCGGCTACGCCGGGAGCGAGGACTATGTCGGGAATGTGTGTGCGATAGATGTCTACCATCCAGATGTCGTCGCGGGCTCCGCCTATGGCTGACGTCAGCGCGTCAAAAGCGTTGGCGTTAGTGGTTGTCATGATTTCATAGGCCCGTGCGGCATCAAATCCAATTTCCCTTTCGAGTCGTCGGGAGATCTCGCGGTAAGCGCTCAGGAGATAGTCGCGTTCGGCAAACAGTGTGTCGTCAAGGTCGAAGATAATGAATGTCGACAGACGACCGGTTGAAGTGTCGTAGTTGTGTACCAACTGATTACGCTAAGTAAGTAAGAGCGTGGAAAGTCGATGACGTTCAGTTCATGACGGCGCCTCTCAGTTCGGCTATGGATACATGCGGCTCGGAACTGTAGGCTCTGGCGAATTGCCTGAGAAACTCAATCGTAGACTTGCGCGGAGCGGGAACAGTCTCCCGGTCGGTTTCATCTTGAGTAAGTTGTTTTGTCATTGTCGATGTCGTTGTCCGGTCTGATTCGGACATTTCAAGAGAGTTTGGAGTAGAGAATTTCTTCATGGGCAGAATTGTTAGAGGTGTCGGGTCCGGTTATGCGGAAATCCGGGGGCGGCGCATGTTTTTATGTATGCGTTCAAAAGTGAAACGACACAGTGTGGAGTAATATTGCATGGAGGGTGAAAAAACTTAGAGTCATGTAGTTGCACATCGTGTTATGTCCATGAGGTAGTGGAGGCTGTTAACATATGACCTCTGAAATTATTGCATCGGCGCTGTTAAAGTTGGTTAAACCGCATCCTGATTCTTTGGATCGTGTGCGTTTGTTTTGTAATTTTGTATTCGCATCTTTTGCAGATATATTATTCTAACTAAAACTACAACCATAAACACTCTGCCTATCGATTAGAATTCTACTTTAACCAAACCATTAAAGAGAAAAATGCAGAAAATGACTAAGCTCACCGACGAGCAGTTGGTGGCGGCTTATGCCAACGGAGACAACAAGGCTTTCGACACGCTTCTCAAGCGTCACCAAAACCGTGTTTTTTCTTATATTTATTATATTGTCAAGGATAAGGATATAGCCTGTCTCTTATACACATCTCCGAGC
>ENA-OYXX01000748-OYXX01000748.1-human-gut-metagenome-genome-assembly--contig:-NODE-748-length-13939-cov-7.326203_pt1 | contig 13939 bp, 7 predicted proteins | sample MGYA00243976_ERZ653434 | MGnify/ENA primary metagenome ERZ653434 (study PRJEB26926, sample SAMN06165112) | human gut metagenome | biome: ENVO:00009003; feature: ENVO:2100002; material: ENVO:00002003...
AACATGCGACCTCCAGGTTATGAGCCTGGCGAGCTACCAACTGCTCCACTCCGCGGTGTTATTCTTGTTTTGCGAGTGCAAAGGTAGTGCTTTATTTTGGATTATGCAAACTTTTGCGCACTTTTTTGTGTTTTGAGTGTAAATAAGACGTTCTTTCTTGGCATAAAGACAGAAAAACATGGTCTGTTGGTGGAATAAATCAGTCAACCGGCACACCTGAAGGTTTTAAGAACGCCGTCATAGTGAATGTAAGCACAGATTGATTCAGCTTGTTGTGGCTTTGGTTGTGGCTTTTTTCAGACGTTGAATTACAATTTGTGAAGTTTTATTTGCTCAATCGGGATATAATTAATAACTTTGCACACAACTATTGTGATGTGCAATAACCCAAAAGAAAAGGAGGAACGTATATATGTCAATATCAAAAACGAGGCAGAAGCTCGTTGACGTGGCCAGACAACTGTTTGCCAAGAACGGTCTTGAGAATACAACGATGAATGACATCGCGGTGTCTTCCGGCAAGGGCAGACGTACTCTTTACACCTATTTTAAAAGTAAAGAGGATGTGTATCATGCCGTGATAGAGTCGGAACTTGAGCGTCTGTCAGACAAACTTGACGAGGTGGCGGCCCGCAAGATACGACCACAGGACAAGATAATAGAGCTTATATACACACATCTCAGCATGATAAAGGAAACGGTGGTGCGCAATGGCAACCTGCGTGCGGAGTTTTTTCGTAATATCTGGATGGTGGAAAAGATACGAAAGAATTTTGATGAAGACGAGATAGAACTCTTCCGCAAGGTTTATGCCGAAGGCAAGGCCGAGGGAGAGTTTGACATTGACAACGTGGATTTGGTGGCCGACATCACACACTATTGTATCAAGGGACTTGAGGTACCTTATATATACGGGCGTCTCGGGCACGGCATGACGGAGGAGATGAGCAAGCCCTTCGTGGCCAAGGTTGTGTATGGAGCGTTGGGGAAACAGACCAACACCTGATTACCATCCGCATTGTGTGACATCTTTTTGAAATTATTTATTCAACTAAAAAATAAACAAACAAGAAAAATGGGATTATTAAGTGGTAAGACAGCACTCATCACTGGTGCTGCACGCGGTATCGGAAAGGCTATCGCGCTGAAATTTGCCGAAGAGGGTGCAAACATTGCGTTTACAGACCTCGTAATCGACGAGAACGGACAGGCCACCGAGGCTGAAATAGCAGCCAAGGGAGTGAAGGCCAAGGGATATGCAAGCAATGCCGCCGACTTTGCACAGACAGAAGAGGTGGTGAAGCAGGTGAAAGAGGAGTTCGGTTCTATCGACATTCTCGTAAACAACGCCGGTATAACCAAAGACGGTCTTATGCTCCGTATGACCGAGGCACAGTGGGATGCCGTCATTGCGGTCAACTTGAAGAGTGCCTTCAACTTCATCCATGCCTGTGTGCCGGTGATGATGCGCCAGCGTGGCGGTTCCATCATCAACATGGCATCGGTGGTGGGTGTTCACGGCAATGCCGGTCAGAGCAATTACGCCGCTTCAAAGGCCGGACTGATAGCACTGGCCAAGAGTGTCGGTCAGGAGATGGGGCCGAAGGGCATACGTGCCAACGCCATCGCTCCGGGCTTCATAGATACAGCCATGACACAGGCCCTGTCTGATGACATCCGCAAGCAGTGGATAACAAAGATTCCACTGCGTCGTGGCGGAACCGTGGAAGACATTGCCAACTGTGCCACATTCCTTGCATCTGACATGTCAAGCTATATCAGCGGTCAGGTGATTCAGGTTGACGGCGGAATGAACATGTAATTTTTTTAGGGCCGTATCAGCATTTTGATACGGCCTTTTCTTTTTTCAATATTATGCATCCACTCTACGAAGACAATCATATCATCATCGTTGCCAAGAACAGTGGCGAGATAGTGCAGGGCGACAAGACAGGCGACAAGCCGCTTTCGGAGACGGTAAAGGAGTATATCAAGGAAAAATACAACAAACCCGGCAACGTGTTTGTCGGCGTTGTGCATCGTCTCGACCGTCCGGTGAGTGGCGTGGTGGTCTTTGCCCGTACATCGAAGGCATTGTCACGCCTGAACGAGATGTTCCGTGTGGGCGATGTGCACAAGACTTATTGGGCCATAGTGCGTGACGAACCTCCACAGCCGGAGGGACGTTTGGAACATTGGCTTGTGCGCAACGAACGCCAGAACAAGAGTTACGCCTATGCCCGCGAAGTGCCACAGTCGAAGAAGGCGGTGCTCGAATATCGTGTCATCGGCCGCAGCGACAACTACCGGCTGCTTGAGGTACGCCTGCTCACGGGGCGTCACCATCAGATACGTTGCCAGTTGGCAGCCATGGGGTGCCCCATCAAGGGCGATCTGAAGTATGGAGCGCGGCGCAGCAATCCCGATGGCAGCATCTCGTTGATGGCCCGTCGTGTGGAGTTTGTCCATCCCGTAAGCAAGCAACCGGTATGTGTTGAGGCTCCGGTGCCGGCCGATGCCTTGTGGCGCGCGTTGTCCGGCGGCGTTGTCTGAATCTTCGGGCAATGACAAAATCCGTGAAAAATGCCCGAAATGCCCGACGTTTCCATACCGTATACATAATAAATATGAATCATTGCTTTTTTTCGTTTAACACATTCCGTGTATAAGAATTAATATTTATCTTTGTAGACAAAAATCAATATATCGTATCGTTGGCATTATGAAAAAAGCATTTTTGAGGATAGGGATAGTCCTGCTGACTCCTGTATTGTTGTTTGTCATACTTGCGGTGCTGCTCTATATTCCGCCGGTGCAGAATTGGGCGGTGCAGAAGGTCGCTGCCTATGCATCAGGAAAGACGGGTATGGATGTCAGTGTCGAAAGGGTGCATCTCGCCTTTCCGCTCGACCTCAGTGTCGAAGGGTTCAGGGTAATCGGCCGCAACGACTCTCTGCCGCAGGTGCGTGATACCTTGGCCGATGTGTCCAGACTTGTGGTCGACATACAGCTTATGCCGTTGTTCAGGCAGCAGGTAGTGATAAACGCCCTTGAGCTCAACGATACAAAGATAAACACTTCCGATATGATAGCCTCGGCACGCATTGAAGGGTCATTGGGCCGCCTTGCCGTGTCGGGACGCAGTATCGACCTCGGTATGGAAACGGTGGACTTGGACGATGTCGAGTTGAGCGATGCCGACGTGCGTGTGGCGCTCAGCGACACGGTGCCACCCGACACCACCACCACCGAAACATTGTGGAAGATAAACATCGACCGCATCGGCATATCGCGCACAGCCGTGACCGTACGCATGCCCGGCGACACATTGCAGATACAGGCGTATATGGGCAACATGGGCATGACCCGCGGCTCTTTCGACCTTGGCGCGGGCACATACGGCATCGGCAGTCTGGCCTGGAGCAACGGCTCGCTGGCTTACGACAACCTTAAAGCCACCCGTATTGAGGGTCTCGACCCGTCGCACATCTCGTTGGATGGCATCAACATTTCCATCGACTCCGTTTATTACAGTGCTTCGGCGGCATATCTCAACATCAGCCATTGTATGATGAAAGAACGCTGCGGCATGGAAGTGACCAACTTGAAAGGCCGGCTGTCGCTCGACTCCATGCGGGTCAACGTGCCGACAATGGTTTTGCGCACGCCTTATTCCGGCGTGGCACTTACGGCCGTTGCCGATCTCAGTGTGACGGACAGCATAAATCCCGGAACGGTGGACGTCAGGCTGTCGGCATCGTTGGGCAAGGAGGATATTATGATGTTTTGTCAGGATATGCCACGACGGTTTGTCAACGGCTATCCCGCCCGCCCGCTTGCTGTCAGTGGCAGGGTGAGCGGCAATATGCGCCATGCCGACATACGTGAACTGCATATTGATTTGCCGACGGCATTCATGATTTCTGCCGACGGCTATGCCGACAATCCCACCGACATGAAGCGGATGAGGGCGGGGGTGAAACTGAAGGCCCGCACGTGGAATCTCGGTTTCCTTACGGCCCTGTTTGATCCTGCCGCTACGTCAGGTTTCCGCATACCGTCGGGAATGTCGATAGACGGAAACTTGAAGGCCGACCACGAACGCTATACGGCCGACATGACATTGCGTGAAGGCCGGGGCATGGTGAAGGCCAACGCCGGTTTCAATGCCGCCACCGTGGCTTACCATGCAGCAGTGAATATAGACGGACTTAACCTCACCCGCTTTATCGTCAACGACTCCCTGCGCACCCTTACCGCCCGTATGAACGTGAAGGGTGCCGGCACCGACGTGCTCTCCAAGCGTTTCCGTATGGAGGCCGAGGCGTCTGTCGACGCGTTGACATACGGCAGTTGGGCGCTCGGCGGCATGAATCTTACCGCAAAGGCTGCCGGCGGCATGGCCCATGGCCGGCTCGAGAGCCGCAATGCGCTGATGGATGGTACGATAGATGTCGATGCCCTGCTCAATCCCCACCGAATACAGGCCACGGTGGCCACCGACATGAACAAGGCCGACCTGTACAGGTTAAGGATAATGGAAAAGCCGTTTGTAGCTGGAATGTGCGCCCATGTTGACATTGCATCCGACATGAAGCAGTATCACATGATCAAGGGCTATTTCAACGACTTTACCTTGCAGACGGCGAAGAAGACATACCGTCCGGCCGACCTGACCATCGACGCCACTACGACACGCGACACTACGTGGGCAAAGATTTCCAGCGGCAGCATGAACATGTACATGACGGCCGGCTGCGGATATGAAGGACTGATAGAGCAGGCCGGCCGGCTGTCCGACGAATTGTCGGCCCAAATGCAGGACAGGGTGATAGACCATCCGCGATTGCGCGAGCGGCTGCCCGATTTGAAACTGAGGCTTGTCAGCGGTCCGGACAACCCGATGGCCAATTTCCTGCGTTTCAAGGGCTTTTCGTTCAAAGACCTGTTTGTCGACCTCACAGCCTCGCCGCAGCAAGGTGTCAATGCCGACATGCACCTTTACTCAGCCATTGTAGACAGCATGCGCTTGGATACCGTACGCCTGCGCATATATCCGGATACGGCCGGCGTGGGCTTCAATGCAATGGTGCAGAATAACAAGCGCAATCCGCAGTTCGTATTCCGTACGATGTTTGACGGAGCCATACGTGAAAAGAGTACGGAACTGACTGTGAGATATTTCGATGCTGCCGACCGGCTCGGTGTCCTGCTTGGTGCAAGGGCCGAGATGCAGGACAGCGGAATACATGTGCGGTTGCTGCCAGAACAGCCCATACTCGGGTACAAGGCGTTCAATCTTAACGCCGACAATTATGTCATGCTCGGCCGCAACAGGCGGATAACGGCCGACATCGACCTCGTGGCAGAGGACAAAACCGGTGTGAAGATATATTCGGAAGACCAGAACACCGACATGCTGCAGGACATAACGGTCAGTCTCAACCAGTTCGACCTTGAGAAGATAACCTCGGTGCTGCCCTACGCCCCGCGTGTAAGCGGACTGCTCAACGGCGACTTCCACCTGCAGCTTGACAATAACGAAAAGATAGCCGTGGTGTCCGACCTTACGGTGCGGAAGATGGCTTACGAGGGTTGTCCGATTGGTGATTTGAACAGTGAGTTCGCATATCTGCAACAGGAAGACAGCGCCCACTTTGTAGAGGCCACGCTTAATTGCGACGGCCGCGAGATAGGCGTGCTCAGCGGCACGTATAAAGATGAAGACGGCGGCGCGCTCGATGCCACGTTCAACATGACACGCTTCCCGCTGGCGATGGTCAACGGATTCATCCCCGACCGTATATTCGGTTTCACGGGATATGCCGAAGGCAACCTCGCCGTGAAGGGAAAGCCGTCAAGCCCGGTAGTGGACGGCGAGGTGTTGCTCGACTCGGCACACATAGTCAGCGTGCCTTACGGCATGAACCTGCGTTTCGACGATGACCCGGTGCGTATCGTTGGAAGCAATCTGTTGTTTGAAAACTTCACGATGTACGCCCACAACTCAAACCCGCTTAACATTGCCGGCAATGTTGACTTCGCCAATCCTGACAACATGCGCCTTAACCTGAAGATGAGGGCGCGTGACTATCAGATAATAGACGCCAAGCAGGAGCGCAACTCCGTGGCTTACGGCAAGGCTTTTGTCAATTTCTTCGGTTCGCTCGTCGGCGGTTTCGACGACCTTGTGATGCGCGGAAGGCTGGATGTGCTCGGAAAGACCAACATGACATATATATTGAAAGACTCGCCGCTCAACACTGATGACCATCTGAAGGAAATCGTAACCTTCACCGATTTCCGTGACACTACGAGAGTGGAGAAAGTGGAGAAGCCTGCCATCGGCGGTCTCGACATGCAGCTTATGATGAACATTGAGTCGGGTGCGCACATCAAGTGTGCCCTTAATGCCGACCAGTCAAACTATGTCGACATCGAGGGCGGAGGCGAATTGCGCATGGTTTACAATCCGACCGAAGACTTGCAGCTTTTCGGGCGTTACACCATCAATGACGGAAAGATGAAATACTCCCTGCCCATTATCCCGTTGAAGACATTCAATATCGGTGAGGGCAGTTATATCGAGTTTACGGGTGACATGATGAATCCGCGCCTTAACCTGGCTGCAACGGAAAAGGTGAAGACCATGGTGACCACCGAGAGTGGCGAGAACAGGAGCGTGACGTTCGACTGCGGCGTGAAGGTGACGAAGACTCTCAACGATATGGGGCTTGAATTCACCGTAAATGCGCCCGAGGACATGTCGATGGCCAACGAACTGGCCGCCATGAGCGCAGAAGAGCGTGGCAAGATAGCGGTGATGATGCTTACCACGGGCATGTATATAACGGACAACAGTACCGGAAACTTCTCTATGAACAGTGCTCTCAGCTCGTTCCTCAACAGTCAGATAAACAACATTACGGGCAGTGCCATGCGCACGATGGACCTGAGTCTCGGTCTTGACCAAAACTCTGATGCAACGGGCAACACCTATACCGACTATTCATTTAAGTTTGCAAAGCGTTTCTGGAACAACCGCGTCAATTTCGTCATCGGCGGAAAACTCTCCGACGGAGGCAATGCCGCCATGGCCGAGCAGGACCAGACTTTCATCGACAATGTGTCGTTGGAGTACCGTCTTGACCAGACTGCCATGCGTTATGTGCGTGTGTTCTACAACAAGGAGGCTTACGACCTGCTTGAAGGCAACATCTCTGAGTATGGCGCCGGTTTTGTATGGCGCAAGAAGTCCGACCGCTTCTGGCAGCTGTTCAACTTCCGCAGCAAAGACACCGATGCGGATGCCGTCCGCAGACTCCAGGGACCGCTTGGCGGTGCGCCGGGCAATGTACCGTCGGTGCCATCGGCTGCGTCGGGCAGTCGCGCCGTACGTGAGAAAGAATCGAAAACAACCAACCCAACAGACACCATAAACACAAATGAAAACAGTAAATAATCTTTTGGCACTGCTTTTGCCGGCTTTGATATTCGCAGGTTGTTCTACAACGAGCAATCTGCCTGAAGGCGAAGTGCTGTACACCGGGCTGGAGAAGATTAGTTATCTTGACCGTGACAGCGCCGACTATTCCGTGCCGGTTGAGGAAGAGGTGGAGGCCGCTTTGGCATGTGCCCCCAACGGGGCATTGCTCGGCAGTTCGTATTACCGCACGCCGTTTCAGTTGAAACTGTGGATATACAACCGTTATGCCAACAGCACGTCAAAATTTGGCAAGTGGATGCTGAAGACATTCGGACACGAGCCCGTTCTCGTGAGCAGCGTAAGTCCTAAGATGCGTGCTCTGGTGGCGAAGAACCTGCTCCGCTCAAACGGTTATTTCAATGCGGATGTAAGCTATGAGATTATTCCGCAGAAGAATCCCAAGAAAGCCAAGATAAGCTACACCGTAAAGAACAACAGTCTGTACGTTATCGACACGGTGAAATATCTGCATTATCCCGCGGCGATGGACAGTCTTATACGTGCCACGATGAGCGACAGCCGGCTGCATGCGGGTGAGGCTTTTGCCGTGTCGGCTCTCGATGCCGAACGCAACCGGCTGAACAGTCTGATGCGTAACAACGGTTATTACTTCTACCGTCCGGGCTATTCTGTCTTTTTAGCCGACTCGGTGTCAAATCCCGGGCGCGTGGAACTGCACATGCAACCGGTCGGCGGCATGCCCGACGAGGCCAAACGAAAGTGGTATCTCGGGCGCATGCGCGTGGAGCTGCGCCGTTCGGCCATGGAACAGATTACCGATTCGATAGTGCACCGCAACCTGTCAGTTTATTATTCGGGCAAGAAACCTCCCATCCGTCTGCGCACCCTGTTGCGTGACATCAAATTGCGCCGCCGTCAGCTTTACAGTCAGACCAACTATCAGGAGTCGGCCGGCGTGATAAACAGTCTCGGACTGTTCAGCATGTCAGATTTCAAGTTCACCCCGCGTGACACGACGTCTGCGTGCGACACACTCGACATGACGCTCAACTGTGTCTTCGACAAGCCTTACGACGGTTCCATCGAGGCCAACTACATGATAAAGAGCAACGACCGCACCGGTCCTGGACTTGTGCTCGGCGTTACCAAGCGCAACGCCTTCCGCGGTGGCGAGAAGCTGTCTTTCAGTCTGAAGGGTTCTTATGAGTGGCAGACAGGCCGGCGCGTGTCGGGTGGCAGCGGGTCGGCCATCAACTCATACGAGTACGGTGCCGACGTGTCTGTGGAATATCCGCGTATAGAGGCTCCTTTCGGGCTTTTCAAGCGTCACCGTTTCTACAAGCCGCCATCGACGTTGCTGTCGCTTTCGGGCAACGTCCTCAACCGTGCGTCGTACTTCAAGATGTTCACGGTGACGGCCGGACTGACGTATAAGTTCCAGACGTCGCCCAACTCGCGCCACGAGTTCAGCCCGTTGCTGCTTGACTACAATTTCCTGCGCAACACAACCGCCACTTTCGACTCTATCATGACGGCCAATCCGGCCATCTATGTGTCTATGCGCAACCAGTTTGTTCCCAAGATAAAGTACACATATACGTATACCAGTCCGGCCGGAAGTGCCAACCCCATACTGTGGGAAACGTCTGTCACCGAGGCCGGCAACCTGCTGTCACTGTTCTATGTGGCGGCGGGAAAGGACTTCAGCGAGAAGGAGAAGGGGCTTTTCGGCAATCCTTTCGCGCAGTTTCTGAAGTTCAACACGTCATTGCGCAAGACATGGCAGACGGGGCAGAAGTCACAGCTTGTGGGGCGTGTGGCGGCGGGAGTGCTTTGGGCTTACGGCAACTCCGACCGCGCCCCGTACAATGAGCAGTTCTACGTGGGTGGTGCCAACAGCATACGTGCCTTTACCGTGCGCAGCATCGGACCGGGAAAATATGTGGCTCCCAACACCAACTATGCTTATCTTGACCAGACGGGTGACATCAAGCTCGAACTGAATCTCGAGTATCGATTCAATCTCTTCGGCAGTCTTTACGGTGCCGCTTTCCTCGATGCCGGCAATATCTGGTTGCTGAAGAAGGATGAGAACCGGCCCGACTCAGAGTTCAAGCCTTCCACATTCTTCCGCCAGTTGGCCACCGGTACCGGTGTGGGCTTGCGTTACGACATGGACTTCATCGTCTTGCGTCTTGACCTCGGTGTGGCTCTCCATGTGCCTTACGATACGGGCAAAAGCGGTTATTACAATATTCCGAAGTTTTGGGATGGCATTGGTGTGCATTTCGCCATTGGATATCCGTTCTGATGGTTTAACTCCCAATCACCTTACTCTTTAACTCCTTATCGGCGCAGCCGCGGTGACTTCTAAAGTAAAGTCCTTTCGTGAATTAACAGTTTATGAAAGAACTTTACTTTAACGTATGTTAAAGAGGCCCATGACTACAGTTTCCGTACTCCGTCTCAAAATACGCGATTTTTCGTAAAAATGGGGAACGCTGACAGTCAGTAAGTTACGCGAATGTTAATTTGTCAATATAGCAGAGAGACCCTCCTCTTGCTCCGTTTAGGCCGTACTTGCATCGCGTTTAGGCCGTAGTTGCAACGCAAGTACGCCGTAAACGGAGTGTAAGGAGGGCCTAAAGGCAAGCAAGGGACACTAAAACGGTGTGCCGGCAAGGCAAAAATGGCCTTACCGCCATTCTATTTCGAGAAAAAAGAAATGTTAAATTTTAGGAATTAAACAGACAAAACACACTGAAACATATTTGTCGCTGGAAAAATTTGTTGGCATTTGTTTTCATATATGTGAAAAACTTTGTATCTTTGCAACCGGACTATATTGCCTTAAATCCGATTTGTCGCAGTCAGACAAGTTCTTGCTTAGGCAAGCGGCTAATGTCGAAACTATCATGGCAATCAGGTAAGGCAGCCTACGCCGTGCCGAGTATGGCGGAGTCACAATAGACAAAGCAATACGAAGCGGGCATTGGGTGGGAAGTGTAGTCCTGACATATTGAAGGCGTTTACACGACGCTGTGTTTGAGACTTCCTGTAATCTAGCAAGTCACAGAATTTTGGTCTTGAACGTAGCAACGGTAGATGTCCCGGGTGTGATTGTATCACCTCCGTGGAGACCTTGTAAGCACGGATTGTACCTTAGTAGGGCACAGTTAATTGTTTATGTGGGTCTCTTAACGGTGAGCGATTATTCATATCGGCGTGGGCTCTGACGTTGTCTGTTCAACCAAAATAGGCAATTGCTAGAGCCTCAGGAAGTGGGACGGACAACAGGACGATCTCACGCTTTTTTATGTCCATAACTGAGTTCTGTCTAGAATAAGGTTGGGTCATCGATATGAATGTAAATGAGCATGCATTTGGTGATATGAACACCCATGGAGGCGGTGAAAGACCTCCCTGCACCGGGCTTGCACCCGATGTCCTCCCCGAAGTTCAAAAGTCAGTTTTGGCAGAGAACTTACAAATAGGGGTGTCCACCAGAAATGCTCTGTCGGAAACCTACCCTAAAGCCATCAACATAAAGCCCAAAGATGTTCCCCATTGGTATGCTCTACGGGTCACATACGGACGAGAAAAGAAGGCATACGACTATTTGATTAGAAAGCATGTTGAGGCATATTATCCGACAGTGACAGCCGTCAAAGTAATAGACGGTAAAAGAAAGTCCGTTGAGGAATCTCGTCTTCCCAATATTTTCTTTGCACGTGGAACAGAAGAAGATTTGAAATCATTTGTTTACGATAATGTAAACCTTCCATATCTCCGTTTTTATTATCGACATTTCCACGAAGGGGCACGAATTGTCAAAAAGCCTCTTATAGTCCCGGATTATCAGATTGAGAGCCTCAAGATAATTTGTGCCTCTGAAGCAACTGACATTATTATAGTGCCATCTGAGATTCAAAAATTCAAAAAGGGGCAGGCGGTACGCATTGTCAATGGTGGGTTTAAGGGGGTGGTAGGGAAAGTGGCACGTTATCAGGGACAACAACGTGTGGCCGTTATCATTGACAGTCTGCTCACTATTGTTACGGCATATATACCGAGCGCATTTTTACAACCTATAGAATGAAATACTACAAATAATACAGAATCAATATGAGCAGTAACATTATGGATTATTTTGATGGACTTGGTGTAGATTTGGTACATATTGCCCAATCATACGCTTCTGACAATCGCTCACCACAAATAGAGCCGGTGCATATTTTCAGGGCCCTATTACATAAAAGCGCTGGTCTTGTTAATTTTATAGAAGACACCCTTGACGAGGATTATTACTATTTGATTGATTGGTGCGACATACACATGCAGCAATGCGAAAAATCACCTTATGGGATGAGAAAGGCCGAATTTTCCCGTGGAAGCCAAAGCGTGATAAAAGAGGCAGTCTCGTTGGTGAATGATACAGGTAAAGACTTTAATAAATTAGAGATTCTGCTGGCTGCTTTAGTCAGCCCCGGAGTTGGTTTTACGTCTGAGCAACTGAAGACGATGCCATTGACTAAAGATAAAATTTTATCAGCAATCAATGCCGGAAAAACGAAAGCGGTCACAGAAAGGAAAGTATCTACCCGAAATGTGGCGGACAATATGGGAAACACCGTCTGCACCAATTCCATGCTCGAATGTGTCAATGGTGTGGAAATCATCGGCATGGATAAAGAATTACGTCTGTTGATAGAGATACTTGCACGAAAAGACAGGGCAAATGTTCTTATAAAAGGTGAGACAGGAGTAGGTAAAACTTCTTTAATATATGGGCTGATAAATATGTTGAAAGAAGGTAAGTTGCCGTCATCCATCAGCGACATTCACCCGTTCGAACTTGATCTCATATCCCTAAGCCAAGGAGTCAGCTATAAAGGGGAGATTGAAGACAGGTTTAAGGCTGTTGTTGACAGTCTTTCTGACATTGCACAACCAGTATTGGTGATTGAGAATTTCCACCGTTTGGGTGAAACCTCCTCTACTCTGAATACAATAATGCCAACAGTGAAGAAGATTCTCTCTTGTAATATGTTGCAACTTATTTGTACTACCTCTATTGACGGTTTTACTAAAAATATTGAAAAAGACAAGGAACTTACTGCTTATTTTGAGAACATAACCTTAGAAGCTCCAACGGAGGAAACTGCAATCAGTATTTTGGACAGCAAGAAAAATATATACGAACAATATCATCATATCACTCTTGAAAACGATGTTATACCTGAAGTTGTCCGTTTGTCCAAGCGATATATGCCTGAACGTAATTTACCGTCATCGGCCATAGACCTCTTGGATAGATCGATGGCAGCAGTAAAGGTGGAAAATGAGTTGGAAGCATCTGAGGATGCAAAAAAAGACTCTATAGTATTGCAGAAAGAAAAAATTCGAGATATTGTTTCAAAGATGACAGGGATTCCTATGGGAAACATCCAGTCAGAAGAGCGCCAAAAGCTATCAAGTGCAGAAGACATACTTCACAAAAGGGTTGTTGGGCAAAACCACGCCATTAGAAGTATATTGGATGCCGTCTTCGAATCGCGTTCCGGACTGAATAAAAAGGGGCAGCCGATAGGTTCATTTTTCTTTCTCGGCCCTACGGGAACAGGTAAGACGGAATTGGCAAAGAGCTTGGCTGAGTTCTTGTTTAATGATGAAACATCAATTCTCAGATTCGATATGTCGGAGTACAAGGAAGAACATTCAGTTGCTCTTCTTTATGGAGCACCTCCGGGATATGTGGGCTATGAGGAAGGCGGTCTTTTGGTAAACCAGATACGGCAGCATCCTTATTCCGTAGTATTATTTGATGAAATAGAGAAAGCACACAGGTCTGTATTTGATTTGTTTTTGCAAATACTTGATGAAGGTAAGTTGCATGACAGGTTAGGACGTGTAGGCGATTTTTCAAACGCGTTAATAATATTCACATCCAACATCGGCAGTGATTATATTTTTAAATCTTTTGGAGAAGGGAATGTACCTACCCACGACCAGATGTTGGAAGTGATGCAAGGTCAGTTCCGACCTGAATTTTTGGCGAGACTCACTGAAATCGTTCCATTCTCTCCTATTACACCTGAAATGATTGATAGAATATTCGATATACATATTCAAAACCTGTTGAAGATGTTGGATGAACAGAATATTTCTCTGACTATTGACGAATCCGCCCGCAAGTATGTCACTAAAGTGGGATTCAATGCCCACTATGGAGCACGTCCCATACTTGGAATTATAAGAAAGGAAATACGACGTCCGTTGTCAAAACTGATAATTTCAGGAGAAATCAACAATGGAGATTCTGTCACAATGAAATATAATGAAGGGACAAAGGAAATTGTTTGGGATATAGACACTCCCGATTAATGCAATGAATGGATATGGGTTTATTGGATTGGCTGAAAGGATTGTTCCACAACGAAGACGAATCCCTGTCTCTTATACACATCTGACGCTGCCGACGACTCCTTACGT
>ENA-OYXX01000749-OYXX01000749.1-human-gut-metagenome-genome-assembly--contig:-NODE-749-length-13932-cov-4.717302_pt1 | contig 13932 bp, 7 predicted proteins | sample MGYA00243976_ERZ653434 | MGnify/ENA primary metagenome ERZ653434 (study PRJEB26926, sample SAMN06165112) | human gut metagenome | biome: ENVO:00009003; feature: ENVO:2100002; material: ENVO:00002003...
GGTCTCGTGGTCTCGGAGATGTGTATAAGAGACAGGCTTGTGGGTGGTCGATGCCGGGTGAGTGACCACGGTCACCGAGTCGCCGATCATGGTCATGTGCTTGGCGAGCTTGAGATTCTCGACAAAACGCACAGTCGACTCCATGTCGCCCTTGAGCGTCATCGAGAAGACGGCGCCTCCGCCGTTATGCTTGTAATATTTGGCTGCGTTTTTGTGAGAGCGGTGGTCGTCGAAGCCGACATAGGCGACAGACTCTACCTTGGGGTGACGTCGCATGGCCTCGGCGATGCGGCGGGTCGACTCGACCTGAAAATCAGCGCGCAGGGCGAGCGTCTCCAAGCCGAGCATCATCAGATAAGAGTCAAAGGGCGACGCGCAGGCGCCGAAGTCGCGCATGCCGTCGACACGGCACTTGACGATGAAGGCCGCGGGGCCGAAAGCCTCGCTCAAATCGAGACCGTGATAACCCTCGTTGGGGCCGGCAATCTGCGGGAAGCGTCCGCTTGCGCGCCAATCGAAACGACCCGAGTCAACGATGATGCCGCCCGAAGCAGTGCCGTGGCCGTTAATCCATTTCGTGGCCGAGTCAACGACGATATCAGCGCCCCAGTCAAAGGGATTGCAGAGGTAGCCGCCGGCGCCGAAGGTATTGTCAATCACCAGAGGCACACCGGCCTCGTGGGCCACACGCGCAAGACCCTCGATATCGGGCACGTCACATGTCGGGTTGCCCATCGACTCGGCAAAGACCATCTTGGTGCGGTCGTCAATCAGAGCGGCAAAAGCCTCTGGGGCCTCGTCGGCGGCGATGCGCACGTCGATGCCTAATTTGCGCAGCGAGATGCGGAAGAGATTGTATGTGCCGCCGTAGAGATGGGGCGAGGCGACGATGTTGTCACCCTCGGCGGCAAGCGAAGTCACGACAATCAGAATCGCAGACATGCCGGCCGATGTCGACAGCGCGCCGACGCCGCCATAGAGCGCGGCCATTCGCTCCTCGTAGGCGCTGTTAGTGGGGTTGTTGAGACGGGTGTAAATATTGCCCGGCTCACTGAGCTTGAAAAGCTCGGCCGCATAATCGCAGCTTTTGAAGTGATAGGCCGCTGTGGGGTAGATGGCGACTCCGCGCGAGCCTGTCCCGTCGATATGCAGACCGGCGTGAATCTGCCGGGTCTCGAAGTGCAGACTGTCCTGTGACATATAATTCTATGTGTGATTGGTTAAAACTGAGTGCAAAGTTAGTAAAAATATGATGTGCCCCACTCTGCTTAGCCTGTAAAAACGTCTTTCACACCGATAGCCGTATTTCTGCGCAGTTTTAGAGACGCCCGGCTATACACTTTTAGATGTTTTTATTGTAAAATCTACCGAAATGTTCAAAATTATCTTAATCAGTTAACTATTTCATCAAAAAATCATTACCTTTGCGACAATTGTGATTGATATCGAAGTAATTTTTAGTCATCAGTCCCTTCGCAGGGGCTTATGATTGCCAATGCGTCGTACCCGCGCGTTGGCTAAATCTGATTTAAAACATGTTTTGTAAGGCACATTTCTTAAAACACATTCTTGCATTTTCGCTGGGCGCAACCGTGTTACTCGCGCCCTGCATTGACATTCACGCCGCAGCAAACGACGATGACAACGCAAACCGTTCGTTTCTTTTCTTCGGAAAAAAGAAAAACAAGAAAAAGGCGGCCGAAGCTGACACCACCGCAAAAAAATCAGAGTACGAGGAACTCACATCAGCCGACTCAAACGTTGTTTCGGAAGGTCTTTTCAAAGTCATCCGCAACAAGAAGGGCGACTATTATTTCGAGATTCCGCGCGAGCTGATTGGCCGTGACATGCTGATTATCAACAAATTTGTGCGCGTCCCGTCCGAGCTCAATGACGCCGGAGTCAACCGCGGCATAAACTATGCCAATCAGATGATTAAATTCGACCTGTCAGACGACCTGAAAAAAGTGATTGTCCGTCAGAGCCGTCCGCTCCCCGACGTTCCGACGCAGGACGCTATCGCACGCTCGGTGCGCGACAACTATATCTCACCCATAATATATTCTTTCAAAGCCGAGTCATATAACCCTGACTCGACGACAGTGGTCATTAAGGCCAACGACATGTTCAACGGCCAGCACACCGCATTCAACAACGTCTTCTCAGACATAAACATCGGCACTCCGGTCAATGCCGACCTCTCGCACATAAAATCCGTAAAGGCTTTCGACACAAACATCTATGCCGTCTCGGAGCTCTCGACAAAAGTAACCGAGCCCGGCGGCACGGCATATATCACAGTCGAGGTCGGCTCAACCCTGCTGCTTCTGCCCGAGAAGCCGATGACGCGTCGCTATGTGTCGCCGCGTATCGGCTACTTCACCGTTCCGGCCCTCAGATATTCCGACAGCCAGCAACGCGTAAAGGGCGGCAACTACATCACACGCTGGCGTCTCGAGCCACGCGACGAAGACCGTGACGCCTACCTCGCCGGCAAAATCGTCGACCCGAAGACTCCGATTACTTTCTATATCGACAACTCGACACCACGCCAGTGGCGCAAATATATCAAACAGGGCATCGAGGAATGGAACTCGGCGTTTGAGATGGCCGGATTCAGCAACGCCATCCGCGCCATACAGATCGAGGACAACGACTCGGTCGACATGGATGACGTCAGCTACTCCACCCTCACCTATGCCGCATCGGCCAAAAGCAACGCCATGGGCCCGTCAATCACCGACCCGCGCTCGGGCGAAATCCTCGAAGCCGACATCATGTGGTGGCACAACGTGCTCGACATCCTCCACGACTGGCTCGTCATACAGACCGGCGCCGTCAACCCCGACGCCCGCTCTTTAGAGTTGCCCGAACACCTTGTCGGCGACGCCATGCGTTTTGTCGCCTGCCACGAGGTCGGTCACTCCCTCGGTCTGCGTCACAACATGATAGCATCATCGGCCATACCCACCGACTCGTTGCGCTCACGTCAGTTCACCGACTCGATAAAAGGTACCGCATCGTCAATCATGGACTATGCCCGATTCAACTATGTCGCACAGCCCGGCGACGACGTGCAGTATCTGACTCCTCATATCGGTCCTTATGACCGTCTCGCCATCGAATACGGCTACCGCTGGTTTGACAAAAACACGCCTGACGACGAGAACGACATACTTCAGGAACTCCTCGACAACCACGACGGACCGCTCTTCCGATACAGCGAGGCACAGGACTCGCGAGAGGCCATCGACCCGCGCGCGCTCAGCGAAGACCTCGGCGACGACCCCGTCAAGTCGGCAAAATACGGCATCGCCAATCTCAAACGCATCGTGCCGCGTATCATCGACTGGACCGACTCGGGCAAACGCGGACAGGACTACGACGAGGCATCGCGCATATATTACTCGGCCATCGGCCAGTGGCAGCGCTATGTCTATCATGTGCTCGCCAACATCGGAGGCATATATGTCGACAACACCACTATGGGCGACAGCCGGCACACATATTCTTTCGTACCTGCCAAGCGCCAGCGCGAAGCCCTGCAGTTCATAATCGACGAGGCTCTGACACAGCCCTCGTGGCTCTTTGACGCAGACTTGTCAAACTACACATTCCTTGTCCAGAACACACCGATCGGACGCATGGAAAACTCGCCCAACTACATCCTTAAAAATGCGCAGAGCTACATCCTTTGGGATCTTCTCTCCGACAACCGCATAATACGTATGTATGAGAACGAGGCTATGAATCCGTCATCCGCCTTCAAAGGCTCTGAAATGATGGATATGCTCCACCACGCCATCTTCAAAAAGACAATTGCCGGCGTGACCCCCGACGTGCGCGAACGCTCAGTCCAGAAAAACTTTGTCGACGCTCTCATAATCGCCGCCAGCGAAACCCAAGGCGTCAAAGAAGGCACCAAACGCTCGCTCGAAGACGAGGCCGGCCCCTTCCTGTTAGACGACCCCGACTTTATGGCAAATCATTCGCTCGTATGCTCGCACTGCCATGCCGATGACAGCCATAACGCCGTCGGCGAGCGCACAGCCGGCAGACGCATACTCAATTTCTACGGCTCGCAGGGTAGCCGCGTCTCTGACGCCATCTCGCTCAAACGCGGCGAGCTGATGCGCATACGTGACTTGCTGATCAGCCGACGCTCAACGGCCTCGCGCGACGCCCGCTACCATTACGACGACCTTGTCATGCGCATCAACACCGCGCTCGGCATCGCCCAGCTTAAACAATAATCAACCGATCATCAAGAAAATCCAACTGACATAATTAACCAATCACAAAAAATCAGGCCGCCACATAAACGGCCACATAAAAAACAAGCATCCAATTCATTGTCTATTCACAGTTTCTCCCAAATGCGATGAAAACATACCTCAACAAACTCCTCGCTATAGCGATGATGCTCGTAGCTTTTTCGGCGACAGCATACGCACAGCGCACAGTGAGCGGAGTCATCGTCTCGTCTGACGGACAGGAGCCGCTTATCGGCGCCTCAGTCACCGTGTCGGAGACACAGCTCAAAAACGCCGGCAGCAAAGCCAAGACTCTCGGCACTGTCACCGATATCGACGGCAATTTCTCGCTCACCGTGCCCAAAGGCGTCACAGAAATCGAGTGTCGCTCGGTAGGCTACAATCCGCGCACTATCGTGCTCGTCGACGGCCTTGACAAATATGACATCGTCCTCGACCCGTCGTCGGTCGTGCTCTCCGACGTAGTCGTCACCGGTTATCAGACCATCGAGCGCCGCAAACTGACCGCCTCTATATCAAAAATCGATGTCGACGAGAATGCCATCGGCTCAATCATGAATATCGACCAAGCCCTCGCCGGTCAGGTCGCCGGTCTGTCGGCAATACAGAGTAGCGGCTCTCCCGGCGCGCCTCTCAAGATACGCATCCGCGGCACAGCCTCGCTGCAGGGCACACAGGACCCTCTGTGGGTCATCGACGGTGTGCCTCTTAACGGCACAGACGTTCCCTCGACCGACGAGCTGAAGGATATAGATAATCTGTATCAGTCGTCAATCGCAGGCCTCAACCCCGCCGACATCGAGAGCATAACCGTGCTCAAAGACGCCGCCGCAACAGCCATCTACGGTACACGCGCAGCCAACGGCGTCATCGTCATCACCACCAAGAGCGGCAAGGAAGGCAAACCGCAGGTCAACTTCTCGACCCGCCTGACCTATTCACCCAAACCCGACATCGACCGCCTCAACCTGCTCAATGCCGACGAGAAAGTCAACCTCGAGCTCGAGCTGCTCCGCTCAGACTACACTTACCGCGAGGGCAAAGGCGCCGTCTCGCGCATACTCACGGCAGCCGGCATGCTCGACGCCTACCGCGCCGGAGGCCTTGCAGCAGTCAGCCCCGAGACCCGCGCCGCCATCGACGCCCTGCGCGTAATCAATACCGACTGGAACGACATCCTCTTCCGCGACACATTCAATCAGGAGTACAATCTCTCTGTCTCGGGCGGCTCCGACAAAGCAACATATTACACGTCGCTCGGCTTTCAGGACGAGCAGGGCAATGTGCCCGGCGTGTCGATGAATCGTCTCAACTTCGTGGCCAAGACCTCATACCGTCTGTCGTCAAAATTCAAGGTTGGAGCATCGATTTTTGCAAACCGCCGCAAAAACAAGACTTATCTGACCGACAATGACGGTTTCACCAACCCGGTCTACTACTCGCGCCGCGCCAACCCCTATCAGACACCCTACGACGCCGACGGTGACTATATCTACGACACCGACATACAGGGCCGCGAAGACAGTGACCTCAAGTTCAACATCTTCGAGGAGCGCAACAACACCGACTACACTCAGGAGACAACAGGCGTCACGGCCCTCGTCGACGCCGACTTCCGTTTCACTGACTGGCTCAAGGCCGTGACACAGGTTGGCTTCCAACTCGACCATGTCGACCTGCAGAACTTCGCCTCAAAAGACACCTACGCCATGCGCAAGGAGTTCTACCGCTCGGAGGTCATGGGGTCTGACGGCGTACGCCGCTCGTTCCTGCCCGACGGAGGCCGCCACTATCAGAGCAAATCGACCAACAAACAGATAAACTGGAAACTGCAGGTCGAGTTCAGCAAACGTCTCGCCCCCGACCACGAGCTCGAAGCCATGGCCGGCACAGAGATACGCAAGACTTGGTATGACTATTTCTCGGCGACAGCCTACGGCTACGACCGCAAGACGCTGACATCCAAACCCGTAATCTTCCCCAACGAGTCATGGGCGCGCACATTCCCGCTCCACTCGGAGTCAGTCAGCGAAAACGCCTACGCCTCGTTCTACGCCACCACGTCTTACTCGCTGATGCGCCGCTACACGCTCGGAGCGTCGGTGCGTTTCGACGGCAGCGACCTTTTCGGCGTCGATAAGAAATACCGCTTCTTGCCCCTCTACTCGTTCAGCGCACTGTGGCGCATCTCCGACGAGCCGTTCATGCGTCCCGTCACCGCCATCTCCAACCTCGCGCTGCGCGCCAGCTACGGCATACAGGGCAACATCGACAAGAGCACCTCGAGCTACGTAATGGGCTCGTACAACAATATCTCTCTGCTCCCCGGCGTGACCGAAGATGTCATTGTGCTCGGTAATCCGCCGAACCGTCGTCTGCGCTGGGAGAAGACCCATACGGCCAACGCCGGACTCGACATCTCTGTGCTCGACAACGCCGTCACCCTCTCGGCCGACGCCTACTACCGTCGCGGCAATGACCTCATCGCCCTGAAGATGCTCCCCTTGGAGACCGGCTTCATGTCGACACTCGTCAACTGGGCGTCGATGCGCAACCGCGGTATAGAGTTCGCCCTGTCGACGCGCAACATCTCGACTGCACGTTTCCGCTGGACGACAAACTTCAACATAGCTTACAACGAGAACAAGGTGCTTCAGGAGACCGTGCCCTCTAACCAGACCACACCTTCGCGCGAAGGCTATCCGGTCAACTCTATCTTCGCCTACCGCACTGCCGGCTTGGACGAAGACGGTTTCCCGCTGTTCCTGACCAAAGACGGTCAGAAAGTCACCGCCAAAGAGCTGCTGAAACTCAACTCTGCCGGCGCCTCGACTCTCACGGCCGAGCAACAGCGCGACTTATACACATATATGGGCTCGGGCGACCCGCTGTGGACGGGCGGTTTCATCAACAGTTTCTACTACCGCGACTTCGACCTTACGGTCAACTTCGCCTTCAACCTCAAGATGTTCACACGCATCCAGCCGTCTTACTCATCGACATGGTTTGACCGCGGCATGAACACCAACCGCGACATCCTCGACCGCTGGACGCCGTCAAACACCTCGTCGACGCTGCCGGCTCTCATTCCCGAGACCTCGCCACGCGCCGCCGAGCGCACTCAGTATGCCGAATTCCAGCTCTACTCGATGCTCGACACATGGGTCAAACGCTCTGACTACTGCCGTCTGCAGAGCATCAACTTCGGCTACAACATCCCGCCGACAGTAATCCACAAATTAGGTCTGTCGACCCTGCGCGTGGCCTTCGAGGCACGTAATATCTGGGTCTTCGGCTCCAACTACAAGAACTTCCTTGACCCCGAGACAATGGGCAATCCTTTCGCACAGCCGATACCCAAAAGTTTCACGTTCAGTCTGAGCGCAAAATTCTGATAACTCTCTCATCTCACAAACACTCAAGCATCTACGTTTATGAAACTCACCAAAATAATTGCCTCGGCCGCCGTAGCCGCAGTGATGACCCTCACCGCGGGCTGCGACAGCTTTCTCGACATACAACCTGTCGGCAAGGTCATACCGACGACAGCCGAGGAGTTCCGCTCGCTGCTGACAGAGGCCTACTCATATGTGCCCGATGACCGCGGACTCGCATCGTTCCGCAGCGACGAGGTACTAATGGACCCGACAATGTCGCCCAACGACCTCAACTCCTATCTTGACATCTGGCGTTGGAATGACTCGGCGCCCGGCGAGAACACCGCCACCTTCAGCTGGCGCCAGTTCTATCATGTGCTCTTTATCGCCAACTATGTCATCGAGTCAGAGAACATGATCACCGGAGGCACCAAACCCGAGATACGTCAAATGGTGGGCGAGTCATACATGCTGCGCGCCTATATGCACTTCATGCTCGCCAATCTCCACGCCCCGGCCTACACCGCCTGCGACCCGGCCGCGACACTCGCCATCCCGCTCAAGCTTGACAGCGACGTCGAGGCCACCCTTAAGCGCGACTATCTTGACAAAGTCTACAAGTCGATATGCGACGACCTCGATTCGGCCGAGGATTATCTCAACGTCGAGACATGGCAGCCCGGCTACAACTACCGCTTTAACGTCATCTCGGCTGACGCCCTGCGCTCGCGCGTACTGCTTTATATGGGCGACTACGAGGGCTCGTTGGCCGCTGCTCGCCGTGTGCTTGCCGTACGTTCGGAGCTCTCCGACGTCAGCTCCGAGCTGCCCAATGCCTACAACTCCGTGGAGAACATCGTGGCTCTCGAGCAGGTTATGACCGCAAGCTACGCGCGCACCCTCAAGGTCAACCGCGATTTCTACCGTCTATACACCTCGGCCGACAAGCGCCGCCGCACATATTTCAATCAGGTTTCGGCCTCAAACATCCTGCTGACCAAGGGTGGAAGCAACACCTACAGCTGCACCCTTCGCACCGGCGAGATGCTGCTCAACGCCGCCGAGGCCGCATGGCACTGCGATGACCGAGATGCTGCCGAGGGCTATCTGCTGACACTGCAGCGCGCCCGCTTCAACGACAGCGGTGCGGCCAAAGAGGCTGCCGTGGCTGCCATGACCGATGACGAACTGCTCACCGAGATTCTCGAGGAGCGTGCCCGCGAGCTCGCCTTCGAAGGTCACCGCTGGTTCGACCTACGACGCACCACGCGTCCGCGCATCGTCCGCAGCTATCGCGGCGAGGAGTATGTGCTCGAAGCCAATGACCCGCGCTACACCATCCGCATCCCCTCGTCGGCAATCGAGGCTAATCCCGGTCTCGCCGACTGACCTCAAAATGTAGGGACGTGCCATAATTTACGTCTTATACGTGCCAAAGGCACGTCCCTACAAATATTAATCACTAAATGGTCTATTCCATATACAATATACAATCCACTATTTATTTACTTTATAAACAAAAGCTTATGAAAAAACTTTTACTCTCCGCCATTTGCGTCGCGACAGCTCTCGTGTCGCAGGCCGCAGTCAGCGACTACATCAAACAGTGGTCAGTTGACATCAACCAAGCTGTCAAGGATGCAAAGAGCTACCACGCAGTCATGGCCTTGGACGCTAACGACAACGTCATCGTCGCCGGTGCGTTCACCGAGGATATGACTCTCGCCGGCGCCCAGCTCACAGCACTCGGCACAAGCGCCTACATCGCCAAATATGACAACAAAGGCACAGCAAAATGGGCCGTAGCTCTTACCGGCTCTGCCACCGTCTCACATATCGCCACTGACGCCGCAGGCAACATCTACGTGGCCGGCACATTTGCTGACGAAGTAGAGTTCGGCACAACCGCAGGCACCGCTATCACCAAAACCGGCCAGATGATTGACGGGGCTGCAACCGTCAAACAAAACTCGTCATTTATTGCAAAATATGACGCAGACGGCAAAATCGTGACTGTCGCCGATTTCGTTGCTAACAAAATTGCCGAACTTAACGACAATCCCATGTATTACCCCGAGGACGGCGATATATTCTTTGACATTTCAGATCTTAAAGTCGTCGGTGACAAAGTATATGTTTCAGCAGGTTATACCGGCGAAACAAAATGTGGCGACACCACATTTTCCGCAAGCCATATCGTCATATGGGGTTTCATGGTATGGACACAGGAGACATATTCTGTCTTTTCGCTTTCAAGCAGTGACCTCACAGGTTGCCGGTCAATTGCTACTGTTAAATACAATGGCGCAAACGGAGCTGATGAAGACAGCGCATCTGAAGTTTACTCATGCAAATTTGATGTAGCTTCTGACGGTACGATTTATGCTGCCTTCTGCTCAGTCGGCAAAGCATCACTCTCTGTCGGAGAAAATACAGTTCTCATCGATGAAGCTACCGAAGGACCTCAGAAATATACCATCGCTGCTATTAAGGACAATGCTCTCACTTCGTCATTTATCAAAGCATGGGAATTCACCGCTACCAAGCCTAACGACAACAGCTTCGCGTTTGTCAGAGCCGGCAACGAAAGCGTTAACCTTGTCGGAAGCATGTTCACTTCGACGACAGAAAATCCCGGTACAGCCGAAGCTGTAACTACCGACCATAAGAATATTTTCGTCGCCAAAGCTCCTGTCGCAACTCTTGAACCGACATTCGTTGCAAAAGATGCCGCAGATGGCGTTATTACATTCAACTCTATTGCAAGTGTGGCTGAAGTAGCTGCAGGCGAGTTCTATTTAAGCACTCTCGGTTACTACAATCAGAATTCAGCCCCCGACGTGGAGCCCGCATTCAAAAATGATGAATTCGCCAACGTGGCACGCACGTTCTACTTCAACGGCACAGAGTTTGCGGCCACAACTCCTCTCGACAAAGAGGCTGTCGGCGTAGCAGCCAACAGCGCCAACGTAGCTTTTGCCGACGCCATCGACGGCGGTATCAGCGTAAGCCTCTACAACTCAAACACATCGGGTATCAGCGACATCACTGTCAGCGACGACGTCAAGACCGGCAAGGCTTACAACCTGCAGGGCATCGAGGTCGCTCCCGACACCAAGGGTCTGATCATCATCGACGGCAAGAAAGTCTACAACAAATAATCACACCTTTGCGATAATCAGGTCTCGTCAAAGCATCTGACGTGACACATTTACGAAATCGCGGTGCCTGCAGGGCATCGCGATTTTGTGTTTTAAGCCATAATCACTAAATTTGTGACAGCAACATGCCTTAAAGATGGATTCACAGTCATTAAAACCGCTCATAGGTCTGACTCTCAATCAGCTGCGCACCGTCGTCACCGAGCTCGGGATGCCCCGTTTCGCTGCCGGACAGATTGCGCGCTGGCTATATCAGAAACGTGTCACCGACATCGAGTCGATGACCGATTTATCAAAATCGGCACGGCAAAGGCTCGCCGAGAATTATACAGTCGGACGCGAGCAACCCAAAGCCGCCGCACGCTCCAAGGACGGCACGGTCAAATATCTATTCGAGGGCGTCGGCGGACGTGACGTCGAGGCCGTCTATATCCCTGACCGCGACCGCGCCACGCTCTGCGTGTCGTCACAAGCCGGATGTAAAATGAACTGCGCCTTCTGCATGACCGGGCGTCAGGGCTTCCACGGCAATCTCACGACCGCGCAGATTATCAATCAGATACTGTCGATTGACGAGTCAGAGAGCCTGACAAACCTCGTCTTCATGGGCATGGGTGAGCCGACTGACAATGTCGACGCCGTACTTGACGCCATCGAGATACTGACGGCTGACTGGGGATTCGGCTGGAGCCCCAAGCGCATCACCCTGTCGTCAATCGGCAAGCTGCGCGAACTCAAACGTGTCATCGACACGACACGTGTCCACATAGCCATATCGGTACACTCGCCTTTTGCCGAACAGCGCGCCTCGCTGATGCCCGTCGAGCGAGCATGGCCCGTGCGTCAGGTCTTCGAGCTGCTGCGCGGCTATGACTTCGCCCATCAGCGCCGCCTCTCGGTCGAATATATCATCTGGGCCGGACTCAATGACTCGGAGGCGCATGCCGACGCCCTCGCTAAACTTATTAAAGGCACCTCTGCGCGCGTCAACCTCATACGTTTCCACGCCATCCCCGGCTCAACGCTGCGACCGGCCTCACGCGAAGTGATGGAGGCCTTCCGCGACCGCCTCAACGCCGCCGGCGTCACAGCCACAATACGCGCCTCGCGCGGCGAAGACATCATGGCCGCATGCGGCATGCTCGCCGGCCGTCAGAACAAAGACAAGAACACTCTAACAGACTCTACCATATGAAAGACGACAAGATACGCGTCGCCATCACCCAAGGCGACATAAACGGCATAGGCTATGAGGTAATACTCAAAGCCCTCGAGGATAACCGCATCCTCGAACTCTGCACCCCCGTGGTCTACGGATCGGCCAAAATAGCGGCCCACTACCGCAAACTCCTCGAGATGCCGGCAATCCAGTTCAACCAATGCCGCACATCCGACGAAATAAAGGACGGAGCATATAACATCATCAACGTTGTCGGCGAGGACACACGTCTTGACCCGGGCCAGTCGACCGATGTGGCCGGACAGGCAGCTTTCGCAGCGCTTGAAGCCGCAGTGGCAGACCTCCGTGCCGGCCGTGTCGATGTGCTCGTCACCGCTCCCATCAACAAAAACAACATCCAGAGCGAAACATTCACTTTCCCGGGACACACCGAGTATCTCGAAGCTTCGCTCGGCGAGGAGGGCGACAAGGCACTGATGATACTATGCAACGAACGCATGCGCGTGGCCCTCACCACGACCCATCTACCCGTGGCGCAGGTACCGGCCGCCATCACACGCCAGTCGGTTTTATCCAAAATAGAGTCTCTCGCACGCTCTCTGCGCCACGACTTCGCCATACCGTCGCCACGCATCGCCGTTCTGTCGCTCAATCCCCACGCCGGCGAAGAAGGCCTACTCGGCTCAGAGGAAAAAGAAATCATAGCTCCGGCCATCGCCGACGCACGAGACAAAAAGATTCTTGCGTTCGGGCCTTATGCCGCCGACGGCTTCTTCGGCAGCGAACAGTACCGGAAGTTTGACGGCATCCTCGCCATGTATCACGACCAAGGTCTTGCTCCGTTCAAAGCGCTCGCCATGGATTCGGGCATCAATTTTACGGCAGGGCTGCCATATGTGCGCACTTCACCCGACCACGGCACCGGCTATGACATAGTCGGGCGCAACGAGGCTTCGGCCGAATCAATGCGCTCGGCCATCTACGCCGCTATCGACATCTACCGTAACCGCCGCCGCGAAGACGAGGCGACACGCCGCCCGCTACGTCGACAGTATTACGAGAAAGGCGCCGACAATGTCGTGCTCGACCTCACGGGCGACGAATAACCCGCTCTGCAAGATGGATTTCGCGATAATCGCCGCCGGTCAGGGCTCGCGCCTCGTCGACGAGGGCATCAGTCGCCCCAAGCCGCTCGTCGAACTTGACGGGCGCCCGATGATCGGGCGTCTGATTGATATCTTCGCCGCCTGCGGCGCACGACGTGTCGCAGTCATTGTCAACGAGCAGATGACCGAAGTGGCCGACTACCTGCGCTCGCGACACGACGGACCCGAAATTTGCCTTACCGTCAAGACGACAGCCGGCTCTATGGAGAGTTTCGCCGAAGTGACATCGCTCTTGGGCGACAGCCGTCGTTTCATCGTCACGACAGTCGATACGATTTTCCGTGAAGATGATTTCAAGGCTTACGTTGACGCATTTGAAAACGCAGACGACGATTGTGACGGTATGATGGCCGTCACGTCATACATCGAGGACGAAAAGCCGCTCTATGTCGACATTGACCCAGCTAACGGCCTAATCCGCGGCTTTTTAGACCGACCGGCTGGCGGCGTCGACCATGTGTCGGGCGGCATCTACGGGCTGACACGTCCCGCGCTCACCGTGTTAGGCAGTTGTGTCGCAGCCGGTGTAAACCGCATGCGTGATTACCAGCGCGCGCTGATTGCGGCCGGATTGAAACTCCGCGCCTACGATTTCCCGAAAATCATCGACGTCGACCACGCCTCAGACATCGCCCGCGCCCGCGAGTTTATTGAGGGGGAATAAAGCCGCTTTAGGTGTGCGGCAAACCGCAAAATATGGAGGTGCGATTTGCAATCGCACATTTTATATTCTGTCTCTTATACACATCTGACGCTGCCGACGACTCCTTACGT
>ENA-OYXX01000756-OYXX01000756.1-human-gut-metagenome-genome-assembly--contig:-NODE-756-length-13870-cov-4.391820_pt1 | contig 13870 bp, 7 predicted proteins | sample MGYA00243976_ERZ653434 | MGnify/ENA primary metagenome ERZ653434 (study PRJEB26926, sample SAMN06165112) | human gut metagenome | biome: ENVO:00009003; feature: ENVO:2100002; material: ENVO:00002003...
TATACGCACGACTCTCATGGTCGGTTTTCCCGGTGAGGGCGACGAGGAGTTTGACGAGCTGTTGGATTTTGTCGCCGAGCAGCGTTTTGAGCGTATGGGCGCTTTTGCATATTGTGAGGAGGATGACACCTACGGTGCCAAGCATTTCAAGGATGATATACCCGAAGATGTCAAGCAGGCTCGTCTCGACCGTCTGATGGACTTGCAGCGCGAGATAGCCGACGAAATCAGCCGCTCTAAAATCGGTAGCTGTCAGCGTGTTATAATCGACTCGGAGGCTGATGATTACTATGTCGGGCGCACCGAGTTTGACTCCCCTGAGGTTGATCCGGAAGTTCTTGTCGAGAAAACCCGTGTTCTCTCAGTCGGAGACATGGTCGATGTTGAGATAACCGGAGCCGATACATTCGAGCTCTACGGGCGTCCGGTCTGATTTCATTTGATGTATTATAATGATAGAGGTCGATAACGTTACATCGGCGGCAGTCAGACACTGTCTTGAGTCGCGTCTGACATTTGCATTATACTGCATGCCGGGAAGTGAGCGTCCCGTATTCATCGCCGACATTGGGGATAAAGCCGAGACAGACGATGAGCCGTGTTTTATAGTCAGTCCGTGGTTTGGTACGCCCTCAGATAAATATCGAATAGTCGGGCGCGCGACGGCATCCGATGTCTTGGATAAAACGCCTTCGGCGTCGGGCGTCGACTCGCCGCGTCCGTGGACGGTGCCGACAGAGCACGACGATTATATCGATTTGTGCGACAGCCTTATAGGCCGGCTCAACGAGCGCGGCGGCAAAACGGTTTTCTCGCGCGTATTATGCGGAGAGAATAGAGACGCCGACTGGGTGGCGATTGCTGTTGATTATTTCAATCTTCATCCCGAGGCGTTCCGCTATCTGTATTATACGCCGCAGCACGGCGCATGGTTCGGAGCATCACCCGAGATTCTGTTGGACTGTGACAAGGCTACGGACACATTTGTGACGATGGCCTTAGCGGGAACACGTCCAGTCATTGATGACGGTAAGCCATGGTCGGGCAAAAACCTCGCCGAGCAGGGTGTGGTGCGTGACTATATCGTCGATACGCTTTATGATTTGGGCCTGCAGCCTCATGTCGGTAAGACTGAGACGCTCACGACCGGAAATATACAGCACTTGCTGACACGTATAACCGGCCACTGCGAGGGTGTTGAGTCGACGGCGATACTGTCTGCGTTAAATCCGACGCCGGCTCTCTGCGGATGGCCTCGCGCGGCAGCTCTCGAGGATATTATCGAGTATGAGCGTCATCCGCGCCGCTGCTACGGAGGATATGTATGTGTCGAGAACGCCCGTTCTCTTGCTGCCTATGTCAATCTGCGTTGTGTCAACTTTGATAATGCCGGACGATGGTGTATGTATGTCGGCGGAGGCATCATGGCAGACTCGGACGCAGCTGACGAGTGGGATGAAACGTGTCACAAGGCCGCTTTGTTGCAAGGACTTATCGGAGGTAAGACTGAGAGTATATGAGAAGCTTTATGTCAGACGACAATCCTGCGGCCACACTGCTCATAGCACTGACCGTGCTTGTCATTGTTTCATGTATGCCTGTGGGCGAGTGGAGCGGCGGCCGCTTTAAGGATTTCAATCTGTTTGAAGATGTTTTCGAGCCGACCGACAAGTCCGCTGCCTCGTCACATGCTAATGTCGAGATAGATCCCGAGTTGCAGGCCATACTTGCCGAAAATCAGCCTGACCAAGAAGTCACATCAGCCGAAGAACTACCGGTCAGGACCTTAGATGACAGCAATGTGCAACCTTCTGTCGAGACAGAGTCTCAACCGATGCCGGCCGAGCAGGCTCCGAGAGTAGGCGATATGACTGTTATCGAGGATTATACGGCTCTCGGACAGGGTCCGGCGCGGCTTCGCGCGGCATTGGCGCAGAGCGGCAGCCGCACCGTCAGAATAGCCGTCATCGGCGACTCATATATAGAGGGCGATATCTTTACTCAGGATCTGAGGAGCCTTATGCAGCAGCGATTTGGCGGCCGCGGAACGGGTTATATGGCTATGCACAGCGATTTCCCCGGTTTCCGTCGGTCGGTCACGCAGTCGAGCAAAGGTTGGAAACGCCATGATATGCGTCACAGTCAGTCAGATCCCGTCAAGCTTCTCGCCGGTGAATATTTTGTTGCTGAAGAGGGCGCAATATCGACTTACAAGGGAACTAAACGCATAGAGTGTGCACAGGCATGGTCGCGTTCGCGGCTTATGTATATTGCTCCTGACGGTGGCAAGGTGACATTAAAAAATGACGGCGGCATCCAAGAAATTGAGCTTGCTCCCTCTGAGACTGTCTCTTTGGCCGAGCTTGACGGAGAAACCTCGACATTTGCCGTAAATAATATTACTCCCGGTGTAAAGTGCCTCGGAGTATGGCTTGACGACGCGACCGGGGTGTCGGTCGACTGTATGTCGTTAAGAGGCAACTCGGGTGTCGCGGCGCGCAATCTTTCGGTGGAACTTGCGTCGGCGATGGCGCAATTTGTCGACTATGATATGATAATTGTCGAGTACGGCATGAACGCTCTTTCTGACGAGCAGACCGATTATACGTCTTACGGCCGTGTGATGGACCGTGTCATAGCGCGCCTGCGCGAGTGTTATCCCGATGCGGATATTTTACTTGCCGGAGTCGGTGACCGCGGTCATAAAAAGGGGAGTGACGTTGTCTCGATGTCGACTGTCGGTGCGATGACCCGTGCCCAGCGTGACTGTGCGCGCCGCAGCAAGATACTTTTCTGGGATATACGTGACGCCATGGGAGGCGAGAACTCCATCGCCGAGTGGCAGCGTAACGGACTCGTCAATTCCGACTATATCCATCTTAATCATAAGGGCGGCAAAAAACTTGCCGACTCGTTCTATAAGTCTTTGATATATGCACTCTATGGTGAATAAAATATTTGTGTGCTTTTTAGCGGCGTTATGCCTGCCGTGTGTTATGCGCGGCGAGGATGACGGTGACAGCTATACGCGCGAGAATCCTGATATCGACGTCACGTCCTCCTATGACCGATATTCAGACTATCCATATCTCAATCTCGCCGCCAATTGCATCGTGCTTAACGGCGAAGACACTGTCGGCCTGAAAAATGCCATACGCGCTGTGTCAGACCGCACAGTCAGCATAGTGCATATAGGAGACTCGCATATACAGGCTGACATGGGCTCGGGGCAGACACGACGTCTTGTTCAGGAGCGTTACGGCAGCGCCGGCCGGGGACTGATTGCGCCTCTCAAGATAGCCGGAACTAATCAGCCTGTCGACTATACATTTAACTCGTCATCACAATTTAACGCCGAGCGCCTGCTTGCCGATCCATGGACTCAGCCTATGGGGTTGAGCGGTGTGTCGTTAAAACTCCTTGACTCGTCGGCTACGTTTACCATATGCTGTGACGAGCCATTCGAACGTGTCAGGCTCTATTACAGCGGCTCGTTGCTGTCGGTGGACAATGTGACCGATATGACAGACGGGTCTGTTCCCCTTGTTTTTGCGACTGATGCTTCGGCTGAATACGTCGAAATCTATCTGCCGATGCCTTGCTCCTCTGTCGAAATCAAGGTCTCGACTTTCGGCGAGACCTGCGTGCACGGCGCGATGCTGTCGTCTGACCTCATAGGTGTCTACTATCATGCCATCGGCATTAACGGTGCCACTTTTGACAATTACAACCGTTTTGGAAGTTATGGCAGCGAGGTTGCGTCGCTATCGCCTGACATCATAATAATCAGCCTCGGCACAAACGAGGCGTTCGGCCGCACGACCGACTATGAGTTCCGCTCATCAATTGACAGGCTTGTCAATAGCCTGCGGCGAGCCAATCCCGATGCGTTTATTTTGTTAACGACCCCGTCTGAGTGCCAGCGTTCATACCGTCGCCGACGCGGTCGCCGCAGTTATGCTGTCAACAAACGCGTTGCAGAGTTGCGTGACATAATCGTCGACTACGGACGTCGTAACGGTGTGGCCGTCTATGACTGGTATGAGGTGGCCGGTGGCGCCGGCGCATCAGCCAAGATGCTTGCAGATAAACTTCTGAACACTGACCGCATACACATGACACGTGCGGGCTACGAACTTGCCGGCTCGTTGCTTTTTGACGCTCTTGTCGGTCTGGTCGGAGAGGAGGGCGAAAACAATGATTGAGCGTATTACAAATTATCTTTCGACCTTCGACTTTGACCGTCTGCTGTCGATGCTCGCATATGACGTACATCAGCCGCTGCTGTTTAACACAGGATTGTTCCTTGTGCTGTTCGCAGGCTTTCTGGTCATATACCACGTTCTGCGCAACCGCACACGGCTGCGCATGCTTTTTGTCATAGCGTTTTCGCTGTATTTCTACTATAAGTCGAGCGCGGGCTACTGCTTTATTCTGCTTGGCGTCTGTGTCAGCGACTACGTCATCGGGCGGTTGCTTTTTGCCGCCAAATCAGACTTTTGGCGACGCGCGTTGGTTGCGCTCAATGTCGTCGTCAACGTGGGTATGCTTGTCTATTTCAAGTACTTTAATCTGCTGCTTGAGACGATTTCAAACTTCGGCATCGCCCGTTTCGACGCTTTAGACATAATCTTGCCCGCAGGCATATCCTTTTTTACATTCCGTTCGATAAGCTACATTGTCGACATCTACCGCGGCGAGCTGGAGCCGGCGCGTAATTTCATAGACTATTGTTTCTTCCTGACATTCTTCCCGCCGCTGCTTGCCGGCCCGGTCGTCAGAGCTAAGGATATGTTGCCGCAGATTTACGCCCGGCCGCGTGCCACACGCGAGATGACCGGCCGGGGACTGATGCTCGTTATGGCCGGCCTCGTCAAAAAGGTCATAATCGCCGATTATATCAGCGGTAATTTCGTTGACCGAATATTCGATAATCCGACCCTATATTCAGGCGTTGAGTGTCTGACGGGAGCAGTCGGCTTTACTTTGCAACTCTACTGCGATTTTTCTGGCTACTCAGACATGGCCATCGGCATCGCCTTGCTGCTTGGCTATGAGTTCGCCGATAATTTCCGCGCTCCGTTCAAGGCTCAGAATCCCTCGGAGTTCTGGCGGCGCTGGCATATCTCACTGTCAACGTGGCTTCGCGACTATATCTATATTCCGCTCGGCGGCAACCGCAAAGGCGCGGCCCGAACTTATCTCAACAATTTCCTCACTATGCTCATCGGCGGCCTGTGGCACGGGGCGTCGTGGCTCTATGTGCTCTGGGGCGCCTACCACGGCATGTTGCTCGCCGTGCACAAGTTCTGTCGCACGCATTTGCCTCGGCTGCCGGAGAACGTCAGGGGGACATGGCCTGTGCGCTTGGCCAACATGTCGGTGACATTTGTGCTTGTGGTCATAGGCTTTGTATTCTTCCGAGCACGTTCTCTGGAGACTGTCGGAGAGATTTATACGCAGATTTTCACGGCGTTTCATCCCGAGATTTTCATGCAGTTTGTCGGCAGCTACAGCCTGATTGTTGCCGCAATAGCAGCCGGATTTGTGATGCACATGACGCCGAGGTCGTGGACCGGTGGCGTAACGCGCGCTTATGTGGCTATGCCGCTTGTTATGCAGGCATTTTTGCTTGCGGCGGTGCTGTTTTTCATCATCCAGTCACGCAGCGCCGAACTTGTGCCCTTCGTTTATCTGCAATATTGAGTGTCGACGGCTTGCATTAGTCGGGGTTATTGGCTAACTTTGTGCAATAACTTCATCACTAAAGCCGTCTCCTTAAATATCCTATGAAATCAAAGTATCTCGTGCTTGCCATGGCTTTGCTTGCCATCGGCGCTGACGCCCGCAAATCATCAGACATCTACCATAAAGGATGGATAGACTTCAATAAAAACGGACGTATGGACGTCTACGAGGACCCCTCGCAGCCCATTGACCGCCGCGTCGACGACCTGCTCTCGCAGATGACGATGGACGAGAAAACCTGCCAGATGGCCACGCTTTACGGCTCGGGCCGCGTGCTCAAAGATTCGCTTCCCACAGACGGGTGGCGCGCCGAGATATGGCGCGACGGCATCGGCAACATAGACGAGCAGGCCAACGGTCTCGGCAAGTTCGGGTCGTCAATCAGCTATCCTTATGCCGCCTCAATCGACAACCGTCATGCCATACAGCGCTGGTTTGTCGAGCAGACGCGCCTCGGCATACCCGTCGACTACACCAACGAGGGCATCCGCGGTCTTTGTCACGACCGCGCCACGATGTTTCCCGCACAATGCGGGCAGGGCGCGACATGGGACCGTCAGCTAATAGCCGACATAGCCCGTGTTACTGCCGAGGAAGCCAATGCGCTTGGTTATACGAACATATACTCGCCGATACTTGACATCGCTCAGGACCCGCGCTGGGGCAGGGTGGTCGAGAGTTACGGCGAAGACCCTTATCTTGTCGGCGAGCTCGGCAAACAGATGATTGTCGGCTTGCAGAGTCGCGGACTGTACTCTACGCCCAAGCACTTTGCCGTCTACAGTATTCCCGTCGGTGGACGTGACGGAGGCACCCGCACAGACCCCCATGTCGCTCCGCGCGAGATGCGCACACTCTATATCGAGCCGTTCCGCAAGGCTTTTACCGAGGCCGGCGCCAAGGGCGTGATGAGTTCGTACAATGACTATGACGGCGAGCCGATTACGGGCAGCTACCACTTCCTCACCGAGATACTGCGTGATCAATGGGGCTTTACGGGCTATGTTGTCTCTGACAGCGAGGCCGTTGAGTTTCAGCACAGCAAACATCACACTACGTCAGACGCCGTGGAGTCTGCGGCGCGTTGTGTCAATGCCGGTCTTAACGTGCGCACCAACTTCTCGCTCCCCGAGAATTTCATCAATCCTCTGCGTGAGGCTATCGCCCGCGGCATGGTCAGCGAGCAGACTATTGACAGCCGAGTGCGTGACGTGCTCCGTGCTAAATTCGATATGGGTCTTTTTGACAATCCTTACAAGGGCGACGTCAAGACGGTCGATAAGATAGTACACTCCGACGAACACAAGGCGGTTTCACGCCGCGCGGCGCTTGAGTCGATAGTCCTGTTAAAGAATGACGGCATCCTGCCGCTTCGCGCTGACAGCCTCAGTCGCGTAGCCGTTATCGGCCCCAATGCTGAGGAGCGAGATCAGCTTATATGCCGTTACGGTCCTGCCAATCCGCCGATTATCACCGTGGCCGATGGTCTGCGCCGTGCGCTGCCTGACGCAAAGGTGACTTATGCCAAGGGATGCGATATCATAGACAAATATTTCCCTGAGTCGGAGCTGTATAATGTGCCGTTAGACAGCACGGAGCAGGCTATGATTGCTGAGGCTGTAGAAACAGCCCGCAAGGCTGACGTGGCAATAATGGTGCTTGGCGGCAACGAGAAGACGGTACGCGAGGAGTATTCGCGCACAGACCTCAATCTGCCCGGCCGTCAGCAGCAGTTGCTCGAGGCCGTATATGCCACGGGTACACCCGTAGTGCTTGTACTTGTCGACGGACGCGCCTCGACCATCAACTGGGCGGACCGGTTTGTGCCCGGCATCCTCCACTGCTGGTTCCCCGGCGAGTTTATGGGCGAGGCCATAGCCGATGCGCTTTTAGGCAAATACAATCCCGGCGGTCACCTCGCCGTGACCTTCCCGAAATCGGTTGGCCAGATACCGTTTGCCTTCCCGTTCAAACCCGGCTCGGACTCGCCCGGCTTCGTCAGAGTTGCCGGCGCGCTTTATCCTTTCGGTCACGGACTGAGCTACACCACGTTTGAGTACTCTGACATCGCAGTGGACAAGCCTCGTGCGACGGTCGGCGATTCTATAAATGTGAGCTTTACGGTCACTAATACCGGCAAAGTAGCAGGCGACGAAGTGGCTCAGCTCTATCTAAAGGACGAGATCTCGAGTCTGACGACCTATGAGCGCGTGTTGCGCGGCTTTGAACGCATCAGTCTCGCACCCGGCGAGAGCCGACGCCTGACGATGACTCTGTCGCCGCGTGACCTCGGTCTCTACGACCGCGACGGCAACTTCGGCGTCGAGCCCGGCTGGTTCACGGTCATGGTAGGCCGCTCGTCAAAAGATACGCGTCTCGAAACGCGCTTTGAAATAATGGATTATCTAAAGTAGCTATCATAGCTATTTTAGCTACTGTAGCTATTTTATATAAATAATGTGAAAGCCTCAGACTAAGCCTGAGGCTTTCTTGCTGTATTATGCGATTATTTGTAATTTTGCAAAATTGCATTTTTGCTGAAAACACATGGATTTTAATCTCGTCTCTCAATATAAGCCTACCGGCGACCAGCCTCAGGCCATAGAGCAACTTGTCGAGGGCGTCAACTCCGGCACGTCGGCACAGACCCTGCTTGGTGTCACCGGCTCAGGCAAGACTTTCACTATGGCAAATGTCATAAAGGAGGTCAAAAAGCCGACCCTTATTCTTAGTCACAACAAAACTCTCGCCGCACAACTTTACAGCGAGTTCAAACAATTTTTTCCCGATAACGCCGTCGAATATTTTGTCTCGTATTATGATTATTATCAGCCTGAGGCATATATACCGTCGGTAGACAAATATATCGAGAAAGACCTGATGATCAATGACGAGATTGACCGTCTGCGTCTTGCCACGACTTCGGCATTGCTTTCGGGCCGGCGTGATGTGATAGTCGTCTCGTCTGTCTCCTGTCTTTACGGCATCGGCAACCCCGAGGATTTTCATGCCAATGCTATAGATATCAAGGTCGGTGCCAAAGTGGCCCGCAACGCTTTCCTTCGCAGTCTCGTGGCAGCCCTCTATGCACGCAACGAGGTGAGTCAGGACCGCGGCACTTTCCGTGTCAAGGGCGATACGGTCGACATCCGTCTTGCCTATGAGGACATTATCGTGCGTGTCGTCTTCTGGGGTGACGAGATTGAGTCGATAGAGACCATGCATCCCGACGACAATGTGCCTTTGGGCAAGCATGACTGCTTTAGAATCTACCCGGCCAATATTTTCGTCACATCGCCGCAACGTCAGGCATCGGCTATCGCACAGATACAGTTGGACCTCGGCCAGCAGGTCGAGTTTTTCAACCGTGAGGCCCGCGAGCTTGAGGCCAAGCGTCTCTATGAGCGCGTCACTTATGATGTGGAGATGATAAAGGAAGTAGGCTACTGTTCGGGCATCGAGAACTATTCGCGCTACTTCGACGGCCGTCAGCCCGGCATGCGTCCGTTCTGCCTCTTGGATTATTTCCCCAAAGATTTTCTGACCATCATCGACGAGAGCCATGTGACAATGCCGCAGATCAGGGCCATGTACGGCGGCGACCTGTCGCGCAAGATGAATCTTGTGGAGTATGGTTTCCGTCTGCCTGCCGCCCTCGACAACCGTCCGCTTAAGTTCGAGGAGTTTGAGCGCCTTACGCCTCAGATAATCTTTGTGAGCGCCACTCCGGCCGATTATGAGCTCGAGCGCAGCGAGGGCGTTGTCGTCGAGCAGCTCATACGTCCTACGGGCCTTCTTGACCCGATGATTACGGTGCGTCCGTCGCTCAACCAGATTGATGATCTGATGGAGGAAATCAACCTGCGCATCGAGCGCAACGAGCGCACGCTCGTGACCACGCTGACCAAGCGCATGGCCGAGGAACTCAATGACTATCTCATCAAGAACGGCGTGAGCGCCGCATATATCCACAGCGATGTCGACACGATGGACCGTGTGAGGATTCTTGACGAACTTCGTGCCGGAACTTATGACGTGCTTATCGGCGTCAACCTTCTGCGCGAGGGTCTCGACCTGCCGGAAGTGTCGCTTGTGGCGATACTTGACGCCGACAAGGAGGGCTTCCTGCGCAGTCATCGCTCGCTGACACAGACCGTGGGCCGCGCCGCCCGTAATATCAACGGTCAGGTCATTATGTATGCCGACCGCATTACCGAGTCGATGCAGCAGACCATTGACGAGACCGACCGCCGCCGCAAGATGCAACTTGACTACAATGAGGCCCACGGCATCACGCCGACAGCAATCATCAAGGCGCGCAACGCCATCATCGGTCATGAGACCGAGGAGGACCTCGCCGAGCGTAAGCCGGGACGTCAGCCTCAGCGTCAGCAGAATGTCAAGGATAAGCGCGAGCGTCAGCGCAGCGGAGCCAAGCCGTTATATGCCAACGAATTCTCACAGACTGTCGACATTGCTGCCGACCCTGTCATACCTTATATGAACCGCGACGAGCTTCAGCGCTCCATCACACGCCTGCGCACTCAGATGCTCGAGGCGGCCAAAGAGATGGAGTTTATCGAGGCCGCGCGGCTGCGTGACGAAATTATCAAGATGGAACAACGTCTGGAATCTATGCCCGCATGAACAATAAAGTGATAGACTACAACGCACTGTGGCCGACTGACTGGCTGCCGACCTCGGTCAAGGAGATGAAAGCCTTGGGCTGGGACTATGTCGATGTCGTGATATTCTCGGGCGATGCTTATGTCGACCACCCGTCGTTCGGTGCGGCTGTTATCGGACGCACGCTTCAGGCTGCAGGCTATAAAGTCGCTATTGTGCCGCAGCCCAATTGGCAGGACGATTTGCGAGATTTCCGCAAGTTCGGGACGCCGCGTCTGTTCTTCGGCATTTCGGCCGGAGCGATGGACTCGATGGTCAACCATTATACGGCCAACCGTCGTCGACGTAGTGACGATGCATACACACCCGGCGGACGCCACGGCATGCGCCCCGACTATCCGACTATCGTCTATTCAGAGATTTTGCGCAAGCTATATCCTGACGTCCCCATCATCGCCGGCGGCATCGAGGCCTCGCTGCGTCGCCTCTCACATTATGACTACTGGCAGGACCGGCTGCGTCCTTCAATTATCCTCAACGCACCGGTCGACATGATTATCTACGGCATGGGTGAAAAGCCTGTCGTAAGCATCGCCCGGCGATTGGAGCGCGGTGAGCACATCGCCGATATAAAGGACGAGCCGCAGACTGTCATCGTCACTCCCTGCTCCGAGATGCCCGCGGCAACTGATGAGAGGAATGTAGTACTGTCATCATTCGAGGACTGCCTGAGAGACAGGAAGTTGCAGGCGCTAAACTTCAAACATATCGAGACACAGAGCAATATGCTCGACGGCGGTCTGACGCTCTGGCAGGCCACCGGCCGTGACAAAGCGGTCAAGGTAAATCCGATGCTGCCGGCCATGACGACGGGCGAGATTGACGCGTCGTTTGATCTTCCTTATACCCGTCTGCCTCATCCGCGATATCGCGGCAAGCGTATCCCGGCCTACGAGATGATTCGGCACTCGGTTAACCTCCATCGCGGCTGTTTCGGCGGCTGCGCGTTCTGCACCATTTCGGCCCATCAGGGCAAATTCATAGCCTCGCGCTCAAAGGAGTCGATAATCCGCGAGGTTGAACAGGTCGCCGCTATGCCTGATTTCAAGGGTTATGTAAGCGACCTCGGCGGTCCGTCGGCCAATATGTACGCTATGGGCGGCCGCGACAGAGAGATTTGCCGCAAGTGCCGTCGCCCGTCATGCCTGCATCCGTCGCCGTGCCGCAATCTCAACACCGACCATCGTCCGTTGCTTGACATCTATCGCGCGGCTGACGCAGTTAAGGGTGTCAAAAAGACTTTCATAGGCAGCGGCGTGCGCTATGACCTGTCGATGCACCGCTCGGGTGACAGCGCTGTCGACGAGGCGTCGCGCCGATATAACGAGGAACTTATCGCGCGTCATGTCTCAGGGCGTCTGAAAGTCGCGCCTGAGCATACATCAGACCGTGTGCTTGAGGTGATGCGCAAGCCGTCGTTCAAGCTTTTTCATGAGTTCAAGGAGCTTTTTGACGATGTCAACCGCCGTCACGGGCTCAATCAGCAGCTGATTCCGTATTTCATCTCGAGTCATCCAGGCTGTCATGAGATTGACATGGCCGACCTCGCTGTAGAGACAAAGAGTCTGAACTTTCATCTCGAGCAGGTGCAGGACTTTACGCCTACGCCCATGACCGTTGCTACCGAGATATATTACACCGGCTATCATCCTTATACGGGTGAGAAAATATTTACAGCCCGCAGCGCAGCCGAGAAACTTGCTCAGCGCCGATATTTCTTCTGGTATGACCGTACGTATCGCGGAGAGATAGAGCAGTCCCTGCGTCGTCTCCACCGGCCGGATTTGATTGCCAAACTTTTTCCCCGTCGCTGATGTTTCATTCAACATGAAGAGTGGGGTGGCTGTCAATTTTAGACGGAACGTTAAAATTTACAATTGGCCGGGCTGCTGTTTCTGAAAAATTTTGTAACTTTGGGATTGTATTAGATACTATCGTGTCATAAATCTCGTCAGAAGCACATACTGATTAGACGGGAAGTCGATAGAAATACGCCGAAATTCACTCAAGGTTAGAAAATCGACTCTGTTGATATGGTTGACAGTGAGCTTCTTGCTATTAACCGCGCTTTAGATTTTTTTGAATTAAAGCTTGCTTCTTTTGCCGGTAAATCTACGGCTGACGGATATGGCAAGGCTTTGATTAATTTCCGCTCCTTCGCCTTGGCAATGAATGCCGGCGATGTGTGCATTACACAGCGATTTTTAGAGGACTGGTATGTTGCGATGAGGCTCAAGGGCTTGACTGCCAAGACCTCGGCTTATTATTTCGACAACATTGCGAGCCTTTACATTGCTGCCGCTAAGCAGGCCGAGGTCGGACCGACCGATATATTTCGCGCCGTCAAAGGTAAAATCAAGGATTTTGATTGTAACGACAGGGTGTTTCTAATTACGGATGCTGACTACGAACGTTTCTCCAATATGGTTAATGGTCATACATCGTCTGATTTTCATACGGTTATCGACACCGTTGCAATGGCTCTGACTGACAGCCGCCTGACGCTGCGTGACATCGCGCTGATGAAAAAGGCTGATACTGATAGTCTTAGCTGTCGTGGTCGCATAATTGCGCGTCGCAACATCGAGCCGAAGCGCAAATATGTCTTTGCTCTCGATCAATCCCGACTGACACCGCGTCAGGCTGAAGCTGCACTCGCTGCTGACATCAAGACTCTTTTTGCCTCTTATGGCCTGCCTTTGTTCGGCAGTGTGGCGGATACCATCCGTTCATATCGCGCTTACGCGGCTCTGACGAATGGAGTCGTCGCCTCTGACACCCTTGGGACGGATGGACGATATGCGCCTGCGCTCCCTGTACTGGCGGTTTGTACTCCTCATAAAGTTAATGCAGAGACCGCCGAGCGTGTCGACCGCATAGTCTGCGAAGCTATTTTTGATGACACCGAGCATTGGTACGCCATGCGTCTGCGTCCCCGTGTGGCTTACGGCGATGTCGTCAGACGTTTTGATGACAGGGACTGTCAGCTGCGCAGGCCCGAGATGTTCTATCCGTGTGAAGAAATAGCCAAAAGGATAGGGCGCAAGCTCGTATGGCGCGAGAAGCCCGTCATCAGCGATGTGGTATTTTTCAAGAGCCATAAGGCAGAGATATATCCTATGTTTACGCTCCTTTATGACCTTGCATGGTGCTACCGTAGCGGTCGAAACCGCAGCGGGGCATATGCCGTAATCCCGGATAACGCCATGCGTCAGTTTCAGGAGACCATCGGCAAGTTTACGCCTGATTACGAGGTCGTTCCGACGGGTCATATGGCGCTTAGCCCTGACGACCGCGTCGTGGTGATCGGCGGCGACTACGCCGGCCTGACCGGCACGTTCATCGAGAATGATAAGGAAGATGACGGCGAGGGGCACACGGTCTATCGCATAATGCTGCCGGGCAACAACGGCTCGTGGAACCGGCTATTATACAC
>ENA-OYXX01000758-OYXX01000758.1-human-gut-metagenome-genome-assembly--contig:-NODE-758-length-13822-cov-9.548776_pt1 | contig 13822 bp, 8 predicted proteins | sample MGYA00243976_ERZ653434 | MGnify/ENA primary metagenome ERZ653434 (study PRJEB26926, sample SAMN06165112) | human gut metagenome | biome: ENVO:00009003; feature: ENVO:2100002; material: ENVO:00002003...
TCTACACGTAAGGAGTCGTCGGCAGCGTCAGATGTGTATAAGAGACAGACATAAGCATTAGCTATTATTCGCGTTCAAAAAGAAAAAGCCTGAGAAACTGATTTCTTTGGAATTAGAATAAAAGATATAAGATAATAAAATCTTATTGCGTTTAGGAAAGCCATCAGTATATAAAAGATGTGTTTCCATCCAATCATGTAAAATGGTTAATGTTCGCACCAACAAGGTGTTGAACATTCTATCATGATTGGGCGGGTTACATCTCAGGCTTCCCGTGAACGCGAATAGAAGGTTCACACCTTTTTCTTTTGTTTTATAGTTCTAATGAGTTTGATAGCAATGCAATAACTATCAAACAAAATGAAAAAGAAAACAAAAATGATTTTAGCAGCATTATCGCTAATGGCTATAGGCTGCAGTGACGAACCCAAGATGGATGTTGTATGCTGGGGAGACAGTTTAACCGCTCCGTCACACACCACATTAAAAAGTTATGTAGGTGCCAAGTTAAAAGGTAGAACCGACTATCCCACACAATTGCAGGAAGAACTTGGCTCAGCATACAATGTAATAAATTGTGGAGTAGGAGGCGAGAACACTCTCACAATAATGGCACGACAAGGAGCCGCTCCAATGAAACTGGCACACGATGTAACTGTTTACAATGATAAAGAACGGAAATACCCGATGATAATCGGCAATTCTGATATACCTACATTCATCAGCTCGTGGGACAATAAAACAACAGTTACACCTCTGGTGCAGTTTGGCTACGAAGAAGATTCTCCTGCAAAAGTAAATCCATGTATAATAAAAGGAAGAGAATACGAACTGACATCCGACAGCAAGTTATGGATTGAAAATGGGAAATACAAAGCACAATATAATTATTTTATCAAAGATTCCTCACCTGTTGACAGTACATTTACCATCAAGAATGGAACGGTTATCGAGACAGCCGCAATGCACAATCTGCGCAAGAAATACGCAAACATTTTCTTCATAGGACAAAACGGAGGATTTAAGGATGTTGCCGATCTCACAGCACAATTAAAGGCGATGGTCAGTTATAGCCGCTCATCAAGATTTATCATCGTTTCGTTTCACAAACCAAACGGAATTATAAATTCTCCCAAAAGAATGACGGAAATGGAGGACTCACTGCATGATGCGTTTGGAAAGCACTATATAAACTTGCGCAAATATCTGATGCAGCACGGATTGCAGGAAGCTGGAATTTCAACCACTCCAACAGACAAGGATTCCATTGCCCGCGGTGCTGTTCCGCCGTCTTTATTGAAAGACGGAGTACATTTCACCGCAAAGGGATATACTGTAGTGGCAAAGGTTATTGCACAACGTTTCAAAGAACTCGGGTATTAAGGTGCCGTGTCAGCTCGCAAGAGCGCAGTAGATAAATATTGAGGGTGTATCATCAAAATACAGCGAAATATTTGTGTATTCGGATTATTTGTTGTATTTTTGCAGCATAAAAACAGCTGTGACATGAAAAAAATGATAACTATCCTCGGACCTACGGCATGTGGCAAGACTTCTCTTGCCACTGCTTTGGCCGCAGAGATAGGAGGTGAGATAATCAGTGCCGACAGCCGTCAGGTGTACCGTAGGATGGATATTGGCACGGGAAAGGACTTGGCAGACTATGTGGTGGACGGCAAACATATACCTTATTATATTATAGACATTGCCGAGCCAGGGACGAAATACAATCTTTTTCAGTATCAGCAGGATTTTAACAATGCCTACAATGACATAAGGAGCAGGGGAGCGCAGCCCATTCTTTGCGGAGGCACCGGACTGTATATAGAAGCCGTGCTGAAAGGATATGAGCTTGCTCCTGTATCAGAAAACAAAGAACTGCGTGCCAGACTCGAAGGTAAGTCATTGGAAGAACTGACCGTGATGCTTGAGGAGCTGAAGCGCAAAAACGGCAACAAAATGCACAACCGCACTGACGTGGACACGGCACAGCGGGCTATAAGGGCAATAGAGATAGAGACGGCGATAAGCGAGGGAGCGACAACGGGTGAGACTGTGATGAAACCGCAGCCGTCGCTTATAATAGGTGTGGACATAGACCGCGACGAGCGCCGCCGCAAAATCACCAAACGTCTGCGCCAGCGCCTTGACGAAGGAATGGTGGACGAGATACGCGGAATAATGGACAGCGGCGTGTCTGCCGACGACCTTATATATTATGGTCTCGAATATAAATATGTGACCGAATATGTGATAGGCAAGACCAGCTTTGATGAAATGTTCAGGCAGCTGGAGATAGCCATCCACCAGTTTGCAAAACGCCAGATGACGTGGTTCAGAGGCATGGAGCGCCGCGGCTTTGAGATAAACTGGATAGACACAAACCTGCCGATGGCAGAGAAAATAAAACGCATTAGGGAATTATGGCAGTAGAAAACAACAGATGGGGCATATTGTTTTGTCCGCACCGTGGCTTGAAGTCAAGCAGGAAACAGTGGAACAGCATAGAGAAAGCACTCGTAAAGCACGATGTGCTTTACGACTTTGTGCAGAGTGAGAGTCAGGACAGTGTTTACAGGCTTATGCGAATGATGGTGAGCAACGGCTACAAGACCATTATCATCGTGGGCGGCGACTCTGCCCTCAACGATGCAGTGAACTGTCTTATGGACTTCGAGCAGCGCGTGCGCAACGAAGTGTCGATAGGCATCATTCCCAATGGCATTGCCAATGACTTTGCGCGTTTCTGGGGATTTCACGAGAATAATATAGAGCAGACTGTGGAATGGCTTGCTGCCCGCAGGGTGAGGAAAGTGGATGTAGGCTGTCTGCGCTATCATGACAAAAACAACGAAAGCCATTGTCACTATTTTCTGAACTGTGTGAACATAGGATTATCGGCAGACCTTATGAACGTGAAGCGCCAGACCCGCAGCCTGTTAGGCTCACGCACACTGTCAAAACTGTTTTCGTCAATCCTTATGCTGTTCCACCGCATGGACTACAAGATGGACATGAAGATTAATGCCACGACCATACGCCGCAGGGTTATGACCGTGTGCGTTGGCAGCGGTCCCGGATATGGACAGACTCCCAATGCCGTGCCATATAGCGGACTGCTCGATGTGTCGGTGGTTTATCAGCCAGGCATCACCCAGCTTATAGCCGGACTGTGGCTTCTCTTTTTCGGGCGTTTCCTCACCCACCGCAGCGTACATCCGTTCCGCACCCGTGAGGTTGTGGTGAATGAGTCGAAACATGCCTGCGTGAGTGTTGACGGGCGTCTTGTGAAACGTCCTCACGGCGATTACCGCATCACCATTGAGCCCGAAATGATAAATTTCCTCATTCCTGTGTGATCATTTCTTATATGATAAAACTTTATCCGTAGAATGAGATTTTATTCAGTTCGTTCTCATCTATTATTTTTATAGCTTTTCCCTCGATGTCGATAATTCCCTCCGAGGCAAAAGCTGAGAGGGTGCGTATGGCGTTGTTGGTGATCATATTCGACATATTGGCTATATCCTTACGGCTCACACTTATGTTCAGTGTCTGTCCGTCGTCTGCAACTCCGTATTTTTCTTTCAGTGCGAGCAGACTTTGTGCCAGTCGTCCACGTATGTGCTTTTGAGTAAGGTCCACGGTGAGCATGTCGGCATCGCCGAGCATTGCCGCCAGCTGTTTGATGAAATAGACAGCCAGCTGGATGTTGTTTTTTATAAGATTCTTCACCACATCAATGGGAATAAGCCCCACGAGCGACTTCTCGTATGTAGTGGCTGAAGTGCAGTAGTCCTCACCGGCAAATGCCGGACGATAGCCGAAAAATCCCTTTTCGTTGATAAGCCTTATTATCTGTGAGCGGTTTCCTATGCCGTTCTTAGCTATCATTACCTTGCCACGCAGAAGACACATCATATATTTGGGCGAGTCATACTCTTCATATAAAATCTCCCCTTTGCTGTATGTGTGCATTTTTATGTTTTCGGTAAGATATACGCGCTGTTCATCAGTAAGTGGTCCGAAGAGAGTAACAATCTCCTCGATAGCCTTGGTTATGTCATATTCTTTTCTTGCCGCCATACGGTTTTGCTGTTTGTGTATAATATGTTTTTAGTAATAGAATTATTTTCCCGAATTACTTTGTTTTGCGGTACAAAGGTATAAAAAAAACGGCATAAAATTGTGGTATTTGCCCGAAAAAGTGCAAAAAAAGAAAAAAAACACATGTTTTGAACAAAAAAAAACGATTTTTCTTTGGTATGTGGTAAAAAAACGCTAAATTTGTACTGAATTACCAATAAATGCTATAAATGGCATAATTTTTAAGACAATAAATAAACACCTAAAATACAAAGGGAAGCTATGAGTTATTTACGATTTGAAAAAGCTGTAATGACCAACTTGCAGGAGTCTCTTCGCAAGGAGTTGCTTCGTACAAACCGTTCGGGAGCCTATTCATGTTCTACCATAGTAGACTGCAACACCCGCAAATATCACGGTTTGCTGGTTGTACCTGTTCCTGAGATTGACGATGAGAACCATGTGCTTTTGTCGTCATTAGATACAACAGTTGTGCAACACGGGGCAGAATTCAATCTTGGGCTCCACAAGTATTCCGGCAACAATTACAGTCCTAATGGTCACAAGTATATCCGAGAGTTCCAGTGTGACCAAGTACCAACAACAGTTTACCGTGTGGGTGGGGTGGTACTCAGGAAGGAAGTGATGTTCCAGCACTATGAGGACCGCCTGCTAATCCGCTATACATTGGAGGATGCACATTCTCCAACGCTGTTGCGTTTCCGTCCGTTCCTTGCATTCCGCAGCGTGCGTCAGTTCACCCACGAAAATTCTGTGGCAAGCCGCGAGTATACTGAAGTGCCAGGAGGCATCAAGACTTGTATGTATGCCGGATATCCTGATTTGTACATGCAGTTCTCAAAGAAGAACGAATTTGTGTTCCATCCAGACTGGTATCATGGAGTGGAGTATCCTAAAGAGTTTGAGCGCGGCTATTTCGGCAGTGAGGATCTTTATGTGCCTGGCTATTTTGAAATGCCAATAAAGAAGGGTGAGAGCATTGTGTTCTCAGCCTCAACCAAGCAGATAGCCGTCACCAAGCTGAAGGCACTTTGGGACGAGGAGATGAAATTGCGCGCTCCGCGTGACAATTTCTATCATTGTCTTGTGGCTTCTGCACACCAGTTTATGCGCCATGAAAATGAGGGTGATTATATCCTTGCCGGCTATCCATGGTTCAAGTGCCGTGCCCGCGACCAGTTTATCGCACTGTCGGGACTGACGCTCGATATTGGCGAAGTGGAGAAGTTTGAACTGGTGATGAAGACTGCCGAGAAAGCCATCCGTGAGTTTATGGCAAACAAGCCGTTGTCGGTCAACATCTATGAGATTGAGCATCCCGATGTATTGTTATGGGCTGTATGGGCTTTGCAGCAATATGCCAAGTCGCAGGGCAGAAAAGCATGCTATGAGAAATATGGAAAGCTGCTGAAAGATATCATTATATATATAAAAGGTGGAAATCATCCTAATATCCGTCTCGATGACAACGGGCTGATTTACTGCAACGGGCGTGACCGTGCCATCACCTGGATGAACTCCACGGCATACGGTCGTCCTGTTGTGCCGCGTTCGGGATATATAGTTGAGTTCAATGCTCTGTGGTATAATGCACTTATGTTCTGCGCCTCAATGGCTGCCGACAACAATGACGAGGCATTCAAGACAGAGCTTGAAGAAGTGGCAGGCAAGACAAAGGATGCCTTTGTCTCAACATTCCTCAACGAATACGGCTATCTGCTCGACTATGTTGACGAGAACATGATGGACTGGAGCGTGCGCCCCAACCAGATTTTTGCCGTTGCATTCGATTACTCTCCGCTTGACGCCCGTCAGAAGAAGAGTGTGCTCGACATCTGTACACGTGAGCTGCTCACACCTAAGGGATTGCGCTCGCTGTCGCCTAAGAGCGGAGGTTATAATCCTATGTACGTTGGTCCGCAGACACAGCGCGACTATGCTTATCATCAGGGCACGGCATGGCCGTGGCTGGGAGGCTTCTACATGGAGGCTTGCCTGAAGGTGTACAAACGTACCCGACTGAGCTTTGTAGAGCGCCAGCTTGTGGGCTACGAGGACGAGATGGACTATCATGCACTCGGAACAATATCCGAGCTGTTCGACGGCAACCCGCCGTTCCACGGACGCGGTGCCATGTCGTTTGCCATGAATGTGGCAGAGATTCTGCGCTCGCTCAACTTAATCGACCGTTATAAATACCAGAACTAAAAAGAGGAGGATAAGACTATGAAAGTATTGATGTTTGGATGGGAATATCCACCTCATGTGTTCGGTGGACTTGCCACTGCCAATTTTGGTATATCTGAAGGACTTGCCGCCCAAGGTGACATTGAGACAGTGCTCTGTCTGCCGCATCCGTTTGGCGACGAGTCGCAGAATGCCTGCCGCATTGTTGCCATGAATGCAGTGCCTATTGCCTGGCGCGATGTTGACCGTGACTATGTTCAGGGACGTGTGGGCAATATAATGAATCCCGACTACTATTTTGAGTGCCGCAACCACCTGTATGCCGACTTCAACTATATGAACCTCAACGACCTTGGGTGTATAGAGTTTGGCGCAGGCTACTCCGGCTATCTACCCGATGCCATCAACAACTACTCTATAGTGGCTGGCGTTGTGGCGCGCACCGAGAGTTTCGACATTATCCATGCACACGACTGGCTTACCTATCCTGCCGGCATCCATGCCAAGCAGGTGAGCGGCAAACCACTGTGCATCCACGTTCACGCCACCGACTTCGACCGCAGCCGCGGCAATGTGAACCCCACTGTGTATGGCATAGAGAAGAACGGTATGGACCATGCTGACTGCATCATGTGTGTGTCGGAGCTTACACGCCAGACTGTTATCAACCATTACCATCAGGATCCGCGCAAATGCTTCACTGTTCACAATGCCGTTTATCCGTTGAAGGACGAGCTTCAGGCAATTCCGCGTCCCGACCACACGGGCAAGGAAAAAGTGGTGACCTTCCTCGGACGCATCACAATGCAGAAGGGACCGGAGTACTTCGTAGAGGCAGCCAACATGGTGCTGAAGCGAACAAAGAACGTACGTTTCTGCTTTGCAGGTTCGGGCGACATGATGGAGGCGATGATTCAGCTGGCTGCCGAGCGTGGCATAGCCGACAGGTTCCACTTCCCGGGCTTTATGCGCGGCAAGGAGGTGTACGAATGTCTGAAAGATTCCGATGTATATGTCATGCCGTCGGTGAGCGAGCCGTTTGGAATCTCGCCGCTTGAGGCAATGCAGTGCGGCACGCCGTCAATCATTTCCTATCAGAGCGGTTGCGCCGAGATTCTGCACAACTGTATCAAGGTGGACTACTGGGATGTTCATGCCCTTGCGGATGCCATCTACTCTATCTGTACCAACGAGAGTCTGTTTAAATATTTGCAGACCGAGGGTAAGAACGAGGTTGACCAGATTACGTGGGTCAAGGTGGGAGCATGGATAAGGACGCTCTATCGCAGGACATTGGGGTGGGAGTGAGCCGGCGGCTGACACCGTATTCCCCATATTTTACCAATTAACAACAAACAGCAAACAATAAAAAAGCAACAGCAATGAAAACAATATGCTTATATTTTGAGATACATCAGATAATACATCTCCGCCGTTACCGCTTCTTTGACATCGGTACCGACCATTACTATTATGATGACTACGAGAACGAGCGCAGCATCACTGAAATAGCCGAGCGTTCCTATATACCAGCCCTGAACACCATACAGAACATGATAAAGGCGAATGGCGACTACTTCAAGGTGGCTTTCTCGCTGTCGGGTGTGGGAATGGAGCAGTTGGAAATGTACGCTCCGCAGGTGCTTGAGAAACTTCAGGAGCTCAACGAGACCGGACAGGTGGAATTCCTCGCCGAGCCTTATTCACACGGTTTGTCCTCGCTCGCCAACGAGGAGACATTTGCTGCCGACGTGAAGAAGCAGGCTGACAAGATTCAGGAGTATTTTGGCAAGCGACCTACCGTGATGCGCAACTCTTCGCTCATCTACAGCGACGACATCGGTGCGCAGGTGGCTCGCATGGGATTCAAGGGTATGCTCACCGAGGGTGCCAAGCACGTGCTCGGATGGAAGTCGCCCCACTACGTTTATAACTGCAGCATTGCACCGGATTTGAAACTGCTCCTGCGCGATGTTGAGCTGAGCGATGATATCTCGCTGCGTTTCAACAACAGCGACTGGTCGGGCTATCCGCTATTTGCTGACACTTACATTAACAGAATCGCAGACATGCCTGACGGTGAGCAGGTTATCAATATCTTCATGGAACTTTCGGCTCTCGGCATAGCACAGCCGCTGTCATCAGGCATCCTCGGATTCCTCGAAGCTCTGCCTACCTGCGCACGTCAAAAGGGCATCACATTTGCCACACCTACTGAAATCTGCATGAAGACCAAGAGTGTGGGTGAGATTGCCGTGCCCGACACACTGTCGTGGGTTGACGAGGAGCGCGACTGCTCTTGCTGGCTTGGAAACGCCATGCAGCATGAGGCGTTCACAAAGCTCTACAGCGTGGCTGACCGTATCCGCATTGCCGACGACCCGCGAATCAATCAGGACTGGGACTATCTGCAGGCATCGAACAACTTCCGTTTCATGACCACCAAACCGTCGAATGTAGGTCTCGACCGCGGCATCTACACCGGTCCGTTCGATGCGTTCACAAACTATATGAACATTCTTGGTGACTTCATCAACAGAGTAAATCAGCTCTATCCGCTCGACATCGACAACGATGAACTGGAGAAGCTGCTCACCACCATCCGTAATCAGGGCGATGAGCTGGAGATGAAGGAGCAGGAGATTACCCGTCTGAAGGCTAAGTTGGAGAAGCTGCAGCCTGAGGAGAAGGCTGAGAAGAAGCCTGCCAAGAAGGCTGCTCCCAAGAAGACAACCGCAAAAAAAGCTGCCAAGAAATAAATTAATTGTTGCATTATTGCAATACAATACTCTGTCATCATGGCAGACACTTTCTTGACAGTCGTTTAGGGATTCCGGAGCGATTACAAGGTTCTCGGCGTTTTGTGCACTTTTGCATGTTTGTACCTTTCTTCCTCCTATAAGGTAAAGCATGTTTCACGCCGCCCCTTGTAATCCTCCGTTTTTTCGCAAACAACACATAAAAAATGACCGGATAGCTTTTTACAGCATCCGGTCACTTTTATATATTATGTTATTTTTACAATGAGTTGGGCAATTCATACCACTTGATGTAGCAGAAGTCCATGCGGTGAGGCAGCAGGCTGTTCTTTGGATACATGCGCACTGCGCTCTTGTATGAGCCAGCTACGTTTGGCTCAATCTTGCCCTCGAACACGAAATTGTTGCCGTCGCGGCCTGTAACCTCCAGAGGAATGATGCTCTTAATGCGCTCTTCGCCTTCCTTATTGGTGTAAACGCTTACAATCTCAAGACCGATAGCATCATCGAGTCCCTTCTCGTTAACGACATACTTCACGTTGTAAGTCTTACCAGTCTCCGGACCGCTAACAGGAATATCCCACTCCTTGCTGATAACTTCGATGTCATCCCAACGCTCTGCTACTGTCTCTTTCCAAGCTGCAATTTCCTTTGCAATCTTGTTGTTGTCGGCAGAGAGCTTGCCGAAGCGCTCAGCCTCCTTGATGTAGAACTTGTTGTAATAGTCGTCAAGCTGACGCTTCATGGTGTAGTGAGGAGCAATCTGTGCGATAGAGTTCTTGATAACCTTAATCCAGCCCTCGCTGTAACCCTTCTTGTTCTTGTTGTAGTAGAGAGGAATAATCTCGTGCTCAAGCAGACCGTAGATGGTGGCAGCGTCGAGCTGATCCTGATAACCCTGGTTCTGGTATGTGCGCTTCTCGGTGAGAGCCCATCCTGCGCCCTCGCGATAGCCCTCAAGCCACCATCCGTCTTTCACTGAAAGGTTTACAACACCGTTCATCTCAGCCTTCTCGCCAGATGTACCAGATGCCTCAAGCGGACGGGTAGGAGTGTTCATCCAGATGTCAACACCCGAAACAAGGCGGCGTGCCAGCTGGAAGTCGTAGTCCTCAAGGAAGATAATCTTGCCGAGGAACTCAGGGCGCTGGCTGATTTCGTAAATCTTCTTGATGAGTCCCTGACCTGCACCGTCGGCTGGGTGAGCCTTACCTGCGAAGAGGAACTGTACTGGATGGTCTGGGTCGTTCACAATCTTTGACAGGCGCTCAAGGTCGGTGAAGAGCAGGTGGGCACGCTTGTAGGTTGCGAAACGGCGGCAGAAGCCAATCATCAGCGCGTTAGGATTGATCTTGTTGAGCAGGGACACCACGCGCGACGGATCGCCCTGATTCTTGAGCCATGTCTCGCGGAACTGCACCTTGATGTAGTCAACGAGCTTCTGCTTCAGAGCCATACGTGTGCTCCAGATTTCCTCATCGGGCACATTGTAGATAGCTTCCCAGATTGACTGGTTGCTCTGGTCGCTCAGGTGTTTCTTGTCGAAATATTTTGCGTAAACTGCACGCCACTCTGTAGCACACCATGTTGGGAAGTGAACACCATTGGTCACATAGCCCACGTGGTTCTCCTCAGGATAGTAGCCGTTCCAGATGTTTGAGAACATCTTCTGACTCACCCACCCGTGGAGCATACTTACGCCATTGACTTCCTGACAGGTGTTGCATGCGAATGTAGACATGCAGAACTTCTCGTTGTGGTCGTCAGGGTTGGTGCGGCCCATGCCGATGAACTCGTCCCAGCTGATGCCGAGCTTTGCAGGATAAGCACCCATGTACTTGCCGAAGAGGTCCTTGTCGAAGTAGTCGTGACCAGCGGGCACTGGAGTGTGAACGGTGTAGAGACCGCTTGCGCGAACCAGCTCAAGAGCCTGGTTGAATGTGAGACCCTCCTCGATGTAGTCGCACAGACGCTGCAGGTTGCAGAGCGCCGCATGACCCTCGTTGCAGTGATAGATATCCTTCTTTATGCCGAGCTTCTTCAGTGTGAGCACACCGCCGATACCGAGCAGAATCTCCTGCTTGATGCGGTTCTCCCAGTCGCCGCCATAGAGAGCGTGGGTGATAGGCTTGTCAAACTCTGAGTTCATGTCGTTGTCGGTGTCAAGCAGATACAGCTTCACACGGCCAACGTTTGCAACCCATACGAGTGCGTACACGCTGTAATTGTTGTAAGGCACCTCAACCACCATCTGATTGCCGTTCTCGTCGAGAACGCGCTCTATTGGCAGTGAGTTGAAGTTCTGTGCCTCGTAGTTGGCAACCTGCTGTCCGTCCATGCTCAGTGACTGTGTGAAGTAACCGAAACGATAGAGGAAGCCCACTGCGCACATGTCTACGTTAGAGTCGGATGCCTCCTTGATGTAGTCGCCTGCGAGCATACCGAGACCGCCAGAATAGATTTTGAGAACTTGAGTCATACCGAACTCCATGCAGAAGTAAGCCACTGACGGGCGCTTCTTGTCAGGCTCTACAGCCATGTAAGCCTTGAAGTCGTTGTAGACACTCTTGATGGTTGCCATGATGGCAGCATCCTTCACAATCTCCTCCTTGCGCTCATAGCTCAGACGCTCAAGCAGGAGTACAGGGTTGTGCTTCACCTCAGTGTAGAGAACAGGGTCGAGCGCACGGAACATGTCGCGTGCCTGATAGTTCCAAATCCACCAAAGGTTGTGTGCAATCTCGTCGAGACACTTCAACTCTTCAGGAAGGCTTGACTTTACTGACATCTCCTTCCATACAGGAGTGTTAACGTAATCAGCTTTAATTTTCATAATTGTGTTGATTGTTATGTTTTAATATTTATTTCCGAAAAACCTTGCAGGATGACGATATGGGCTACTGCTTCTTGCTCTTGCTTGCAGCCTTTTTCTTGCTCATCGTCGCCGGCTTCTTTTTCTTTGCCACAGTCTTCTCTTCGCCGCCTTCAGTTTCAGCATCCTTTTTCTTTGTCGGCTGCGGGGCTATGAGTTTCTTTCGTGCCTCCGATTTCTGCAAGGCAATGTCGTAGGCATCTTTATAATATGTGATGAACTCGCTCCAAAGCGCTTTCTTCGACAGAGCTTCAGCTTTCTTGCGTATGGCATCCTTTTCTGTCTGTGGCTTACCTATATACTCGCTTACGGCTTCGGCGATGTGTTCCACCACTTCATTATAGTTGTAGTCGGTGCGGTTCACCACCATCACACCGTCCTCAATCTCTCCTGTATGGCCCACTGTCTGGTTTACCCACATTCCAAAACCTGCCAGGTTGGTGGTTATACACGGCACCTTGAAGGCGATAGCCTCAAGCGGAGTGTAGCCCCACGGCTCATAGTAGGACGGGTAGACGCACAGGTCGTTTGCCAGAATCACGTCATAGTATGGCATGTCCATTATGCCGTCCTTGCCGTCGAGATAGCATGGCATGAAAATAAGTTTCACGTTGTCATTCCTGTCGTTGTGCATACCCAGATGGCTCATCATTCCAAGCACTTGGTCGTTGTGCATGTTGTGCAGCCAATGGGTTATGACAGGAGTATTAAGAGGTGTGTTGAATGTTTCGTTGCCGGCAATGCGCTCCTGCAGGTCATGGCGTGGCTCGCCCACCCATCCCGGAACTTGTATGAAAGCAACAATCTTCTTGTCGATATTGTGACTGCGCAGACGGTTCATAGAGTCGATGAACACATCGATACCCTTGTTCCTGAACTCATATCGTCCGCTGGTGCTTATTATGAATGTGTTTTCTTCATCAAATTTTTCGCCGAGCAATGCCCCAGCCACCGTCAACAGACGGCGGCGCGCCACTCTGCGCTTGCGTGAGAACAGCTGGCTGTTGGGAACAAAGCTGTTGTCGAAACCGTTGGGCAGCACCACGTCGGCAGGTTTGTCGAGCAGTTCCCTGCACTCGTTGTCCGTGATTTCACTCACTGTTGTGAAGCAGTCAACGTGCATGGCTGTCTGTTTCTCTATCGAGTGCTTGCTCTGCATGTTCAGCTCCATTGCCATCTGGTCGCCGTTATATGCAAACAGGTAGTCGTAGAGCGGCTTCATGTTGCCGGCTATCGAGCGTCCTATGCTCGTGGCGTGAGTTGTGAACACTGTGGCTATCTCGGGCAGCATCTTGTTTAGATACAGCGCGCCAAGTCCTGTCATCCACTCGTTGGCGTGGTATATCACCTTTTGGCTTGCATCGAGATAATGCTCGTAGAAACTCATCACAACCAGAGCAGCTGCGTATGAGAACATAGAAGCCTCGTCATAATCACCGTATGCATGGAGGCTGTCTACTCCGTATGACTGCCACATCCATCCATAAATTTCATTCTTATTCTCAAAGTATGGGGTAAAGTCCACAAGTATTGCCACTGGTTCACCTGGTATTGTCCATCTTCCTGTGCGCACATGCAGCCCTACGGCAACAGCTTCCTCACGCCAGTCTTCAAAAAGACGCTTATCCTCTTTAAAATATGGGCAAGTCACATCTTTCCAGAAGTCAGGACCTATGAATATCAAACGGTCGCCCATGGTCTCCTGCAGTGTCTTCGCTCTAGTAGACAATACGGTGTATATACCGCCAACTTTATTACAAACCTCCCAGCTTGACTCAAAAATGTAGTTAGGGAATAACATTCTTTTTACCATAAATACAATATTGTGGGCGCAAAGATAATATAAATTCTGTCTCTTATACACATCTGACGCTGCCGACGACTCCTTACGTGTAGA
>ENA-OYXX01000759-OYXX01000759.1-human-gut-metagenome-genome-assembly--contig:-NODE-759-length-13819-cov-4.950378_pt1 | contig 13819 bp, 12 predicted proteins | sample MGYA00243976_ERZ653434 | MGnify/ENA primary metagenome ERZ653434 (study PRJEB26926, sample SAMN06165112) | human gut metagenome | biome: ENVO:00009003; feature: ENVO:2100002; material: ENVO:00002003...
ACGAGATCTAGTACGGTCTCGTGGGCTCGGAGATGTGTATAAGAGACAGGGGCGTAGTGACGGTATATCCCGCCGACATCTTCGAGAACTTCCAGATGCGTATGCCGGCCGGAACATATGACATGATTGCTCTGGGCTATGACAACCGACTGCAGGGCACCGTTGTGTTAGTCAAGGAAGATGTCGCTGTCGACGCCTCTACAACGCTCAGGTTTGACCTCACCGAGGCCACACACCGCACCGACATACGGTATATCGCGCCCTCGGGCGACGAGTTCACACTCCCCGACTCAAAAGGCGAGGGCGGCAACTGTTCAACCGGTCAGTCGCTGAATATGGTGACCTGTGGCGGCAAGCTGTTGGGTGTATCAACAGTCTGGCTCGTCGAGGACGGACAGAATTATGTCCTCTCAAACGGCGACCTCGGCGACTTCCGTTTCACCCTTTTGGCCTATCGCACGGCTAAGGAAGGCATGAGCTCGATGGTCATTCCCGTCGATGTTACCAAAGACGCGGTCGGCACCGATGCCTCCGGATGGCAGACCGCTCAGTGCCGGTTCCAGCCCACACCTCTCAACATACGCCGCGACGAGGTCAGCAAAGATCTTGGACTTTCGGACCATGACGCCTATTATACGGCCGGGTCTTTTGCGATTGCCTTTAACGGACGTTTCTATGGGTCCGGCTCGATGGGATGTTATGGCTCGGGCTACGATGGCGCCAAGGTGTGTCTATGGGCTCCTGCAGACTATGACAACGAATTTGAGTTTCTGGCTTATCCGATGGGTGACGTCTTCCGGAGCGACTTCTCGGGTGTTCGCGCCCGCGCCATACGCCGCACCGCCGACGGTCCCGTGCAGCTCGGGCTCAACTGTGTCTTCAAGGAGGACCTCTATCACTCGGCTGACCACTATGGATTTGAGAGAGCCAACCCGGCGCTGACGGGCAAGCCGACAGATGCCCTTCTGGCCAACTGTGCCCCGGCTTTCGTGGCCTATTCGCTCGACGAGGTGACGCTCTATAACTTTGTGGGACGCCACGGCGAGGCTATGGATATCGACTCGTGGGACATCTGGACAAGCCTCGCCTCCGAGGATGAATATGAGCTCTTTGGCGGTCAGACGAGCTCAGTCAGCGTCATGCATGACGGCAAACTCGTCGAGGACAACCGCAACAACTATCCGTGGGACATGGACTGGGAGCAGAGCGGCAGGTATGAAATCACCTATTCAACGGACAACATCATGATTGACGGTCAGGTACCCGGACAGACAACCGCCGTGGTCTCTTTTGACGCCGCAACATTTGACTACAAGCTCCCGACAGTGACCAATCTGTCAATTGTCAACGGCACCTCGGGCGAAATCACCGACCGCTTCGGCTCCGTGGCTGACAAACCGGTGCTGTCGCTCTATGCGGCTCAGCTTTGGAATATCTTTGACAGCGTCAATATGTATGGCTATTATGATGTGGCGACGCCCTCTTCTGTGACGGCAGAATGGGCTCCCGCCGGTTCCGGCGACTTCACAGCCATCGAGATGAAAAACATTCCGGAACGCTTCTTCGCTCCCGGCTATGGCGCCTATTATGAGGGCGACCTCTCGGGTGTCAGTGTCAAAAGCCCCGGCGGATGGTATGACCTCCGCGTCACCGTCGAGGATGCCAACGGCTCAAGACAGCAGCAGATAATCTCTCCGGCATTCAACATAGCTGACCTTGCCGGCGTCGAGTCTGTCGCCGTCGACACCAACGACGCCGAATCTCCGGCGGTCTACTACAACCTCCAGGGTCAGACCGTGACACACCCGCAGCCCGGCCAGCTGCTCATCTGCCGCCGCAGCGACCGCCTGACCAAAACCATCGTCAGATAATCCTCCGCAACGAGTTTCTCGGGTTTCTCGGTTATCTCGAGAAGCCCGAGGAGCCCGGTTATCAGGTCGGGGCGGGCGGACGGGTTCCGTCGCATTTAGGATAGTCGCTGCAGCCCCAGAATTTGCGGCCCTGCTGTTGTCCTTTTTTCTGCATTCGCCTCAACATCTGCTGGCCCCATTTCGGACACAGAGGGGCGCCACTCTCGGCGGATTGGTTTTATGCACAAGGATATATATGTTTGGCGGTTTCATGGAGGTAATCACCGGAATACGGTGGCGTGTCGAGTCTCAGTTGCCATATTGCTTCGCGATTGACATTCCCAATAGGCCATACCTCAGCTTTCTTGCGCAGAAGAAAATTAGAAAGATCACCCTGAAGTTCGTCAAAACTTGCTCTTGCCACATCAAGCAGCCTCATTTCCGTTTCAACCGACGTTGAATGGAGTGCTGTTCCCTCGGCAATGTTCGCCATCCCGCATCTTGTCGCCATCACCGTCTGGTCATAAAGACGACGTCCCGGGTCCATGTGATAATCAACAAACCGATCGTAGAAATCCTGGGTGGCGAGTTGGATAATACTGGCTAAAATCCATGAATTCAGCCAATGATAAGACTGTGAAAACTGAATATCCACTCCCATAAATATTCCGTTTTTTCTCTGTGTTATACGCAAAGCTATGAGTTATCCGCGATGTGGCAAAGTAATATGCCGTGGAACATGTTTATCGACCGGGGTGAATTTGAGACGGGGTGGGGGAGTGTGGCGGATTTTTTGTACTTTTGCGGTATTCATGCGTCGTCAGCGGCTGTCGCCGCGCGGCCAATCAAGAAGACATTATGCCTGTAGAGAGAGTGCCAGACAGCGTTTACGGACTTTTTAACGATAGCTTTCCGCCTGTGCTCGACGGTGTCACCCTGACCGTCCAAAACTATGCCGGATGGCTCGCTGCCCATGGCCGACACGTCTGCGTCATCACTCCCTGGCATCCATTTGACCCGAAGCATCCTGACTTTGAGATGCATCGCTATTTTTCGCTGCCGATTTACAATCGTCGTCCATACCGTTACGGCTATCCGATGGTCGACCCATTCATATGGCGTAACTGCCGTCGTGTGCCTTTCAGGATTGTCCACGCCCACTGCCCGTTTTCGTCCGGCCGTCTGGCGGCTTATGCGGCGCGTTATCATGATGTGCCGCTGGTGGCGACGCTCCATTCAAAATATCACACCGACCTGAAGCGTTCTCTGCCGCCGTTTATGGTGGAATATCAGATGAAACGTATCCGGCGGTTCTATAACGAGGCTGACGCAGTGTGGATACCTCAGGCGCGCGTCGAGGAGACCGTGCGCGAATATGGCATCACGGCGCCTGTGACGGTGGTGGAGAACGGCTCGGACCTCGACGCGGGTCCAGGCGCCGACATCAGCGCCATAAAGCGTGAATCGCGCCGTCGTCTCGGCGTCAGTGACCGCCGGCTGACGCTGCTCTTTGTCGGGCAGCATATTCGCGAGAAAGGGGTAATGGTGATTCTCGACGCCCTCACGCTGGTCAGCCGCGCCGGTCTCGACTTTGAGATGCACTTCGCGGGCACGGGCTATGCCGCCGCTGAGATGAAAAGCCGTGTCGCCGCCGCCGGCCTGGATCGTCAGGTGAAATTTCACGGCGTTGTCAGTTCTCGTGACGAGCTGCGCCGTCTCTATGCGGCGGCAGACATCTTTATCTTTCCCTCGATGTATGACAATGCGCCCCTGGTGGTACGCGAGGCAGCGGCCATGGCCACACCGTCGCTTCTGCCCGCCGGTTCAACTGCTTCGGAGGTGATGACAGACCGCTTCAACGGATTCATTGTCGGGGCACCCGACGCACGATCCTATGCCGACGCACTGCTGGCGCTCGACGCCGACCGCGAAGCCGTCGTCCGCGCCGGACGCGGCGCCCGCGCCACGCTGGCGCGCACATGGGACAATGTCATGGAGGAGGTTGTGATGCGATATGAAGATATAATAGACCGACACCATCATGGCCGGAAATACTGAGTCTGCACCCAAACGGTCAGCCGCCTACTGGGGGCTGCGCATCCTTCTGCCCGTCGTTATTGGGTTAGGCGTAGTGGTGTGGCTTTTTCATAAAGAATTTTCGCCCGAGGTGTGGCGCGACATCCATTTTGACTCGCGCGTCATCGGCTGCATCTGTCTCGCGTGGGTGTTTATGCTCGGCCGCGATTTCGGCCTTAGCTGGCGCTTCCGTGCGTTGACTGACCATCAGCTGCGCTGGCCCCAGGCGTTCAAGGTTAATTTTCTCTGCGAATTCACCTCGTGTGTGACGCCGTCGGCTGTCGGCGGCAGCTCGCTCGGCATGTTTTTTATGCACAGCGAGGGGATTGAGTTAGGACGTGCGACCACGCTGATGATTACGACGCTTTTTCTCGACGAGCTGTTTTTCTGTGTCTCGCTGCCCGTGATTATGCTTGCGGTGCCATATGACGAGCTCTTCGGTTTCAGTGTCCATACGGGCTTCGCTCTCGGACTGACAACCGTGTTCTGGATAATCTATGGCGTCATATTCCTCTGGACCGTCATTCTGTTTGCCGGGCTGCTGGTCAGACCTCATGCGGTCTCGGGATTTCTTGTATGGCTTTTCGGCTTCAGGCCCATCAGACGCTGGCGCCCCGCTGTGGCTTCTCTCGGAGCCAATATGGTGTCGACAAGCGCCGAACTGCGCCACCGCTCGTGGCGATGGTGGGGCGAGGCTTTCATGGGCACGGCCCTGTCATGGTCGTCGCGCTATCTTGTGGTCAACGCTCTTTTTCTGGGCTTCGCGCCTCAGGCCGACCAGATAGTTGTCTTCGCCCGTCAGTTTGTCATCTGGGTGGTGCTGATGATTTCGCCTACGCCGGGCGGCTCGGGCGTCTCCGAGTGGCTGTTCACGGAATATTACGGCGACATGATTACGCCCGGTGTGGCACTCGTGATGGCCCTCTTCTGGCGTATAATCTCCTATTATGTCTACCTGGCTATCGGCGCATGCCTCCTGCCGGGATTCCTCAGAAAAACATTCAGTAAGTCTTCAGATAAATGAAATTCATAGGAATTATTCCCGCCCGCTACGCCTCGTCGCGCTTTCCGGGCAAACCGCTGGCCATGATCGGCTCAATGACAATGATCGAGCGCGTGGTCAGACGCGCCTCCGAGGCTATCGACGAAGTCATCGTGGCGACCGACGACCGGCGAATAGCCGACACCGTCGAGGCTTTCGGCGGCCGTGCAATCATGACATCACCCGACCACCGCAGCGGCACTGACCGATGTCGTGAGGCTCTTGACCTGTCCGGCTCCGACGCCGACGTGGTCATCAACATTCAGGGTGATGAGCCGTTCATCGCCCCGCGTCAGATAAAGTCGCTCATGGACTGCTTCACGGCTGACCCGACAGTCGGAATCGCCACGCTGGTGCGCCGTTTCGACCCGGCGCTCGGCTGGGACGCGCTTTTTAACCCCAACACGCCTAAAGTCGAGCTTGACATGAAGGGAAATGCCTTGATGTTCAGCCGTTCAATTATTCCTTATGTCAGATCGGTCAAATGGGAGAAGTGGATTGAGACGGCTGTGTTCCACACCCATGTGGGTATGTATGGCTACAAGGCGTCTACGCTGCGTGAGATCACCCGCCTACCTCAGTCGCCGGCTGAAATCGCCGAGAGCCTGGAGCAGCTGCGCTGGCTCCAGAACGGCTATCGCATCGCTACGGCGTTGACTGATATCCCCACGGTTGGCATCGATACGCCCGAGGACCTGAAACGCGCCTGCGCCACGATGGGTCTCTGAACAATCGTCGACGCGAGATAATACAGATGGCGCGGCAGACCCCGTCGGGGGATTCTGCCGCGCCATTTATGACGTTGTGCGGATATGTCTTATTTGATGCCGAGAGCTGTTTTGACTTTGGCTGTTACGTCCTCAACGGTTGCGCCGGTGAAGAGGGGCTCCATCGAGTCGAAGATTAAGGTGTAACCACCCTCGGTGCCGACGGTCTGGATAGCTTTCATGACTTTTTCCTGAATGGGCTGGATGAGCTGAGCCTGCTGACGCTGGAGGTCCTGCTGGGCTGTCTGACGGAACTGGTCAATCTTCTGTCCGAGCTCCTGGAGCTCCTGGAAGCGGCGCTCCTTGATGGCGTCTGGAGTGGAGGTGTCTTTGTCGAGAGTCTGGAGCTCTTCGGCTTTCTTCTGTGCTTCGGCCTGGAGTTTTGCAAACTCGTCCTCATAGGTTTTTGAGGCAGCCTCGATTTTTGTTTTCATGTCGGTGAACTCAGGCATGGCTTCCATAACTTCCTGAGCTTTGATAACTCCGAACTTCTGAGCGAATACGCTCATGGGCATCAGCAGCATGAGCGCGAGGAAAAGTTTTTTAATCATTCTATGGGTTTGGTTTATTTGAGTTTGTTTATGCGTTGTTAGCGGCCTACGCCGGAGGTTCAGTTGGCCGAGTAGCCGAGTTTGTCGAGCACTTCGTTGGAGACGTCTATACGCGGCGAGGCGAAGATTATGTCGGCTGAGCTGGCACGGTCGAAGATAGCCTGATAGCCGCGCTCCTCCGATAGTTTCTTGACAGCGTTGTAGACGGCTTCCTGAATGGGTTTCATCAGGCTCTGGCGTTTCTTGTAGAGCTCGCCTTCGGCACCGAAATATTTGTTGCGAAGCTCGATTCCTTCTTTCTCTTTGGCGGTGATTTCGGCTTCGCGTGTCTTTTTCTGCTCGTCGGTCAGGAAGACGAGGTCTGCCTGATAGTTCTTATACATCGTCTCGGCCTCGCGGGTGACGGCCTCGACTTCCTTCTGCCAGCGCTGGCTGAGCTGGTTGAGCTGTTCGTTGGCCATCTCGTAGTCAGGCACGTTCTTCAGGATATATTCCATGTCGACCAGAGCGAACTTCTGGGCGCTTGCGCCGACGGCCGTGATGACGGTCAGGGCGATGGCGAGGATTAGTTTCTTTAACATATCGGTTTGATGTTTAGGAGATTCGTTTAACAATTAAGACGTCTGAGACGCTGATTGGTTTAATGAGGTCAGAATTCCTGACCGAGCACGAAGTGGAAGTGTGAGCCGCCGCGTTCGCCGAAGACCTTGTCGAAACCATAGGCCCAGTCGATACCCATCATGCCGACCATAGGCAGGATGATGCGGACGCCGACGCCGGCCGAGCGTTTCAGGTCAAACGGGTTGAAGCGGCCTACGGAGGTCCAGGCGTTGCCGGCCTCGGCGAATGCTATGCCGTAGATGGTGGTTGTGCCCTGGAGCAGGAACGGGAAGTGGAGTTCGGCGCCGAAGCGGGTATAGGCATAGCCTTCGCGGGTATAGGGGGTCAGCTGACCGTTGTCATAACCGCGCAGGGCCACGGTCTCGGTTGCGTAGGTGTAGGAGCCAGACATGCCGTCGCCGCCGACATAGAAAGTTTCGAACGGTGATTTGAGCCAGCGGTTATAGCTGCCAAGCAGACCGATGTCGGCGCGTGTCATGAACACGAGCGTGTATTGTCCGTCGGGATTGAGCAGCGGGGTGTAGGTGCGCGATTTGAAGCGCAGCTTCCAGTATTCAATCCAGCGGTACATCTGCTTTTTGCTCGAGGTGGTGTTTTCGCGGGCCAGGCGCTCCCAGTCCTTGCGGCCGAAGAGGTTGGCCGGGGGAGTCAGCGAGAGGTCGAGCGAGAACATCGAGCCCGAACGGGTGAACATCGGGTTGTCTATCGAGTTGCGCATCAGCGAGAGGTTGAGCACAAGGGCGTTTGACGAACCGTTGTTCATATAGTAGAGATAGTCCCAGTTTTTCAGATAATACCAGTTATAGGTCAGCGAGGCCTGGAACTGGAACCAGTCGTCAGGCCAGCTCAGACGTTTGCCGAGGCCGACGGTGACGCCCACCATCTGGAGTACCTTGTTGGGGTCATAGGCGTTTTCGATGGAGTTCTGGAAATAATCATTGTAGTTTGTACCGGCTATCTGTCCCAGGCCCGAGCCGCTGTAGAGATAAGGATTCTGCCACGTCGAGTTGTAGAAGCTCGAGTTGACGCCGGTCTGGCGCGAATAGTAGGCCGAGATGCTCAGCGCGTTCGGGCGTTTGCCGCCGAACCACGGGTCGAGGAACGATATCGAATAGGCCTGATAATAGCGGGCGTTGGTCTGTGCCGAAATCGACAGGGTCTGTCCTTCACCCTGGGGAATGAGACCCTTGTAGGTCGACGGATAGAGCAGGTTCTTAATCGAGAAGTTGGTGAATTTGACGCCGACCTTACCGATGATGCCGCTCTGGCCCCAGCCGAGCGAGAATTCGAGCTGGTCGTTGGCTTTTGACTCGAGGTTGAAGATGATGTCGACCGTTCCGTTCTCCTCGTTGGGCTCGGGGCGGATATCCATCGTCTCGGGGTTGAAGTGGCCGGTCTGGGCGATTTCGCGCGCCGAGCGCATCAGGTCGGTCTTGGAGAACAGTTCGCCGGGACGCACGCGCAGCTCGCGGCGGATGACCTTCTCATACAGGCGGTCGTTACCGTTGATGACCACGTTGTTGATTCGGGCCTGCGGACCTTCGAAGATGCGCATTTCCAGATCAATCGAGTCGCCGCTGATATTGCGCTCCACTGGGTTGAGGTTATAGAAGAGATAGCCGCGGTCCATATAGTAGTTGGCAATGGCGTCGTCGTCTTCCTGGGTGCGTTTGTTCAGCAGTTTCTGGTTGTAGACGTCACCCTTGTGGATGCCGAGAATCTCGTCGAGGATGGCCGAGTTGTAGACGGTGTTGCCCACCCACGTGATGTTGTTGATGTAATATTTCTTACCTTCGTCGACGGTGATGAACACGTCGACTTTCTTCTCATCATATGGAGCCACGGAGTCCGAAACGATGCGGGCGTCGCGATAGCCTTTCTCGTTATATTTCTGGATGATGCGGTTGAGGTCGTCATGATAGTCCGACTCGACAAACTTTTTCTGGCTGAAGAGTTTCAGGAGGTCGTTCTTCTCGTTTGTCTTCTTCATGGCGTTTTTGATGGCACGGTCGGAGAGCACCTCGTTTCCGGTCAGATAGATTTTGTGGACCTTCACCTTGTCGTTGCGGTTGACGATGATGTCGACAATCATCTCGTTGGGGTGGCTGAGGTCTTCATGCTGGTTGATGTTGACCGTTGCGTTGCCGAAACCTTTGGCCGAGTAGTAGTCCTTGATGATGTCTTTGGCGCGGTTGACGATGTTGGGCGTGATGTGGTTGCCCTTCATCAGCTTCAGACGCTCTTCGAGGTCTTTCTGCTCGTTTTTCTTGGTGCCGGAGTAGTGGATTTCGCTGATGCGGGGCTGCTGGCGCAGGTTGAGCACGAGCCACACCTTGTCGCCGGCAGTCTTCTCGACTTCGATGGCGACTTTAGAGAAAAGCATCTGGCGCCACAGACGGCGCGCTGCGTTGTTTATTTCGGGTCCGGGTATGGTGATTGTCTCGCCCTCTTTGAGACCGGCATAACCGAGGATAAGATAGTCTTCGTAGTTTGGAGCGCCTTCAACCCTGATGCCGGCGATTTCATAGGTGCGCGGCAGACCCGTGAAGTTCACGGTAGGCTTGTAGATGGTGTCGGCGGGCGCTACGGCTGCCTGGGCCCGGGCGGCGCGGGGTGTGACCGCGACGGCGATGGCCAGGAGGAGCGTGGCGGTGAGACTTGTTATCTTGAGACGCATGTTGTGATATTTCAATATTGAGGTGGTGATGGGTGGTTGGGAGCGTTATTGGTTTATCTGTTCGGATGTCAGTCCGTAGCGCCGTTCGCGGCGCTGATATTCGGCGATGGCTGCGCGCAGGTCGGTGGCCGAAAAGTCGGGCCAGAACGTGTCGCAGAAGTATAGTTCGGCATAGGCGGCCTGCCAGAGCAGAAAGTTTGACAGACGGCGTTCGCCGCCGGTGCGTATGAGCAGGTCGGGGTCTGGCATTCCGGCGGTGAAGAGACGGCGGGTGACGTCGTTCTCACTGATGGCGTCGGGGTCTACCTTGCCTGCGGCGGCGTCGCGGGCCAGGGCACGGGCGGCGGCTGTGATTTCGTCGCGTCCCGAGTAGCTCAGGGCCAGCATCAGGTTGAGGCCCGTGCAGCCCGAGGTGGCCTCCATGCATCCGCGCAGACGGCGCTGCGGATCTTCGGGCATACGGTCAAAGTCGCCGATGACGCCGAGCCTGACATTGTTTTTTATCAGGTCGGGAGTCTCGCGCTCGATGGCTACGCCGATGAGGTGCATCAGGGCGTCGACCTCGGCGGCCGGCCGGTTCCAGTTTTCGGTCGAGAAGGTGTAGAGGGTCAGCCATTTCACACCCAGGCGCGAGGCTTCCTCGGTTATGCGTCTGACGGCGGTGACGCCCTCGGCGTGTCCCAGGCTTCGGTCGAGGCCGCGGGCTTTGGCCCAGCGTCCGTTGCCGTCCATAATGACGGCTATGTGGGCGGGCATTGCTTCGGGGTTGGTGTTGAGGGTGGTCATGGTCAGTCGATATGATGGTTTGTCAGTCAACACGATGGCAGACGACACATCGCGGCCCGAACTCATAGGAGAACGAGATGGTCAGCGCCGACATCCAGTCGGTGTTCTTGAAAAATGAGCTTTTGATTTTATAGGGGTCCTGTATGCCGTCGGCCTTGTCGCCGAAGAGCTTGGTCATGGTGAACTCGGCGGCGAGATTGACGCGTCGCGACACTTTGAATTTCACTCCGGCGCCCATCGGGAGGGTCAGCGCCACGGCTGTCGTGCCGTCGCAGCTTGAGAGGGCCGCACCCACGCCGAGTGTCAGGTAGGGTGTCCAGCGGCGCAGCCGTTTGTATGTCTCGCCGATGCCATAGGCAAAGAAGTTGAATTCGGCGCGGGCGCCGAGGTCGAAGACCGTCGATTTGAAGTCGTAGACGGCCCCGTCGGGAAATACGTTTGACATCTCGGCCGAGTTGCCGCTCAGCGTGGCTACCGACAGCAGGGCACGCACGGCAAACCGGGAGTTGGCCAGATAGCGGAACGACAGGTTTGCGTCGAGTCCGGGATGTTTGAAGAGATTACTCTCGTTTGCGTCGCCCAGATAGCCGCTCATGCCTATGCCGGCGCCGAAGTCAAACTTGTAGCTCTCGACATCGTCCTGCCCGTAAACCGACAAAGTCCCGCCGCCGAGAAGCAGCGCGGCCGTCAGTGACAGTCGTGACAGGAGTCGTTTCATCATGTCAATAGAGTGGTTTGAAGGTCAGGCGGTTGATTGTGCCGCGCCAGAGCGTCGGGCTGAGTGTCAGGTCGTTTGACAGACCGCCGAAGAGATAGATGTAGGGACAATCCCACTGTGTTATCGGGGCGGTCGCACGCGACAGGGGAGCGTGGCAGATTTCCCACCAGCGAGGCGTGGAGGGAGCAGGCATCCGGTGCCAGGCGTCGTCGATGGCTCCGTTTTCGTCCATCGTCGTGGCAAAGCAGAGGGCGTCGGCGGCGAAGAAGTCGGGGACGATGGCCGGGAACCGCATGGGTGTGTCAGCGATTTTCCAGGTTATGCCGCGGTCACGCGAGATGTAGACCGAGCGGGTGGCCTCGCCGTGATCGTCGCGTCCGCCAAGGACGAAGAGTGCGCTCTGGCGGGTGACGTTCCATGTGTCTGAGGTGTTGAACGAGAAGAAAGGCACAAGGGCGACGTCGCTCAGCGGGGGCAGGGGTGACGAGGCGTTGAGGCAGGCCCACTTCGAGCCGTCCCAGCCCCAGACCGAGCCTGTGGGCTGACCGTCGGCGCGGAGTCCGCCGGCCATGACTGATGTCGGGTTGTCGCTCCAGTCTGTCGTCCATGTCAACAGAGCGGAGGTGGCCTCGACGGGGAAGTCGGCCGGAGCCGCCACGGGTGTCATCGCCGAGGCGGGATAAGAGACGAGGCTCCACGAGCCGTCGTCGGTGCGCAGTGCGCCGAGGAGTGTTGTCAGAGAGCCGCCGAAGAGGGTCGTCATGCGGCTGCCGGTCGATGTCCAGCTGAAACCGTCGGCCGAGGTGTAAAGCTCCGAGTCGGCGGTGGTGATATAGAACTCCCCGGTGGTGGCGCAGAAGCTGCGTACGATGGCGCCTGTGGGGAGCGAGACTTCGTGGGTGGTCCACCCGAGGGCCGGATTTTCGGCTGTAGCGAGACATGCGCGTCCCGAGGCGTCGGCGGTCAGGCACCATGCCTTTGAGTCGTGGCTTATCGACTTCTGGACCACGGGCGCGTCGAGCGATGTGGGCAGCGCGCGCAGGGCGTTGTCGCCCCATGCCATCGAGTCGGGCACAACCTGATGGACATTGACGCGCAGGTCATAGTCGCGTGTCTGTGAGCCGTCCTGGGCCGTCACTCTGAGGATGACCGGGCCGTGGCTGAAGTCAATCGAGTCGCTCTGTGATTCGAGGTAGTTGTATGTGGTGTCGCCCTTTTCGCCGCGGTTGACAATCAGCTCGACGCCGCTGACGGTGCCGGTGCCGATTCTGACGACGAGTTTGCTGACGTCGGTGCCCTTAGGCAGCGAGTCGGCGTTATAGATGCGGGCTGAGGCCAGGTCTATGGAGAAAAAGACAGAGTCGAGATTTTCGAGCACCTTCGGGTTGGCGCTGAGCGCGAAGCTTTGCACCTCGACACTGCTGTAAGTCACGGTGTCAATGTTCTGGCTTTCGCTGTTGCAGCCAATGAGCGAGAGGCCCATCACGGCCGACAGCAGGTATAGCGGAAGTTTTTCTGACATATTCACATTTGTTTCAAGATGCAAAGTTAGCAACAATTTTCAAAACACGCTGTGGACATGATAAAAAACCGTCGCTGACGCCTGAATCTGTTTATAATAGACGTCAGTCGGCGGCGTTTTATTACACTTTGGGGCTACTGTTTCAGCCTGAAGCCCGCTGTGCGGTGGAGTCTGAAGGCTCCCGAGGGGTCGCGGCTGACGAGCATGGCCTCGGCGCCGCTGATGCGCCCGATCATGGCCAGGGCCTGGTCGGGCTGCATGGCCATGCAGGCTGTGGCCAGGGCGTCAGCCGTCATGCAGTCGGGGGCGGTGACCGTGGCCGAGAGTGTCGCGGTTTCTATCGGGCGCCCGGTCGCGGGGCTGATTGTGTGGACGGCGCGCTGTCCGTCGGTTTCGCGGTAGTTGCGGTAGTTTCCCGAGGTGGCGACGCCTCCCGAGGTCAGCTCGATGACGGCCAGCCGCTCATGAATGACAGAAGTGTCAGAGGCTAACGGTGCGTCGACCTGAACCCGCCACGGGCATCCTCGGGGACTGACTCCGTTGAGGGCGATTTCGCCGCCGATTTCCACCATATAGTCTGTGACGCCGTTGCGGCGGAGCATGTCGCCGATGGCGTCACACCCCATTCCCTTGGCTATAGCGCTGAAGTTGAAAGCTGTGGCGTCCGCTTTCTTTATCACGCGGCCGATGCTGTCGACATAACATGAGGCGATACCCACCGTGGTCAGGGCGCTGTCGATGGCGACGTCGGAGGGTACTGCGCCCCCGGTTTTGGCCGGCCCGAATCCCCAGAGCGAGACGAGCGGGCCGACGGTGGGGTCGAATGCGCCGCCGCTCAGCTCCGACACGCGGCGCGAGGCCTCGAGGCAGCGGCGCAGCAGCGGGTCGGCCATGACCGTCGCCGACGGCGCGGCATTTACGCGCGACACCGTCGAACTGTCGAGAAAAGCCGACAGCGACGCCTCGACCTGAGCCATCACGGCTATGACAGAGTCTTCGAGCGACGTGGGGGCGCCCGTATAGGTGATGTGGTAGGTGGTGTTCCACACCCCGCCCTCGACATAACGGGTAGTGTCGCGGCCCGAGCCGCCGCAGGCGCTCATGAGCGCCCCGAGAGCCGCCGCCAAGGCTGTTTTGAGTAAATTGGACATCGCTGACATCGCTTTATTTACAGGTTTTGATGCGGTTTTCCCGATTTTTTTCGCAAAG
>ENA-OYXX01000763-OYXX01000763.1-human-gut-metagenome-genome-assembly--contig:-NODE-763-length-13726-cov-7.794675_pt1 | contig 13726 bp, 9 predicted proteins | sample MGYA00243976_ERZ653434 | MGnify/ENA primary metagenome ERZ653434 (study PRJEB26926, sample SAMN06165112) | human gut metagenome | biome: ENVO:00009003; feature: ENVO:2100002; material: ENVO:00002003...
AGATGTGTATAAGAGACAGGTGCAAAGGTACTCTTTTTTATTGACCCTACCAAATATTTTTTGTAATTTTGCCCGCAAATTGACAATAAAGATGAGAAAATACATAAAATACATCGGGTTTCTGCTTACATTCACCGGCGTATTGCTGCAGGCGGTATGCTTCTTTCTGCCCGACGGCAACCACAACACGCTGCTTCTCACCGCATTTTTCTGCGTCATGGCAGGCGTGGTCATGTACATCTACAACTACAAGAAAGACAGCGGATACTGACAACTGAAGGGTGCATGCAGGCATACACCACATGGCGGAATCAATTAATCCGGATGCTGACCTCACGGCCGACATCCGGATTCGTCTTGTCTTTACTACTCTACTTATGCTTGATCTGTCCTAACGTCAATGCTGTTGCTCAATCTTCCTCGGGGGTGATGAGCTTGTAGCCCTTGCCGTGGATGTTGATGATCTCTATCTGATCGTCATCCTTCAGATGCTTGCGCAGCTTGGTGATGTATACATCCATCGAACGGGCATTGAAGTAATTGTCGTCAATCCATATTGTCTTCAGGGCGAAATCACGCTGGAGAATCTCATTGGCATGGCTGCACAGCAAGGCGAGAAGTTCGTTTTCCTTGGTTGTCAGCTTGGTCTGCTTCTCACCGATAGTGAGCAACTGCTTTTGCGTATCGAACGTGAAGCGGCCGATATGATAGAGTGTGCTCTCCTTGTTTTTCTTACCACGCACGCGACGGAGAATGGCCTCAATACGGAACACGAGCTCTTCCATCGAGAAAGGCTTGGTTATGTAGTCATCCGCACCAATCTTAAATCCCTCGAGAATATCCTCTTTCAAGGTCTTGGCCGTGAGGAAGATAATGGGAATCTCCGCGTTGGCCGTGCGTATCTCCTGCGCCAGGGTGAAACCGTCTTTCTTAGGCATCATGACGTCGAGCACACAGATGTCGAACTTACTCTTCAAGAATGCCTTATATCCGGCCTCTCCGTCTGGGCAAAGCTCTGCAACATAACCTTTGGCTGCGAGATATTCGCGAAGCAACATACCCAAATTCTCGTCATCTTCACAAAGAAGGATCTTCAAATTTTCATCCATAATCGTAGTCGTTTAAATTGTTAATACTCGTTGTTTATATTTGTTTTTTCTTTTCATTTCCTTATTACCGGCAGTGATATTATGAAACATGTACCCTTGCCGTATTCGCTCTCCACACGAATCTCGCCCTTGTGCAGGTCGACAATCTTCTTGACGTATGCCAGACCCAGGCCGAATCCCTTCACATCATGCTGGTTGCCGGTGTGCACGCGATAGAACTTGTCGAACACTTTCTTCAGGTTGTCCTTCTTGATACCTATTCCGGTGTCGCGGATGGAGAGGTAAAGCCGCTCCTCATCGTTCCATGTCTTCATATAGATGTCGAGCGGTCTGTCCGGATTCCGGTATTTCACCGCGTTGTCCATCAGATTGAACACCACGTTCTGGAAGTGCATCTCGTCTACATATATGGTGGAATCGACGGCTTCGATGTCGGTGTATATCTTTCCGCCGGTATGCTCTACACGCAGCGTGAACGAGTTGGCCGTACTCTCCACCAGTTCGTTGAGGTCGAGTTCCTTCTTCTTGAACACCGCCTTCTTGCGGTCGAACATCGACATCTGCAACACTTTCTCGACAAGGAAACGCAGGCGTTTCGACTCGTCATTGATTACTCCGCCGAGATGTTTCATCATCGTCGGGCTCTTCGTCACGCTGTCATCGTTGAGCATCTGTGCGGCAAGCGAAATGCTGGCGATGGGGGTCTTGAGCTCATGTGTCATGTTGTTGATGAAATCATTCTTTATCTCGGTATACCGCTTCTGGCGGAATATCACGAATATCGTGAAGATGAACGTGACGAGAAGCACCAAAGTGAACACCACCGAGGGTATCATGAAGCGTATGCTCGAGAAGATATAGTCGTTGATGTCGGGGAAGTGGATGCTCACAACTCCCATTTTCGTTGAGGGGTCGTTGCGGAAAAGCACCTGCGAATAAGTATGCTCCTCACCCTCTTCGGTATAGTCGGGACACCGGTACACCTCACGTCCGTCGGCGGTGGACACCGTCAGGTGGTACGGTATGCTTATTCCGTTGTTCAACAGCTCGGCCCTTATGTCCTGATCGAGCAGCTTGAAGTTCACCCGTTCCTTCAAGGGCTTGTCGCTTGCCGTGTACAATATGTTATAGACCACCTCGTCGAGCAACGCCTTTTGGTATACATAGCGGTTGCGGACTATCTCCTGCAGCGACTTCGAAGCTGCGCTGATGGAGTTCTTGTCGGAGCGCAGAATCATGGCCTTTGGTATGGTTGACGGCTTGGTGGTGATGGTCTTCAGCTGGAACGAAGAGTATACAGTGCCGTCCTTTCCCGTTACCGAGTACTGGTGCGAGTGCTGCACTACATCGTTCAACTTGCCGGAACGGCTCATCACTGAGTCCTGACGAAACGCACGCCGCTCGGTTTCGTTAACGTCTTTTTCCAAATAGCGCAGTGTCTCGTTTAGCTCGAGATTTCGCGAAGCCTGATAGAGGCTGCGATTCACAGACTCGTCAAACTGCTCTTTCTTCATCTTTGCCATGTCCTCGATATACGAGAGCTGCAGGAAGAGGAGCCCGAGGAACGAGAGTCCCATCACTATTGCTATTGTCCAAATCGTTGATTTCTTCATGGTTGCAAAGATAAAGGGTTATATTATACAAACAAAACATTTAGTTAATCAATTTTGTTAAATTCACACATATTAATCTAAATACCATAATTTAATTGCAAATATATAACCATAAACATCTGTTCACATATTGAAACGACTGTCATTTGCCGGCAGTAAAGCATCGGCCGGCACCACGCCACGGCCGGATACAGATATGCCCCGCACCGCCTTTATTCAAAAAAGGATGCGGGGCAAAACTGTACAGGGCCGCCATATCATGTCAAACGAAGCCCGGCTGCCATTAATGCCAGTTCATTTCTTGGGCTTCATCTTTATCTGATATGCCACAGAGAGCATCACATAACGGCTCAGACGCTCCACACTGCTTGTCGTATACGTGTCGCCGTCACCCCAAAAATAATTATGCGACACGTTGTCAAGCAGGTCGAACGCATTGAGTTTCACTATCAGTGACTTGTCTTTCAGGAACGAACGGCTCACGAAAACATTCCATATAAGAAACTCCTGCGCGGGCACTCCCGCCACCGAACTACCCTGCCGGTCCCACTGGAGCGTGGAAGACAACTGCAAATTGATGACCGGAACGGTGTACTGCAGATTGCCGAAAGCCTGATAATTCCACGACTTGTAGCCCTCCGTCGACGGGTCGTCGTAATGTGTCCTGTCATACATCACCTTGCCGCCGGCGCTTACCGTAAGCGTGTTCTTGCTGTATTTTACCGACATCGACGGCCACACCATCGTCTTGCCGGCATCATACAGACGCGCCGCACCGTCCCCGCCCGACAGACGGAACACCTCGCTGCGGTTGTACTTCACGAAACAGTCGGCACTCAGCTGCCACTCCTGCTCCTTGCCAAGCATCACCGTGGTCCCCACATTGGCCTGGGCATACCACCGCCGGCGGCCGTTCTGCGGCTGCCAGGTGTACGCTCCCGTCCGGCTGTCGTAGCTGTAACCTCTGAGCAGCGGGTTGGTGTGATAGTCGGCATCGGCGTTTGCCCTCATCATCAGGCGCTTGTCCTTCGTCCTGTGACTGACGCTGAAGTTCACACGATACGAGTGTTCGGTCTTCAGTCCGGGGTTTCCCCTGTTTACTGACAGCGGATTTGTGTCGTCAACGATGTCGAGCATGTCGTATGTTGAAGGCAGAATGGTGTTGTGCCAGAAGTTGGCTCCCATCCAACTGCGCCACTTGTTCCACGACATGTTGAAGTTGATGTTGCCGTTTACGAACGCTTTCGTACGCCGCGCCACCGTGTCCACCACCCCACGCCGGTAGTCCTGCTTCTCGTTGCGTACGAATACCGGCAGGTGAAAACGCAGGAACACGGAGGTGCTGTCGGTACGCTTGTCGTAATAGAAGTGCAGGCCCGACTGCGAGTTGCGCGTCATTTGGTTCTGATGCCAGCTGTCGGCGGCAGACAACGCCTGCGCCAGCAGGGCCGGATCCGACGGATACGTGCCCAGCGGATGTTCGCCCGGCAGCCACCCCTCGAGCCGTTCCATGCGGTAGTAACGGTTTGACGTGTTCTCGTTGGTCTGGTTGTAGAGTGTGTATATACGCCATGTCCAGTTGTTGAGGAAGTTGAGATAATACTCGCCGCGCATCTCATAATTGTACTTCTTCATAGGTCTGTCGGTGTAGGTGTTGCGGTTGTCGGCGGGAGTAAGCCCGTCGTTATACTCTATGCGGCTGTCCCCAAAGCCGTCGGAACTCTTCTTGTTGTAAGTGACATTGGCCTCAAACTCGATGTTGTCGCCCCACGGCAAACGCTTGTTGAGCAGCGCTTTCTGATAAAGATACACCTCGCTGTCATCACTTATATACGCCGTCGAGCTACTGTTCACCACGGCTTCCTTCAACACATCGTCACGGTAAGGCGAGAAAATTGAGTCGAGAGCCTCCGATGTACCGCCGTATCTGCCGTCAAGACGTGTCAGCGACGCACTCCGCCCGTACGCTTCGTCCCAACGCTTGCCCATGGAAATATTGGTATACAGCTCCATCCACACCGGAATTTTCAGCCGGAAGTTGTTTGTCAGCTGGAAGAAACGGTTGTAACCGCCGTTCCGGTTGTCTGTAAGGGAATGGGTGTTGCCCTGCGGCATGAACCGCGTTGTCTGCGTGTCACCGCTGTTACTGTAGTCGTTGTCGGCCCCGCCGATATTGAAGTTCTCCTCGTAACGGCCGTCCTTGTCGTCCACCCGGACGCTGAGACCGGCCGACCGCGTGGTACTGTGCCCCACCGGAGCGTTCGACGGGTTCCATTCGCCGTTGGTGTTGGGAGTGCGCTGCTCGTTGATATTGTTCAGATTGACGTATGCCGAGATATTGGAATGGTCGGTAAAACGGCTTCCGAACGCACGCCCCAACCATTTTTCCTCCGTCGCCGCGCCGGCTTCGGCATTACCCATATACCCGATATTGTATTCTTTCTTCAGGTTTACGTCCATCACATATTCCTTATCCTCGATGTTGCGGCCTACATAACGGCTCTTGTCAGTCATGCGGTCGTACACGCGTATGTCCTTCACGGCATAGTGGGGAAGATTTTCCAGCATGGCCTTGTTGTTGCCCTTGAAGAAGTCTTTGCCGTTAAGCATCAGATAATCCACCTTCCGTCCGTTAACGGTTATCTCGCCGTCGGCGCTCAGTGTCACGCCCGGCATCTGACGGATGAGCGCGTCGAGCATCGAGCCGTCGGGCAGTTTGAAGGCCGCGGCATCGAATACGAGCGTGTCACCCTTGTACGCCAGCTTCACCCGCGAGCCCTTCACCACAAGGTCGTCGAGCGTTCTGTCCATGCTGCCGTGCAGGCCCTTGCGCTTCATAAGATGCCATGGCGCATCGAAATATGTATTGCGCCCCACATGTTTCACACTGAAATCGACACAACACACCTCATAATCCGGATGCTCGGCCTTTATTATATAATGTGAAGCCACGGCGGGACGGTCGAACCAAAACCACGAGTCCTTGGCCCACTGCGCACCCCCGTGACTCACCGTCATTGTGTCAACGACGGTGCTGTCGGCCGTCATCAGCGTTATCTTCACGTCGGGTATGCCCACTTTTGTGAACTTATCCTTCACGTGTCCCCACAACCTGAACGTGCGTTGCTTCTTTTCCTTGGGTGCTGCAGCTGCCTGAACCGTGCCCATAACGCATACGGCCAACATCAGCAACCGGATGATTCTTTTCATAACAGATATACTTTTTTATACTAAAGATTATATTATTCCACTCCGGGCATGCCCGATACTTACAACTGATATACGTATCACAAAGGTAGATGTGACAAAAAAAGAACCGTATTTTATAGTGTTTTTACTTTCTTTAACAGCGAAGATACAAAAAAAACAGGCAGAGAAAAATCCCCGCCTGCTTTCTCTTCACATATTATAATTATGTAATTGCCGCACACATCGCCTATTCCTCGTCGCCGTCAGCCTCGTGCTCCTTGATGAGCTGCTGCTGGATGTCGTTCGGAACAAGCTCGTAGCTTGCAAACTTCGTTGTGAACGAAGCGCGTCCACCGGTGATGGAACTGAGCGATATGCTGTAGCTTGACAGTTCCTTCAGCGGAATCTTGGCCTGAAGTTTCTGATAACCGGCCTCGCTGTCCATACCCATGATGAGTGCACGGCGGCCCTGCAGGTCGCTCATCACGTCGCCCATGAAGTCGGATGGCACGTATACCTCGAGGTCGTAAATGGGTTCGAGAATCTTCGGGCCGGCATCCTTGAATGCCGCAGCAAACGCATTGCGTGCTGCAAGCATGAACGAAAGCTCGTTTGAATCTACCGGGTGCATCTTGCCGTCATACACAATCACGCGCACGTCGCGGGCATAGCTGCCTGTCAGCGGGCCGCGCTCCATACGCTCCATCACACCCTTCAGTATGGCCGGCATGAAGCGGGTGTCGATGGCACCGCCCACAACGGAGTTGATGAACACGAGCTTTCCGCCCCACTCGAGGTCGATTTCCTCACGGCCCTTTATGTTCATGCGGTACTCCTGACCGCCGAACTTGAACACCGTCGGGTCGGGCATGCCCTCTGCATAAGGCTCGACGATGAGGTGAACCTCGCCAAACTGTCCCGCGCCACCCGACTGCTTCTTGTGGCGGTAGTCTGCGCGTGCCGACTTGGTTATGGTCTCTCGGTACGGTATCTTGGGCTCCTCAAACTTCACCTGTATCTTTTCGTTGTTCTCCATACGCCACTTCAGCGTGCGCAGATGGAACTCTCCCTGACCGTGGATGATAATCTGGCGCAGCTCCTTGCTCTGCTCCACCACCCATGTGGGGTCTTCCTGACGCATCTTGAGCAGCGCCGCCATCATCTTTTCCGTGTCGGCCTCGTTCACTGCCTTTATGGCACGGGAGAACTTCGAGTTGGGATATTTGATGAAGTCGAAACGGTTTTCACAGTCCTTACCGTTGAGAGTGTTGCCCGTCTTCACGTCCTTCAGCTTCACGGCACAGCCTATGTCACCCGCATTGAGGCAGTCGACGGGCTGGCGGTTGGCACCGGCACAGACGAGAATCTGTCCCAGACGCTCCTTCGACCCGCGGTCGGCGTTGGTCAGTTCGTCACCTGCCTTCACGCTTCCGCTCATCACCTTGAAGTAGCAAACCTCGCCGATGTGCGGCTCAACTCCCGTCTTGAAGAAGTAGAGCGACGTCGGTCCATCGGTCGTGGTGGTGATTTCCTCACCGCGGGTGTTGTGCACCTTGGGCATCTCGTCAACGAAAGGAACCACGTTTCCGAGGAATTCCATCAACCGGCGCACGCCCATATCCTTGCCTGCGCATACGCAGAACACGGGGAAGATGCTGCGTGTGACAAGTCCCTTGCGTATGCCTTCGCGCATTTCATCCTCCGTAAGGGTCTCCTCTTCGAAGAATTTCTCCATCAGCGTCTCGTCGTTTTCGGCCGCAGCCTCCACAAGAGCCTTGTGCATTTCCATAGCCTTTTCCATCTCCTCTGCGGGGATATCCTCTATCGTGGGCGCTCCGCCTTCGGGTCCCCACGAGTATTTCTTCATCAGAAGCACGTCGATGAGCGCATTGAATCCCGGTCCCTCGTTCAGCGGATACTGTACGGGCACCACCTTCGGACCGTAGATTTCGGTGAGGCGCTCCAGCACATTATGGTAGTCGCACTTCTCCGAATCGAGCTGGTTTACAAGGAAGATGACGGGTTTCTTCAATTTTTCGGTGTAGCGGAAATGGTTCTGCGTACCCACTTCCGGGCCATACTGTCCGTTCAACAGCAGCACCGCCGTATCGGTAACGTTGAGCGCTGTCATGGCGGCACCCACGAAGTCGTCAGAGCCCGGGCAGTCGATGATGTTCAGTTTCTTGTTGTTCCACTCCACATGATACACTGTAGAGAACACTGAATAGCCGTATTCCTGCTCCACGGGGAAATAGTCACTCACGGTGTTTTTTGCCGTGATGCGTCCGCGACGCTGTATGATACCTGCCTCGTAGAGCAATGATTCCGTGAGGGTTGTCTTACCCGAACCGTCGTTGCCGAGCAACGCTATGTTCTTAATCTCGTTCGTCTGATATACTTTCATATCGTTGGTAGATTTAAGTTGATACTGATTGGTCATGTTATTTCGGCTCCGAAGTTATGAAATTTTCACGAGAATAACAAAAAAATCGGGCAATAATGCACATCCAATTAAACAATATTAGTATTTTTGCATTAAAATTCAGACTATGGCAGGACTATATATACACATTCCTTTCTGCGCAAGCCGGTGCATCTACTGCGGATTCTACTCCACCACACGCCGCGCGTTGCGCCGCAGATACACCGGTGCACTGTGCCGCGAACTGGCCATGCGCCGCGACTATCTGCACGAACCGGTGCGTACTATATATATAGGTGGGGGCACGCCGAGCCTCCTCGACGAAGAACAGCTCGCGCAACTGTTCGGCAGCATAGACTGCAGCGGGGCCACGGAGATAACGATGGAGTGCAATCCCGACGACATAACGCCGGAGTATGCCGCCATGATAGGCCGCCTGCCGGTAAACCGTGTGAGCATGGGGGCGCAGACTTTCAACGATGACATGCTGAAGTTCATCCGCCGCCGCCACACGTCCGGTGACATACGGCGGGCCGTAACGCTTCTGCGCCACGCCGGCATCGACAACATAAGCATCGACCTCATGTACGGTTTTCCGGGCGAGACGATGGACGGATGGCGCAACGACATCGACCGCGCACTGGCTCTCGGCGCAGAGCACTTGTCGGCCTACTGCCTCACTTTCGAGGAGGACACCCCACTCCACCGCATGCTCACCGAAGGAAAGATAAGGGAGGCGGACGAGGAACTGAGCGCCGCCATGTACTCGGAACTCACCGACAGGCTCGCCGCCGCCGGCTACGAGCACTATGAGATAAGCAATTTTGCACGCCCCGGCCGGCGCTCGCGCCACAACAGCGGCTACTGGACGGCGGTTCCGTACATGGGCATAGGGGCGGCGGCCCACTCGTTCGACGGCGCAAGCCGGCAATGGAACGTGGCCGACATCGACGGATACATGACCGCCATCGAGCGCGGCGAGCTGCCTGCCGAACGCGAAATCCTCGACCGCGACACCCGCTACAACGACACCGTGATGCTCCGCCTGCGCACATCGGAGGGCATATCGCTCGACGACCTCGCCCGCAACTTCGGAGAGAGATACCTCAACGCATGTCTCGCCGCCGCCCGCAAATACATCGGCGACGGCATGCTCGAACGCACACCCGACGGCCGTCTGCGGCTGACACGCCGCGGACTCTTCGTCAGCGACATGATAATGAGCGACCTGATGGTTGTATGACAAAAAGCGCGCCGCAATCACAACGACTGCGGCGCGCCTGTATTTATCCGTCCCTTATCCGGACAGCGATTACTTAACTTTTGCCACGATGGCCTTGAAAGCCTCGGGATTGTTCACTGCGAGGTCGGCAAGCACCTTGCGGTTGATTTCGATACCGGCCTTGTTCAGTGCACCCATCAGTGCCGAATAGCTCATACCCTCCAGACGGGCGGCGGCATTGATACGCTGAATCCACAGCGAACGGAAGTTGCGCTTCTTAGCACGGCGGTCGCGATATGCGTATGTGAGACCTTTCTCCCAAGTGTTCTTGGCAACCGTCCAAACATTTTTGCGGGCACCGAAGTAACCGCGTGTAAGCTTTAAAATTCTCTTTCTCTTTGCTCTTGAAGCAACATGATTGACTGATCTTGGCATAATTTTCTTACTTTAAATGTTTGACAATAGGTAATTAACGGAGACACAACAGGTCGCGCACCTGCTTTTTGTTGCTCTGATCCACGATAGTGTCGTGAACAAGATTGCGCTTCTGCTTCTTTGTTTTCTTGGTCAGAATGTGACTGTGGTAAGCGTGATGTCTCTTGATCTTACCCGTACCGGTGAAACTGAATCTCTTCTTCGCGCCGGAATTTGTCTTTACTTTTGGCATTGTTTTTAATGTTTTAATTGTTGTTATTAATATTGTGGCAACGCATATACCGGGCGTTACGCACTTTTTTACTGCTTATTCCTTGTTCGTGAGCTTGGCCAGAGCCTCGGCACTTATCTTCGCATTGGCGAACATTCCGCCGTTGGCGGGCACCGTAACGTCCTCCGGCTCTGCCTGACGGCCTGCGTCCTTGGCCACGGCCGCCTTCTTCTCGCGGTCCATAGCCTGCTGGCTCTTCTTTGCCACTCCCGCCTTCTTCGGCGCAAGATAGATGAACATCTTCTTGCCTTCGAGCGACGGCATGGACTCTACCTTGCCGTATTCCTCCAAATCGTTGGCGAAACGGAGCAGCAGAACCTCGCCCTGCTCCTTGAAAAGGATGGAGCGTCCGCGGAAGAACACGTACGCACGAACCTTGTTTCCGTCCTCAAGAAACTCCTTGGCGTGCTTCAGCTTGAACTGATAGTCGTGCTCGTCGGTCTGCGGTCCGAACCTGATTTCCTTCACCTCCACCTTCACTTGCTTCGCCTTCATCTCCTTGGCGCGCTTCTTTTGCTGGTAGAGGAACTTGGAATAGTCGATGAGACGACAAACCGGAGGGTTGGCATTGGGTGATATTTCAACCAAATCCACGCCCTGATCACGTGCCATGTCCAACGCCTGACGCGTGGGAACAACTGTCGATCCGCTGTCTCCTACGATGCGGACTTCACGTACTCGTATCTGCTCGTTGACACGATACTGATTCTTTATTTTGTCATTCTTCATTCAACTGTTTTATAGAAATCGGGTGCAAAGGTACAATAATTCAGACAATTAACAAAATATTTTTCTGTTTTTTTACTTGATTTATTCTCACTATCTAATTATTTTTACATTTCACTTCGTTCTCCGCCACAAAATCGTCTCCCGTCCGCTACAGGCCGAAAACGGCGATTTTTATGCGCAAACAGGGAGTGCTGACTGTCAGGCAGTTACGGAAGTGCATCCGGCAGCGGTCCCGCACGCGCTTCAATATGGGCCGTTTCGGGATGCGAAACGGCCCATATTGAAGTGCCAAACGGCCTCTTTCGGACTGCGAAAAGGCCTCTTTCGCATCTCAAAACGGCGTATATTGCACCCCAATTACACCAAAATGGTGTGCGGAACAACCCAAAACGGGGTGCAACACAGGGTGTTTTGCCCCGAAAAGGCATGAAAACGTGCGCCGTGAAGGCATGGAAAGACACCGCAATTTTCTATTTCGCGAAAAAGAAAGTGCGTTTTTTTAAGAAGATATTCAACATGCACGAAGGGAAGAAGACAAAAAACTATGGGTCACGTGCGGCGCAATCCACCACACATGACCCATAAACGGTATGTCAATACGGCAGCGGCATATTCACGAATACGCCGCACGTGTGTCATTTCGGACGTATGTCAGTGGCCTTGAGCTGCTCTGCAACCTCGCCGTTAATCTTGGCTGCAAACTCGGCTATGGTCATGACGCCGCGCTCCTCGGAGCCCTGCTTGCGCACGCTGACGGTGCCGTCGGCCTGCTCCTTCTCGCCCACGATTACCATATAGGGAATACGCTTGAGCTCGTTGTCACGCACCTTGCGGCCTATCTTCTCGTTGCGCTTGTCCACCGTTGCGCGCACTCCGGCACGGTCAAGCTCCTCTGCCACACGGGCGGCATAGTCGTTGAACTTCTCGGAGATGGGCAGTATGGCCACCTGATCGGGGGTGAGCCAGAGCGGGAAGTGGCCTGCCGTGTGCTCGATGAGCACGGCGCAGAAACGCTCCATAGAGCCGAACGGGGCACGGTGAATCATAACCGGAGTCTTCTTCAGGTTATCTTCGTCGGTGTACTCCAGCTTGAAGCGCTGCGGAAGGTTGTAGTCCACCTGTATGGTGCCCAGCTGCCAGCGGCGGCCGATGGCGTCTTTCACCATGAAGTCGAGCTTCGGACCGTAGAAAGCGGCCTCGCCATACTCCACCTTTGCCTTGAGCCCCTTCTCGCGGCAGGCCTCGATGATGGCCTGTTCGGCCGATGCCCAAACCTCGTCACTGCCGATGTACTTCTCGTGGTCGTCGGGGTCGCGCAGCGAAATCTGCACCTCAACGTTGTCGTCGGAGAAGTTGAACGTGGAGAATACGGTCTGTATGATGTCCATCACGCGCAGGAACTCGCTCTTAACCTGGTCGGGACGGCAGAAGATGTGGGCGTCGTCCTGTGTGAACGAGCGCACGCGGGTGAGGCCGTGAAGCTCGCCGCTCTGCTCGTAACGGTAGACAGTGCCGAACTCTGCTATGCGCAGGGGCAGGTCTTTATACGAGCGCGGCTTCCATGCGAACACCTCGCAGTGGTGCGGGCAGTTCATCGGCTTGAGCATATACTCCTCGTCTTCCTCGGGAGTGTGTATCGGCTGGAATGAGTCTTTGCCGTAATGGGCGTAGTGGCCGCTCGTTACGTAGAGGTTCTTCGAGCCGATGTGCGGCGTTATCACCTCCTGATAGCCGTAGCGTTTCTGTATCTTGCGCAGCATGTCCTGCAGGCGCAGGCGCAGCTCGGTGCCCTTCGGCAGCCAGATGGGCAGTCCCTTGCCCACCCGCTCGGAGAACATGAACAGCTCCATCTCCTTGCCTATCTTGCGGTGGTCGCGCTTCTTTGCCTCTTCAATCATCACGAGATACTCGTCGAGCATCTTCTTCTTGGGGAACGAAATGCCGTAGAGACGCTGCATCTGCTCGCGTGTGGCGTCGCCGCGCCAGAAGGCTCCGGCCACGCTTGTCAGCTTGATGGCCTTGATGGCACCCGTGTTGAGAAGGTGCGGACCGCGGCAGAGGTCGGTGAAAGAGCCCTGGGTATAGGTGGTTATCGTACCATCCTCGAGGTCCTGGTCGATGTGTTCGCACTTGTATGTCTGTCCGGCGGCACCGAATTCGGCCAGTGCGTCGGCCTTGGCCACCTCCTTGCGAACAACGGGTTCCTTCTTTCCGGCCAGCTCTTTCATCTTGGCTTCAATCTTGGGGAAGTCAGACTCCTTGATTGACTCGCCGTCTTTCAGCAGCACGTCGTAGAAGAATCCGTTCTCGATGGCGGGGCCGAATCCGAACTGTATGCCGGGATAAAGCTCCTGCAGCGCCTCGGCCAGCAAGTGGGCTGAGGTGTGCCAGAAGGCGTGGCGGCCCTCGTCGTCATCCCACTTGTAGAGTGCGATGGTCGAGTCTTCGTTTATCGGACGATTAAGTTCTACTGTTTCACCATTCACTCCGCAGGCCAATACGTCGCGGGCCAAAGCCGGTGATATGCTTTCGGCAATCTGCAATCCTGTTACGCCCTGCTCATACGAGCGAACAGAACCGTCAGGAAACTTAATGTTAATCATATCTACAATATATGTTTTGGTTTAAACGGTGGCAAAGGTAACCATTTTTTATAAAACAGTTACATTTTAATTATGTTTTTTATCGGTATGAGCCGATTTAACATATTATATACAATACTCTAAGGAACAAGGA
>ENA-OYXX01000767-OYXX01000767.1-human-gut-metagenome-genome-assembly--contig:-NODE-767-length-13699-cov-4.461741_pt1 | contig 13699 bp, 18 predicted proteins | sample MGYA00243976_ERZ653434 | MGnify/ENA primary metagenome ERZ653434 (study PRJEB26926, sample SAMN06165112) | human gut metagenome | biome: ENVO:00009003; feature: ENVO:2100002; material: ENVO:00002003...
TTTTCATTTTAACTCCCGTTTTGTCTGACGCTCAGATGAAGGAAGCGGTAGAAAAATTCAGCAAGGTGCTGACCGACAATGGCGCAACCATTGTCAACACCGAGGAATGGGGCCTGCGCAAGCTCGCTTATCCCATCCAGAAGAAGTCAACAGGCTTCTACTCGCTCATCGAATTTGACGGTCCTGCCGAAATCGTCAAGAAGCTCGAAACCGCTTTCCGTCGTGACGAGCGCGTTATCCGTTTCCTGACTTTCCGTCTCGACAAGTATGCTCACGAGTATGCTGCCAAACGTCGCAGCCTCCGCGCCAAAAAAGCTGCCGAGGCCCCTGTAACCACTGAAGTTAAAGAAGAAGTAGAAGTAAAGGAGAACTAAACAATGGCACAGCAATCAGAAATCCGCTATCTCACTCCCCTGTCGGTTGACGTCAAGAAAAAGAAATACTGCCGCTTCAAACGCAGCGGAATCAAATATATCGACTACAAGGATCCCGATTTCCTCAAGAAATTCCTCAACGAGCAGGGTAAGATTCTTCCCCGCCGTATCACCGGCACTTCACTCAAGTTCCAGCGTCGCGTGGCTCAGGCCGTTAAACGTGCCCGTCACCTCGCCCTGCTGCCCTACGTGGCTGACCTGATGAAATAAATCTCACCATCTACGTCAAACCCCCCACCATTTAATCGTAAAGGAATTATGAAAATCATTCTCAAAGAAGATATATCAAATCTCGGCTACAAAGACGACGTGGTTGAAGTGAAAGACGGTTACGGCCGCAACTTCCTCATCCCGACCGGCAAAGCCGTCATCGCTACAGCTTCGGCTCTCCGCCAGTTGCAGGAAAACCAGACTCAGCGCGCCCACAAACTCGCTCAGATCAAGGCTGAAGCCGAGGCTCAGGCTCAGGCTCTCGAAGGCGTTAGCCTGACAATCGGTGCCAAGACCAGCGCCACCGGCACAATCTTCGGCTCTGTCAATGCTCTCCAGATTGCCGAAGCTCTTGAGAAGCTCGGTCACAATATCGACCGTAAGCTCATCGAGATCAAGGAGTCTGTCAAAGAGGTCGGCAAATACAACGCAACAATACGCCTCCACAAGGAAGTGGCTGTTGAGATTCCCTTCGAGGTGGTTTCGGAATAATTTTCCGACTCTGTCTCAGACTAAACTCAGACTATTCACACTTGCAGTCATCGCTCACCGCGGGGGCTGCAAGTTTTTTTGTGTCGCGGGGTGTAATGTTTCGCACACTCGCATCGTCTTTAAGACAGACGCGATAAACAGACACCATGTATATATGATATGTTGACGTCAAGTTTCGAGACCATGGCCGGGCAGATACGTCCCAGGCTTGTAGCGTTGGCTGTGAAAATCACCGGCGACACTGCGAGCGCTGACGATGTGGCCCAGGAGACGCTTCTGCGTCTCTGGAACATGGGAGATCGTCTTGACGCCTACCGTAGTCCCGAGGCGCTTGCCACAGTGATCGCCCGAAATATCGCTATAGACATGGTGCGCGCCGCACGCCACGGTCAGTCGATAGATGAGATCGCCATTGATATCCCTGACACGACGTCAAGCAGCGATGCCGCTGTCATTGCCGCCGATACCCGTTCGGCTGTTGACGATGTAATGGCAAGTCTTGTCCCAGGGCAGCAGGCTGTTCTCAGGATGAGACATGTCGAAGGTCTCGAGGTAGCTGAGATTGCCCGTATTCTCGGTTCCAACGAGAACAGTGTCCGGGTGACCCTATGCCGCGCACGTGCACGCGTCAGAGATTTGTTCATGAAACGACAACGGTTATGAAACAACTGATTGAAAAGTTTTTTGCCGGCGAAACCTCCAACGAGGAGGAACGCCGCCTCTTCGAGGCTTTTGCTCCTGGTCGTAAGGTTGACCCTGACTTGGAGCCTTACCGCGAGATGTTCGCCTGGTATGATTCGCTGTCGGCCGATCGTGATGCCGTCGTTGACGCCGAAGCTGACGAAACTCCTGTGATGCTTCCGGCTCCCGGACGCTGGCGCCGCCGCATGGCCTGGATTTCTTCGGCTGCCGCCGTGGCGATGATTGCCACCATAGCTGTGACGTATATCTCGCGCCGTCAGGCTGATATCGACCGCGCGATGGCTCAGTATGCCGGTAGCTATGTCATCGAAAATGGTGTGAAAAACACTGACATCGCTCAGATTTTGCCACGTCTCGAGGACGCCGAGGCTCTGGTCGACGCTCAGCAGCGCGAGGTTGAGCGACGCCTCAACAGCCGCCTCAGCCGTGTCAGCGATGATAACGTGGTCGACCGCGTCACTTCAGGCTCTGACGAACGTGTGCGCCGTCATCTCGAATCATTGCTTTCTGATTAATAAAATGCATAATCTCCTCATTCAACCCGCAATCTCACAGTCATGAAAAAGATATTAGCCATAGCCATTGCAGCCGTCATAGGTCTGCTGGCACCGAACAACCTTTTCGCACAGTCACACATCGAGAAGGTCATAAATAAAGTGTCGACATCAAACACCTCTCGCGAGGAAGTGTTCTCTGAGCGTCGCAATCCTGCGACAGGCAAGGTTGTCAGAATCTCGCGCATCTTTACCCTCTCGAACGCCGACGCTAAGTCGCTTCTGAAAGCTTTTGACGAGGACCGCTCAAAGAGTATCTCATATGAGTTTGTACGCAATGAGGTCTATTCCATCAAGTTCCGTACGAAAGATGGTGGCTCGGCCACGTATCAGTTGATTCGCGACGGCCGTTCATGGACTTTCACGGTCGATATCCGTCCGAAATCGGGATGCGGCAGTAATACCTCATTTAATATCCTCCCCGAAGAGTTGCTCGAAAATATAGACGAGTTAGATTGTTTCTCTGATTCTGATTACCTGAAAATTAATATCTGAGGATTCAGATCATCGATAGGAAAAAGACTGCGACAAATCCGAGGACGGTGCCGGCGAGCACCTGACCGAGGGTGTGGCGTCTCATAATCAGGCGCGATGTGGCCACACATCCTGCCAGAATAATCAGAACGGTCAACCACCATATCATAGCGTCTCCTACGGCCGAGTAGCCTGAGACAGCTTCGCGGAAAGCCACGGCGAGCAGTCCGCCCATGCCTGACATATGTGCCGATATTTTCCAGCGCATGTTGATGAATGTGGCGATGACAACGGCTATGGCACCTCCGGCCGGGAATGCCCAGAGCCATGCGGGAGCGTGTACACGCCACAGATAGAAAGCGCAGGCCAGATAGCAGAGGCCGGTGATGACATAGGGTATGGAGCGTTCGCCTCGTTTGTTTAGCCCGGGGTCAGAGATGCGTCCGGTCTTCCAGAGTCCGAATATGGCGGCTGCCGGAATGACACACGTGATTATGAACGTTATAACTACGACGCCCAGACGCACACCGGTAGGCAGGAATCTGAGCGAAGAAGTCCATAAAGCGAATGCAATTCCGTAGGTCGGAACCAGTAGAGGCGAAAAAACGGTCGAGAAGACCGAGGCGGCGCGTTCAATTGTTGTTTTCTCGGGTGCTTTATGTCCTTCAGGCTTATTCTCATATGCGGGCGGGGTGGGATGAAGTGGTGGCGTCACCGTCGGTTGAGTCTCTGCTGAGGTAGCCTCGGCGTTTTTCATTCTCGCTTCTTTCCATTCTTTGGGTGTCATTTCTTTCTGTTCCATTTCTTTCTCTTTTGTTCTCACCATCGGCTCAGAGCTGACGGCGAAGTCTGGCTATCGGAATGCCGAGCTGCAGACGATATTTCGCAACTGTGCGGCGTGCCACCTCATAGCCGCGTTCATGCAGCAGACTGACAACGGCGTCATCGGTCAGGGGTGACGATGTGTCTTCTCCGTCGATTATGGAGCGTATGGCTGCCGCAATTTCGCGCGATGAAGTATCGTCGCTATCATTAAAACGCTCGTTGAAGAAAAATTTCAGCGTAAAAATTCCCCATGGCGTCAGAACATACTTTCCCGACGTTGAACGTGAGATGACCGACGCATCATAACCTGTTGATTCACTGATGTCACGGAGTATCATTGGCTTGAGTGTCGATTCTTCGCCTGTCATGAAAAAATTGTGCTGTCGTGAAACAATCGCTCTCATGACGTCGAGAAGAGTTCGGTGTCTAAGGTTGACAATATCTATGAATCCGGCAGCTTCGTCTCGTTGGCGCCGGATGAAAGCGCGTTCACGCGAAGATGTGATTTTGGATGTCGCTTCGGTCTCATATGACGGAGCGACAATCAGTTCGGGTATCCGGCCGGTAGTGGTGATTGTCAGACCTCCGAAGTCGTCAGGCTCGACGATGAAGTCAGGCGTAATCTGCCGCAGTCGGTCGCTTTGGTCAGTCCCGGCGGCTTCGCTTCCGGGTTTGGGATTGAGCGAACGTATGACGTCAATGGCTCCCCTCAGTCCGTCGCGGTCGACCCCGAGAGCCGATGCCAGCCGCTCATAGTGCTTATGTGAGAAAAGGTCGAAGTAGTCGCGTATGATTTCTTCGGCCATCACAGTGTCTGTGCTTCGCGGGCGTCGCTTAATCTGTAGTAGCAGACAGTCGCGCAGGTCGGCTGCCCCGATGCCGGCCGGGTCGAGTGACCTTACTATTGTCAGTGCCTCCTCAATCAGGCTGTCGGGTATGTCGGTCCCGGTGATGACGCTCATGTCGGCAGCCATTTCTGCCGCAGTACGTGTCTGATAGCCGTTGTCGTCGAGATTTCCGGCCACGAATCTGACAGCGGTGAGCATCTGCGGACTCAGATTGCGTTCACGTGCCTGTGTCTCTATAAGTTCGGTCAGCGATGGAGACCCGCTTACAGCTTCGGGTTCCCAGCGTTCCTCGTCGCGTCGTCCGTTGTTCTGGAACGGGGGAATGTCGTCTTCGCGGGCATAGTCGGCCATCTGAAGCTCCTCGGCGGTTTCATTGAAGCCCTCGTCGTCTGGTGTCGTCTGCGTATCAGCAGCATCTGGAGCCACCTCAAGAGCAGGATTCTCCTCCAGGGCGCGGTTCACCTCGTCCTCGGCCTGCGTCTCGTTCATTTCAAGCATCTTGAAATAACGAATCTGCAGGGGTGAGAGCGTTTGCGTCTGCTTCAGCAGCTGATTTTGGTCGAGCGACTGACGGGCCATATCAGATTATTATGAGTGTGTCGCGGTCAAAGTCGCGTTTTGCGCGTGTACCGATTACGCTGTCCCACAGCATCGGTGACAGGCCTGAGCCGGGGCGTTTGACGGTGATGTTTTCTTCGGTCAGCAGCTCGCCCTCTTTGATGTCGCGGGCAGCGACGATGCTCTTGCGTGCCACCTCGATATTGGGGCGTTCGCTGGGGCTGACACGCTTTTCGGCGCTGCCGAGCGCCAGCGAGACGTTGTGTATGGCGCTGACCATTGCCGCCAGTTCCTGCGGGTCGAGCGAGGCACGGTGGTCGGGGCCTTCCATCGTCTTGTCGAGTGTGAAGTGCTTTTCGATGATGTCGGCGCCGAGCGCTGTGGCGGCCACCGGCACCTCGATGCCTACTGTATGGTCGCTGTAACCTACGGCTCCGCAGCCCAGTTTGCGCAGACTCTCCATGGCTCGCAGATTGACGTCGGTCATGGGGGTGGGGTATTGGGTGTTGCAGTGGAGCAGGGCTATGTCCTCGCGCTTCATACCCCCGGCCTCAAGTACCTCGACGGCTTTTTCGACCTCCTCGAGCATCGACATACCGGTCGAGAGTATCACGCGTCCTCCCTGACGGGCAATCTTGCGCAGATAGGGCAGGTTGGTGATTTCGCCTGAGGGAATTTTCCAGTAATCCATGCCGAGCGGCGCCAGTGTGTCAATGGAGACGAGGTCAAAGGGGGTCGACATGAATCCTATGCCCTCTGCCTCGCAGAGTTCGGCGAGTTCGCGGTAGTCGCTGAGCGGTAGGTGGATGCGTCGGCACATCTCGAGCTGACTCTCGCCCTCGCCGGTTGTCTCTTTCTGGTATTCGGCTTTAGGGGCTATTGACGAGATGACAAGTTCGGGCACGGCGGTCTGAAATTTGACATAGTCGGCCCCCGCCTCGCGGGCCGCACGGACCATTCGTCGTGCCAGCTCGAGCGAACCGTTATGGTTGACGCCTGCTTCGGCTATGATGATGACGTGACGGTTATTCATTTGTGTTGAAGACTGTTTCGCTGAGATAGCGTTGTATCATTATTCCTGTTTGAGCGGTGACCTTCTGCGGTTTCGAGCCGAGGGCTTCGCTCATGATCAGTGACGGCAGGTCGGCTCCGGCGCAGACGGTGCAGACGGCGCCGCCGCCAAGCCGCGGATTGACCTCCATAATCATCAGACGGCCGTCGCGGCGGTCGCGAAGTATCTGTATGGTCACGGCTCCGCGAAGGTTGAGTTCCCGAAGCGCCCGTGAGGCTAATTCGGTGATTTCCGGTTCGTCGACCGTGACGGTCGACATTACTTCGCCGCCGATGACCTCGAGACGTTTGCGGGGCGAGACACACAGCGGCTCGCCTGTGACGGTCGATGCGTAGCAGTCGACGGTGAACTCCTCGCGGTCGGCGACGTAGCTCTGTATCAGATAGTCGGCATGGAATATCGATAGAGAATCCCATTCCTCGGGGGTGTTGACCACGATGATGCCTTTTGACGCCGACCCAAGACGCGGTTTGGCTATAAGCGGAAATTCGGGTTTGACCGGAGATAGTGTCGCCGGGATAGGCAGCGAGGCGGCTGCAAATCTTTCGGCTGCAACGGCCTTGTCGAACATAGCGGCCGAAACCTCTTCGGAGCTTACAGGAGACATGGCGTCACCATAGAGTCTGACGTAGCGCGCGCATACTTCGACGGCTCCGTCGACAAACGGCACGAGCATCGAGATTTTCTTCTCGCTGACAACACGGTGAAGGTCTTCCATCAGTTCGGGGTCGTTCCAGCGGCGCCCTTCGATGATTTCTCCCACAGCGGCCAGTGGACAGTAGCGCGACAGCTCGTAACCCAGTATGTTGACCTTCATGCCGAGCCTCAGGCCCGAGGCAATGAATTTCTCGGCCATGGAGACGCGTCGTGCGCCGCCGAGAAAGAGGATGTTATAGACTGATGGAGGTGTCATCTGTTGTAGATTCCGGGTTTATATTTTGCCAGGTTTTCGGGTCGTGTAAACCATTCGATGGTTTTTGCGAGACCTTCTTCCAGAGTGTTTTGCGGACGCCAGTCGGTCAGCGTGGTTATCAGGGTGTTGTCGCCGCAGAGGCGTCTGACTTCGCTCTTGGATGGACGCAGACGCTCGGGGTCGGTCACATAGCGCACGTCGCTTCCCATGAGCCGGGCTATCGTCTCGAGGGTTTCGCGCATGGTCACTTCCGTGCCTGTGGCGATGTTTATCTCGCGTCCTTCGATACCCTCTGTGGTGCCTAATGCGAGAAAACCGCGGCAGGTGTCGGTCACATAGTTGAAGTCGCGCGTCGGTGTCAGATCACCCACCTTAATCTCTTTCATGCCCGAGGCTATCTGCGTGATGATTGTGGGTATGATGGCGCGTGCGCTCTGACGCGGTCCGTAGGTGTTGAACGGCCTGGCGATGACCACAGGCAGGTCGAAGGCATTATAGAAGCTCTTGGCCATGGCGTCGGCCGCAATCTTTGTGGCTGAGTAGGGTGACTGGGGCTGACGCGGATGTGTCTCGGGTATAGGTACCTGAAGAGCTGTGCCGTAGACCTCACTCGTGGAGGTGACTACAAGCCGTCTGACACCATTGTCGCGCGCTGCCTGACAAATGTTGAGCGTGCCTTTTATGTTTGTGTCGACATATGAGTCGGGTGCGACATAGCTGTAGGGTATGGCTATCAGCGCCGCCAGGTGATAGATGGTGTCGATGTCGCGGCTGATGTGGCGGCAGAAGTCGGGATCGCGCACGTCGCCGCTCACGATTTCGAGACGGGGATGGCTGATACCTTCGAGCCATCCCCAGTTATTGAATGAGTTATACTGGCTCAGGGCGCGGACATCATAGCCTTCGCCGAGCAGCAGCTCGGTAAGATGTGAACCTATGAAGCCGTCGGCTCCGGTGACGAGTACTTTTTTACTTTCCATATATGGTTGTTTCAGTATACTTTTTCGAGTTTATAGACATAGCGGTGACCGTCTTTGGCCGAAAACGTGCTTAGGACGGCTTTGCGTGACGACAGACCCTCAATCGTGAGCGTATTGGGCTTTTCACGCGAAAATCCGAGGACGGCCGGCGGAGCATATTGGCCCTTATTTTCCGTGTCGTCACGGTGACTGAAGTCGAGAGTCATCAGGGTCTCCTCGTCGTTGCATGTCCATGTACCCCACGATTCGATATATTCCTCGTGGTCGCCATAGATGTCTATCATTATTATATTGTTCTGGAAAGACCAGACGATATTGTTGTCATAATCCTCGACCGGTTCGCCGTCGGCGGTGAGCGATGTCAGGCGCCAGAATCCGAACCATGGGTCAATCTCTCCATTGTTCTGCGTGCATGACCATAGCGTCATGGCGGCTATGACGGTTATAGCCGCGGAGAATATGGTTTGTTTTATCCGAGCGATATTCATAGTCTTCATCATGTCAGAGATTCAACAGTCCTCTATAGCTCACCGATACCAGCGCACCGAAGCTGTTGCCGGGCATCTCGCCGTGGTCATAAGCTAACTGACCGCTGACTTTCAGTCCGGGCACTGAGGAAATCTCCCAGTCAATGTCGGCGGACACCGAGGTCAGATGTATGGGGCGGGGCAGTATGATGCGGCCGTTACCCCATGCGCGCCTGTAACCACCCTTGAGTCTCCATCTGAGTGAGTTTGAGATACAGCCTTCGGTCGCGGCGTGAAATCCTCTGAGACGGTTGGCGATGTAGGCCGGATATCCGTCGAGATTGTAAATCGGGGCCATCAGAGCCGGGGTACCTATCGACATTCCGTAGTAGGCATAAGCGTTATACATTTGGTTGTTATAGTAGTCGTCGCAGCCTGTTGATTCGTTGGCAATGGTTGTGCCGGGGCGGTCACCGGGGGCAAAGTGCTGGGGCCCCGACTGGTTTGTGAAGTCCAAATACTCAACTAACGCTCCTGTCAGCCAGCCGTTGCGGTCAGCCGCGATATATTCCAGGCCCCAGAGTCCGTCCCAGCCGTTACGGCGTCCAATGCCCGAACCGTCTTCCCAGGGCCACTCGAAGTAGGCGCGCACGGTCTCACCCGAACTGAACCGATAACGGGCCATGAAGTCCCATGAACCAAGATGGTTGCCCTCATAGAAGTCCTCCCCTCCGGGGTTAGGTAGAAAAGCGTTCCAGAACGATTTGAAATTCAGGTTAAAGTGTCGTTCCGAAACTAATTCGCCTTTGATATAACGTTTCATCCGGCCTCCGAACGTAGCTGCGGCCTGCATTCCCAGTGTGACTGAAAAAGGCATAGCGGGCTTTGTTCGGAAATAGCAGCGTTTATAATTATACCATTCTCCGCTGGTGATGTGATAGTTATAACGGTTGTAGCGGTCTTCCCACCAGTCTGAGTCGAGCATTTTACCATAACCTATCTCGCCCTGAATCTGTACCCATCCGTTGGTAAACGGGATGTTCTGGAAGTTGATGAAACCGATGCGTGCCTCTGGAATAGGAGCGGCGTTTCCGCTTTCGACAAGATCGCCGCTTGTGAGCCGTTGTGTCAGGAGCGCCGACGTGTGCTCGCGAGCGCCGACACTCATAAAGACACCGCGAAATTTCACTTCACCATATGCTTCCTGTACTCTAAAAGAGGTAGGATGTTGAGGGTTGACTATCCAGTGACCGCCGTCGGCGGGAGTGTAGCGCTCATAGTCGGTTGTCGAGGCATATCCGCCAAGAAGACTGACGCCGAATCCCCATGAAAATCGCTTCGTTGTGTCTGTTATGTGCCATATGCGGCCCATGACCTGGGCATTATGGGGAGATGTCAGGCGTCCGTGTCTGAGCGACGAGATATAGTAGGGGGCGAAGTCGCCCGAAGCGGTCCCGGCAAGCGCTTCCGCCTCATATTCGGCTGTGAAGCGTGCCGAAGCCGTCAGTGCACTGACGGCCAACATGATGACGGCTATAAGACGTGACTTTTTCATCTCGGGTGGTTGAGGGTGATTTTCAGACCTCAAAGGTACTAAAAAATCCTTGAATCAGCTGTCCTCACGAGCTCTCTTTCACGTCAGACATGCAGACGTCGGGATGTCATCCTGAGATGACGTCCCGACGCCTCGCCCTTGGGTTATACCGGCGTATAAAGAAGAGAGGAGAACGAGTCCCCCCGCGGCTTGACTTTTTTTACCGACTTTGCGCCGGCAGAACAGGGGTCTTATTTTCTTATTTGTTGGCGGCGTCTACCGCGTTATAGATTGAAGCCTGCGCGTTTCCGGCTGATGCGAGCGCCGAATTGGCGGCAGCTACATAGTCGCTGACGACAACGTTGAAGTCGGTCGAGACTTCTTCGTCCATGGCTTCTTTGAGGGCTTTGTCTGTTGCGGTCATGTCGACACTGACCGGTGCTGTGGCCACCTTTTCAACCATTGCTACTTTGGCGTCGGTCGAGGCCTGTGAGGTGATTATGTCGCGTGTCAGTGTGGCGTTTTGGCTGTTGATGAAGGAGTTCCATTCACCCGAGACATGGCTTGTGATATCATCAAGGCTCTGACGGAACTGTGCGGCCGAGGCGGCAAACGCACGCTGACGTCCGAGCTGTATGGATTTGGCGTAGCAATAGACTCCGCAGCCTATCGAGGCAATACCGGCTATAATGATGCCGCTGACGCCTACAATGATTCCAGAGATAAATCCGAGCGCTCCGATAACAATCAAGACCCATCCCGATATATCAAGAAGTTTGTCTTTGGCGGCGTCGTCGGCTTTCTGTGACGGGAGTGCGACAGCCTTTGCCGACGTTGCGATATATCCCTCGAGTTTCTGCCTTTGCGCGCCCAATGCGCCGCTATAGGCTGATGTGATTGTATTTGCCATAGTTGTTTAACTGTTTTATTTTTAGATGTTTTCTTTATTTTTTACTAACACCTGAGACGTCGGTTTGGGTCGCCTGAACACTCTTTTTAACACCTTTGGGCGTCTTTCTGAGCGGTGTGTGGCCAAGTCCGAGATGATAGTCGTTCATCTCCATAGGTGTCAGCAGTGTTGCTCCTTCAATGGGGTGGCGTTCGATTTTCTTCATGATTTTTGACGGGGCTTTGTGACTGTCAGATTGTCGATGGCATTGAGAATGAGCATGACCGAGAGATAGGTCAGTCCAAGAATAATCAGCGACTGCCAGCCGTCCAGAAGATGACCGTGCTGCCACATGCCTCCTATCCAATAGCATGCAAACTCAATCCAGAGCAGACACTGTACGCACACACAGAGTGTGCACCATGTGTGGGCGCGGTGACGCTGATACCAGATACTCCAGAACGAGTAGGGCAGAGTGCAGGCGTTGATGAGCGCAAGGTTGGTCCACTGTGACGGGAAAACCAGCAGCGTTATCAGTGAGACACTGAAATATGCCAAGCCGACTTCGCTCCATGCAAACAGACCGAAAAATTTAGATGCAGATGTCTCCATGATTGAGTCGCATCCACCAGCCTTCATCACGCTGCATACGCGCTCGGCTGCCCTGTCCTTGAATCCCAAAGTCTTTCTGACAAGCAGATAACTGACATAGAGACCGGCTATATTGAACAGACACAGCAGGATTGCTCCGGCGTTGTCATAGACGCGGCGCGTGATGAAAAACCATGCGGCGACGATGATTATGGCAGCCGCCATGACATAGCCTTTGGCGGCTGAAGCCATGTCGACATAGTGGTGCTCGGTGTATGACGGCTCGCGGGCATCATTGCCGGGATAGGCGAGCATGACCACACCGCAGAAAAGCTGATCAAAAGCCTTGCGTTCTATGCTTCGTGATTCACCTCCGTCAAGATAGCTGACTCGGTCAGGGCCGACATCTGTCACAACCACAAAGCGACCGCCGGCTCCGGCGATAAACGGCGGAGTCAGCGATTTGACAGCGCTTTTGTCGCTCAGTCTGAGGGTTTCGTTGTCGATGCCATACTCTTTCAGCAGTTTTGACAGACCGAAGAGAGACCTGAAAGGCATCTCCTCAAACCGCCGGTTGGAATAGGCAACGGTGTGGTCGACCTCCAGAGCTTCAAGCAGGTCGCTAAGCAGCGACGGTGTCAGCTTCCGAGACATGACAGACGGCGTCAGCGACGGTTGAGATAACGTTCAATTTCCGAAAGCAGTGCGCGGCCTTCGATTTCACCCGAATGACGCCAAACCTCACGTCCGTCGCTATAGAGAATGAAAGTCGGTGTACCGGTGATACGTTCTTTCTCACACAATTCCTGATATTCGTCGACATCAAACTGCTCGACTACTGCCTGCCCGTTAACGAGTTCGGCAACCTGTTCTATGATAGGCTGCATTTTGCGGCAGTGAGGACACCATGTTGCATAAAACTCGGCCATCACGACCGGTGCTGACTGTTTGAATTCTTCGTATGTCATAGTTGAGAGTGTGTTTATTGGGTTTCTAAAACCGTTTATAAAGAAAACACACTACTCTTCCCAAAGTTTACCAGATTGCGTCTGAATAGGCCGGACATGACCTCTCGCGTACTGCGTCACGCAGCGATTATAAGTTGGAAGGATTTGTCAGGCGCCGTATCGGAGGTGGTTCAGAGGTCTCATGACATTGCAGACCTTCTGACTCCAATAGGAGGCGAAGTCGTCACGGACGGCCTCGACGGCTCTGTCGATGGTCTCGTCGGTTGCGTCGCGCACGGTGTCGAGAAAGTTGTAAAGCACCTGAAATATATCGGTCAGTCCTTCGGCTATACTTGCGGATATGGGCGTGTCGCTATATTTCATATCTTCCTCAAACACTTCGAGATATACGTCGTCCGCTCCGAGCAGGTTCTCAACGCCGAGTCTGACAGACTCATAATAGTCTTCGTCGAGTACGTTGTCGATATATGCGTCCTCCTCAAGCAAAGCCATAGATGGAGTGAGTGCGGCGGCTGTCATGTAGAGGCGAGGCAGCAGCCGGGTCATTGTCTCGGCGAACTCTGACGGCGATGACTCCTGAGCTGTCTCGAGAGCGTGGCAGTATTCGTTTGACAGGGCCATGAAAGCCAGTGTATTGGGAGACAAAGAGGTTGTCTGTTGGGCTGCTGATTCGTTCATTTCGTGTCGTTTTTGGGAAGATAGAGTCTGTTGGCTTTTATATAATCATATACTCCCGGCGGCAGGAAATAGTTCATGTTACGGCCGTGGGAAATGGCGTCGCGCACAAAAGTCGACGAGAGTCCGCTCAGAGGCGCGTCGACGGTGTCGAGTCCGGTCTCATAGAGTCGGGGCATGGGATGTCCGGGACGGGGATAGACAATCACACCCCAGTAGTCGAGAATTTCCTGCGCGTTTTTCCATTGGTCAAATATGCGCCAGTTGTCGCTTCCGATAATCAGTTTGAACCGTTTGCGCGGATAGCGTCGCGTTAGCAGCCTGAGGGTGTCGACGGTGTATGACGGACGCGGCATCGACAGTTCGATGTCACACACTTGGATGTTTTTTGCGCCCGCTGTCGCGATCTTGAGCATCTCCAGTCGGCTGAGGTCTGAAATCAACTCGTTGGGACGTGATTTCATGGCTGTCTCTTATACACATCTGACGCTGCCGACGACTCCTTACGTGTAG
>ENA-OYXX01000768-OYXX01000768.1-human-gut-metagenome-genome-assembly--contig:-NODE-768-length-13686-cov-5.243049_pt1 | contig 13686 bp, 19 predicted proteins | sample MGYA00243976_ERZ653434 | MGnify/ENA primary metagenome ERZ653434 (study PRJEB26926, sample SAMN06165112) | human gut metagenome | biome: ENVO:00009003; feature: ENVO:2100002; material: ENVO:00002003...
GAGATCTAGTACGGTCTCGTGGGCTCGGAGATGTGTATAAGAGACAGATCTTATGTTGTTTAATTTTAACCTGAGATGTTAATGTGGCTGTATAACTGTTTTGCCCCTGCGTTTTTTAAGATTTTTTGAGATGTCGGGCAGCTATAAATGAATATGACGGAGATAAATGAACAAGTGATGCCGTGATTTTAAATGAAGACTTGTCGTTAGGGCTAATTTAATAAAATATTTTCGTTATATTTGCAGAATAAATGTAAATGTTATGCCTTTAACTTCAATTACAGACACCGAACGCGGTTATAGTAAGAAAAAAATTATCACAACTTTCTTCTATAATATAAACGCCACAATCCCTGAACTTGCCAAAGAACTTAATCTGAGTATACCGACCGTAACCAAACTGGTAAACGAGATGGTTGACGAAGGTGTGCTCAACGACTATGGCAAGAGTGAGTCGAAGGCCGGTCGCAAACCCAGCACTTACGGGCTCAATCCACAGTCAGGATATTTGCTGGGCGTTGACCTTAAACGTAACTATGTAAATCTCGGTTTGTGTAACTTTAACGGCGAGATAGTTTGTCAGGATTTTGAGATACCGTTTGATGACAAATCATCACCAATGGATTTGCTCGACGAGCTGTGTAATATTATTAATGAGTTTATAAAGTCAAGCGGAATCGAGAAATCAAAGATTCTCAATGTCTGTCTCAATATCGGAGGGCGCGTCAATCCCGTCACGGGCTATAGCTATAGTATATTGAATTTCTCGGAAACCCCTCTGTCTGACATTTTGTCTGAAAAATGCGGGATGCCGGTATGTATCGAGAATGACACGCGTTCGATGACCTACGGCGAGTGTCTCAGAGGCTCTATCGTAAACGGTGAGAAAAATATCCTTTATGTCAATCTCGGCTGGGGTTTAGGACTGGGCATTGTGATTGACGGCAAGCTTTATGGCGGCAAATCGGGTTTTGCCGGTGAGTTTGGCCATATCAGAGCATTTGACAATGAGATATTATGTCATTGCGGCAAGAAAGGATGTCTTGAGACCGAAGTCTCGGGTTTGGCCTTGCATCGTGAGATTATGGAAGGCATAAAGGCCGGCAAAGTCTCGGTGCTGTCTCAGAAGACCGAAAATAATGAGCCGGTGTCTTTGCATGATATTTTAGATGCAATCGAAAACGAAGACTTTCTGTGCATCGACTTGCTTGAAAAAATCGGAGCCAAATTAGGCAAACAACTTGCCAATCTGATCAATATCTTCAATCCCGAACTTGTTGTAATCGGCGGCACGCTCTCCGCTGCAGGCGACTATCTTATAACGCCAATCCGACAGGCCGTCAAAAAATATTCGTTGCGATTGGTCCATAGCGATAGCAAGATTGTATGCTCAAAACTTCAGGAACGGGCAGGCATCATCGGCGCGTGCATGACGGCTCGACGACAGATGTTTGAAGGCGCTGACAGATGAATGTCATGACGTGCAGATGAAGTGTTAAATTGCACGTGATGCAAATTTATCACCTTGACGCGGATTTGTGTGTCTAACTTTGTGCAAAAAATAACGCACTATGAAACGAACACGCAAATCAGCACAGAAAACTATCACCGCCCACATCCCCGTCGAACTGATAAGTCAAATCCTCGCCGACCCCGAAAATATTTCTCTTTGCCACACCCTCGTCTCGGCCATCATCACAGCCGAACGTATCCGCAAGCCTGACGGCGCAGCCGAGTCGCTGGACGAAGGCAATCTCCATCCTGCGCCGACGCCCGAGGCTGACGCCATGGCAGATGATGCCCGACGGAGAGTCGAAAAAGCCCAAGAACGTCGCGAGGCGCGCAAACAACGCATCGAAAACCGTATGCGCATCCTCGGCCACATCTTCCGCGACGAAAAGCCCGTCGCGCTGTCGTCCCTTTTCGGCTCGGGACTCTTCACTCGCGAACAGGAGCGAACGATTGATGCCTTGCTCAACCCTACGGTCAAACGTATCACCAAGCTCTCGCCCGAGCAGCTGTGGGCCTATTTCCTGCCCTTAATAACCAAGTTCAATAAAATTCCCCTCTCTGACCTCCCCGTCTACGAACGCCGCCACGCTCTCACCCGCAAATAAATATGGAGGGACGATTTTTAATCGTCCCTGTGTAATGGCTTGCATTTCTGTATGTTGTAATTCGGCGATTAAAAATCGCCGCTCCATATTATACATGCCGCAACGCCCTCGTCCGGAAATAAATATGGACGAGCGATTTGTAATCGCCCACTGTAACCCATTGATTACCATCGAAATGTAGGGACTTGCCTTTGGCAAGTATGACTTGGCCGCCAAGGTTTTATACACGCATTATACATGCCGCCGGTCAATGGCGGACGCTCGAGCCGAGCGTCCCTACATTACGCTTTGGCATGTCCGAACATTTCAATGGGTTACAAGCCGGCGGATGGTCAAATATGTAAAAAATCCGCAAGCATTGGATGTCAATTGCTTGCGGATTTGATTGTGACCCCGGTGGGGCTTTATATCTTATATTTAAACACCTAATTATCAAACATTTTAGTCTGCGACAAAATAGGCTGTTCCCTATTTGTACTCCGTCAGATTTCAATGTTCTTCGCCATACTGGATGACGGGAACAAAATTAATAAATAATTCTCAGTCTGTCAAGCGTCTATGTGTTAAATCATCCTAACATGAGTCTTTTGGTGGGAATTTAACCTCCCATAGGAGGCTCCTTTTTGAGGATTCTATTGATTGTTACAGCAACCGAATCATTAAGAAAAAGTGCTGTTTCCTTATCATCCTTGACATATATATGGAACTCGTCAAGCAACGTGTCGAGGGCACATTTGCGGAGTTGCTTCAAATCTCCGGCAACCGGAATCTGTCTATGCGCCTCCCAATACTCAGTCACGGCATGACTCATATATTCCCGAAGAACATTCCTCATGCTTTTCGAGAGTTTTCCCAGACTCTGTCTTGGAACAAACTCTGTTTCGCCGGGTATGACTGGACAATCATTGACGGTATCATATTGGGGATCATATTGAAAGTAGTCCTCAAAAATGCCATGATTGACTTTCACTTCGGCATACTCGGTCGGAGCAGATCCTTTATTCTTTGTTTTTGTTTTCTTTGGCATTATAAAAACATTGTCATATATACGGGGAGACAAATTATGTCGGTTTCTTTACGCAAATCCTTGGTATAGATAAGATAACGGTGCCGTATTCTGCTTGAGAACTTATTGGCGAATGCATCAAGAGAGGCATGTGCCTTATACCCGGAAGACTTGACTTCAACCGGGTTTATCTTGTCACCATCAGCAATCAGAAAATCAATCTCATAGTTGTGCTTCCCGCTTTCTGTAGGGAATGTGTAGTAGTACAGTTCATTTCCAGCGGCTTTAAGCATTTGTGATACGACATTTTCATATACATAACCCAGATCAGCGGCCAGTTTGTCACTTAAAAGTTTATGGTAGATGATGTTGTCAGTAAACTTCTTATCCCAGAATGCAAGTGTTATGAACAGCCCCGTGTCACCTAAATACATCTTGAAATTGTCAGTAGAATGATGGAGTGCCATTCCTGCATTCGGATCATTCGCATGATAAGCGATATTGACAACCATCGACTCCTTCATTTCAGAAATGATCTCGTTCAATGAAGATTGGGCAACTCCATCCGTAGCCTGCCATGTCATATATCGGTTGGCATTACCCGTCAACTGCGCCGGAATCTGATGAAATATCTTGGATGCGTTGCCGGTCGGATCTATGCGGTTGAAATCTTTTTCATAGAGATTGATGATTCCTCTTTTTACACGATCCACTTTTTCGAGATTATTGGTTTCAATAAGGGTTGCGATCGCCTTAGGCATACCACCTACCAGCATATACAACCTGAAATCGCGCATTAACTTGCGGTTAGTGGCATCTCCCAATGGTTTCTTTTCCTGAATGCATTGTTTCAGCAGGGGAATAGTGGCATGGTCGTTCATGGCCCACTTGAATTCCTCGTAGTCCATTGGATACATGCTCACTTCATTCTCTTCGCTCGGAATCAGGATGTTCTGAACATTTTTTCGGATAGATATAAGAGAGCCGGTCTCAATATAGTCATATCTTCCGTCCGCAACAAGATGTTTGATTGCCTGCCGTGCCATCGGACAGAACTGCACCTCATCAAAGATTATGACTGACTTTCTTATTTCAAGAGTCACGCCGTATTCAAGTTGCAGCTTAAGAAATATCCTGTTCAAGTCAGAGACATCATCGAATAGACTGCGTATCTCTGCCGAGCATTTTGTAAAGTCAATCAGTATATACGAACTATATTCGTTTCTGGCGAATTCCTCGGCAATGGTTGATTTTCCGACACGGCGCGCCCCTTTAATCAATATAGCCGTTGTGCCGTTGTCCTCCTTCTTCCATTCAAGTAACTCGTTATATATTTTACGCTTGAATATCATATAAATGTAATGCTTTGTATTTCAATGGCAAAGTTACAAATAATAGAGTGATTCTCAAAATGTTTTAACGGTAAATATGGGGTTATTCTCAAAATGTTAGCCTATTGAGCATGTAAATCATAGTTACACAGACGAATAATTTTTTTAATTTCGGAATCTAAATGTGTTTATAAGAATAGGGCTATATAGCCTTCTTTGGCGACTTCCCAATGAGGAAACGGAGAGAGGCGTGACGGCAGTGGCAGTTCCGTTGCAGGCAAATCATCGTAATGCGAGCCAAAGCCGTCAGCGGCGTTTGGAGCGAGTCCGGCACTACCGCAGACCGCTTTGACAGGAATAAAGAGTCGGCTAAACACCGAATGCCTGAACGCCAGAGCCGGATGCAGAAGCACGGGCTCAGACATTCTTCAGGCTTTCCGTGTTATTAACGCCGTCTCCATCGTATATTATTTCAGTGCCGTTACGCCACTCTCCGTTTATTGCTGTCCACGGGTCGAGACAGTGATGATCCGCCTTCCTGCGTTGTCGGATTATCACAGACTCGACTTTCCGGGGACAGGCAGTTCCATATCTTTAGAAATTTTCAGTTCCAATATATTGTCATTCGTTTTCACCGTCATGGAAACTTAGCTCCAGTTATTATGCAGTCATATCAACTTAGGAGGCCTTGCTTGCTCGTAATTGAAAACGTGCGGAGCAGGGCTATTCTTTTGCCTTTTGGCTGAAAAATCTCCAGACCTACGGCTCGTATTTTTAAGCCACAGGGCGAACAGCCCTTCTTTGCCTCCGCACGCGGCCGTGTCAACGAGCAAGCAAAACTTCGATAGTCGATAGACGCATAAAAAAAATGTCGCACGATGAAAACGAACAACAACATATCAAACAGACGAGGCAGAGCATCCATCTCCAGTCTCAACCGCATAAAAAGGGTTCTCCTTTGGTTGGTGGGAGCAATAGGAGCGATACTCGGATTGGTGTTGTGGGTGTTTCTCCGACCGATATTCCGAGGCGTGGGCTGGATAATAAGCCTTATGACCTCACTACTGATACTCTATTGGTTACTTACCATTTAACAATATACTGATATGGCTACACTGAAATCAAACGACGCTGCAATAGCAGCAATGCAGCAAATGCTACAAGAGCGTTGCATCGCGGAACCTACCTTTGCCATCAAAATGGCAAGTCCGACAAAGAGTCTTGAGGGAGCAATCAACTATATGTGTTCACAAATCCAAAAAAGCGGAATGTGCATGGTTGATGGCGATACAGTTCTTAATCTTCTTATCCATTACTTTGATGAACCCGAGATTGAGGACTGCGGAAAGGTCAACTGCAACATAGTGGTGTCAAAGCCGGAACTCTCCGAGGAAGATAAGGCTGAACTAAAGGAGCAGGCAATGGAGCAGTATCGAGAGGAACAACTCCGAGAAATCAGACGGCAGTCAGCACCGAAGACTCAGTCCAAGCCGACCACGGCACCGAAAGCCGGAGAAGAAATCAGTGTTCAACCAAGTCTTTTTGACTTCTAAAATCCAAGACAATGAAACCGAAAAATAAGAAACAACAACATATAGTGGAACTGAACGGGCGACTTCGCCCGCTCACCACCCCGCAAATGCAGTGGGCACTCAACTCAACAATCAACCACTACGGCTATCGGTTGAAATCCGGAATGTGTACCTGTATGAAATGCGGACATGAATGGCTGGAGACCCGTGACGGGATGCATCTTTGTCCCGAGTGTGGTCAACTCATTGAAATCAAGGACACCCCGAAACGTGTAATCCGAGACAAGTCATATTTCAACGTAATCACAACGATGGAAGACTATCAGGTAGTGAGAATGTTCCTGATGATAGTTGAAATGCGCAAGGGCATGAAAGCGAAACCCGCCTATCTTGAAATCGGCAGTTATTGGATTGCCCCCGCAGGTAATACTACCGTAGTCGGATTACAGAGAACTCTGGGACATTATGTGGATTCCTTTGCTTTCGGTTCTCCATTGGAGATAAGGCGAGACAATGCAGCTTTCCAGTACATATCCGATGAATGGGTATATCCGCGCATCAAGGTCATTGACGTTATCAAACGCAACGGTTTTAAGGGCAGTTGCCACCATATCAACCCCGTAACTCTGTTCCAAGAGTTGCTCACCAATCCCAAGGCTGAGACGCTGATGAAAGCCAACGAGATAGAATTGCTCCGATACCTATGCGCGAGACCCACCAACAAGGCTGACATAGATAACTATTGGAACACCATGAAGATAGCAATGCGCAACGGATATATGGTCAAGGACTCGCAGATGTGGATGGACTATATCAAAATGCTGGAGTGTTGTGGCAAGGATATACTTTCACCTAAATACATATGCCCCGCAAACCTCAAAGAAGCTCACGATGAATATGTGGAGAAAGTCAACCGCCAACGACGGAAAGAACGGATGGATAAGGAGCGTCAGCAAGCCATTAAGGACAGAACAGAGTTCGAGGAACTGAAATCACGCTATTTCGGGTTATCAATGACTGACGGAGAAATTGAAATCCACTCCATAGACAGCATAGATGCCTACTACGAAATCGGAGAGCGCAATCATATCTGTTGCGGTACTGCCAAGTATTTTCTCAAAGAAAAGACGCTGACCCTCACTGCCTACATAGGAGACAAGCAGATTGCCACCATCGAAATCTCGCTTGATGACTACCAAATCATACAGTGCCGGGCATTTGCCAACAAGGTCTGCAAATACACCGAACAGATAGCCGGCATCATCAACGCCAACAAGAAGATGATTGCCGAGCGCAAGAGAGCATAAGTTTAACCCTGCCACCGCCAACTCCGGCGGTGGCAACAATACCCCAAGATTATGACACGCATGACCCAACAAGGAGTATCGACCATCCAAGCCGGACAAGAGCAGTACGAGACATTCTACTCAGCCCACCGAGGTCGTAAGGTATCGAGAGTGATGTATGACTACCGCACTCAAGACGGAGACCTCTTTTCGGTAGTCGCTCCAACACTACGGGAGTGCCGACAGAAACGTGACGAGTGGCTCACCAAACGAAACAAGTAATCAAAGCCATATCAGTACGGAAGGCGGTGAAGCGTGATGCTCCATCGCCTTCAATTTGCAAAAATTTCGGCCGCCACAGGCGGCGAGAGGGACCATCATTCGTTCCGAAATTCACAGTTTTTTCTTAATTTTGCAATTCAAAACTTATCAATTACAAGACAATTCCGACAATATGACTAAAGCAGATATAGTTAACGAGATCGCCAGGACAACCGGCACTGATAGAGCCGCAGTTCTCTCGGTTGTTGAACAGTTTATGACCGTTGTAAAAGACAGCCTCGCGCATGGCGAGAATGTATATCTCCGTGGCTTCGGCTCGTTTATCGTCAAGACCCGTGCAGAGAAGACAGCCCGCAACATAAGCAAGAATACATCCTTGATTATTCCGGCTCACAATATTCCGGCTTTCAAACCGGCTAACTCTTTCAAGGAGGAAGTTGCAAAATAAATCATGGAAGAGGACACTGAACAATCGGATATAGAGATTGAGACGATTCATATCCAATCGGATAATTGCGATTGTCGGGAATGTCAGAAAGCCCGTAATAAATACGTCGCCATCCTTGACATTGACCGATATATCGAATCGCTGAACGACTGGGATTAACATAAATAGAGAATAACCGCGCCGATGCTCAAATGTCTGAGCATCGGCGCAGTTATAATTATGGAACGTACAATACGGCAAGTTCCGTCAATCTTCTTTTATGGAGACCGGGATGCCATTTCCCCTTGTAGCGGCAATGAGAGGCGTAAGCACGGAATATGTTGCGGTCTCCGGCTTTCAGTTTTTTCAGGACACTGCTTTTATTGACAGCTCCGGGACCGATGTTGTATGCAAGCGCGGCAAGAATATATCTGTCTTTGCCGTATTCTTTATATAGCTCACAGAATCTGGCATAGTCTTTACGCAGGAGCGCATCGGCCTCACGTTCACTGTATTGACGCCTGACAAAACGCTCTCCACGCTGCACGACATGACCATAGCATATTGTCGGCCAATGACGTGGTTTGTGAAGTGTCTCGAACTTCTTTATGATTATTACCGCACGCTCAAAGAGGGGAAGTTCCATAATGTTCCTCTTTGCATTTGCGTCCGGCGTTGCCGCTACAAGGGACAGCAACGCCACGAAGAACAACATTATTCTTTTCATTGTGCAACCGGCGTTACAGGCCCGACCACCGGACTGATAATTCTACCGCCGTCATCGTCGCTGTCTTTACCGTTAAACTCGAAAGTCTGCTCCCACGGTGTAGAATGAAACGAATCTTCCACGACGACAAGAAATTTATGACTGTCAGCTGTTTTTGCAGTATAGTTCAGCCGGAAAGTCTTGCTTTCCAGAAGCACACGGTCGTTGTTGACCAGCACCGGACCATCGACAAGTTTGAGAGTGCCCTCGCCGTCATACTGGAAATAGCGTATGGTGTAGAGGGTGTTGGAGTAGTTGCCTTCCGGCTTGATCTCGAAACGCAGTTCCACTGTCTCGCCCTGCTTGATTTTATCGCCGTATGGCATGACCTCCACGGTGAACGGGTAGGACTGCTGCACATCGAGGTCGTCTGAACAGGAAGAGAGGGCAAACACGAGAGTGAACAGAGTCACCCAGAATCCGAAGAACCGGACAGGGGTAAGGCGCACGGCACCTATCTTATCAAGAATCATTTTCATTATTATTCAGAGTTTTATTTTGTTAGACTTTTTCGGATAGAGCGACATCAGGTAATCGTTCACATCCTTGTGATTGGGATAAAGTGCCGACTTGTCCATGACCCTGTCGCCAAACTCTCGCTGAAGTCTGGCAAGCGCCGCACGACCGGCGGTGTCATTGTCAAGATAGCACTGGATAACGGTATAGTCAGCCAATGGGGTTATAGCCTTGGCAACATTTGAGACAGAGTTGAGCACAACCGAATCCATGCCGTCGTTGAAGCCGAGCCTTTCTGCCGAAAGGAAGTCAATGAAACCCTCGAAGACATTACACCGGGGGTTGCCGTTGGCAATATGGGTGATATGTTTCGGAGGATAAGACCCCTTAAAGAAAGGATTCCGAAGCTCAAATCCATGTGCATTATTCTCGAAGCCGATGGCATAGTAGTCCTTGCCATGAAGCTGATAATCAACCTGCACACAGTATCGCCGGGCGATGTCTCTGGTAATTCCACGCTCGGCAAGGTATTTCAGCAGCGCGGGAGAACTCAGCCGCGACACCTTCACATTCTCGAAAGTAGGTTCTTCGACAAACTGCGTTGGCTTATAAGGTTTAGCGACCGGGAGACGCATCTTCTCCGCGATGTAATCGGCCTGCCTCAAAAAGTCCGTTTCACCGGACATTTCTCCGGCAAGCGAGAAGATGTCGCCTCCCGCGCCCGTCCCGAAGTCAAACCAAATCTGGCGATTAGGATTGACATGGAACGACGGTTTTCTTTCACTGCGATACGGAGCGTAGAACCACAGACCTTTGCTGTCGCGTCCAGTCGGTTGATAGCCCAACTGGTTCAGAAACTCCACAAGGGAGATTTTCTTGATCTCGTCTATGTTCATAGGCGCATCTTCCGTTTCGGTTTATCGGGTTCCTGTTTTGGAGGCTCTTTCGGTTCCTGACGGATACTGACCTTTTGGATATTCGACATCTCTCCGGCGATATACATGTTAAGTTCACGCATATTGGCAGAGCCGGTAAGCTCATACGCAAGGTCATAGATTCCGCCGTATGCTCCGGATTTGGTGTCACGCCAGAGGTTTGTCTCGATATTGATAACCATTGTCGGCTCACCCTTCGGGTCATACGGTGCCTTGTAGATACGGAGATTGCCGTCAGCCGCTACCGGATATTCCTGTCCGAGAGCCTTCATAAAATCAATGAGCTTTATCTTGCGTATGTCAGGTGTTACTACCCTCGGTTCCAATGGCTGACGTGCCATTGCCGAAAGTTCCTTGCCATGTTCATAATCGTTCATGTACTTGACGATGAAATCTCGCGGATCCGTGTAGAGCTTCGGATTCATCTTCAAGGCGGCAAGGTCGATGATGTCTCCGCTCTGGTCAGTGGCATGGTCATACCATCGGTTGGTGTTGGTATCCACCACCAGCATCGGCTCCGGGTCGTCGCGTTGCGGTGCATAATAGAGCTTCATGTCCCCGAAAGCCTTGACCGGCTTTTCCCCGAGAGCAGCCATGAACTCCGTCAGCGGAATATTGGCAATATCATTCTTCGTGTACCGCATAACCTAAAACTGATATTTGAGGTGGATGCCGTAGGCGAACAGAAAATGTCCGGTGTCATTGCCGAATACAAACTTCTCTTTCAGATGCGCACCTAATGCCACATGGTCAGAAAGATAGAAGTCTGCCGAGAGAGTTACCGCACCGCCATAGATGAAAGCATCCTTTGCCTGAATGGTCGAGCCGTCGCGTAGGACGCTCTCGCCCCAGTTGACTGTCTCATAGCCCGCAAGTGCCGACACACCGCCGTAGAGATGGAATGTCTGCGAATAGTCGCTGACGATGCGGAGATTGTAACCGACCTCGCCTGTAAACTGAGCCACGGGGATGCGACCCTTTTCACCGTAAGGTTTATATGTCTGGAGATATTCACCGCCGAAAGACCATGTATTGGCATTGTTGCCCTTGATGACTGAGTAAAACACTCCGAGGTTATAGCCGCAGTTGCGGGAGTTACCGGTGTAGAAACCGTTTACCATGTCGGCGCGTACCTCTGCCGCCGACATTCCGGGGAGATTCCGCTGGGCGAATGCCTCCCCTGCGGACAGGGAAAGCACCGCCACAGCGAAGATTGAAAGGATCTTCTTCATGGGCTGTTACTGGATTGAAAGTTCGTCGATTACGTTTGCTCTCACGATGTCCTCGTTATCGACTACGAAAGACTGATGGCGGCCGCCTTCCTTTTCGGCGACCTCGATAACGAGCTGCTTGTCGTCGGGGATGGTGAATTTCTCTAAGGCGAACACCGTCCTTTCGGAAGACTTGCCATGCACCACCGTCACATAGTTCTGGGCGCGGAGTGGTTCCAATACCTGTTCCTGCATGGCGGTCCGTTTTATAACCTTCTTGTCCACGATCTTGAAGCTCACATAGTCGATGTCGAAGGCGATGTTGGAAGTGTTCTTCAGTTCCGTGTGGAAATAGAGAAGGCCGTTGTTGGTGTGGATGGATTTCAGAAGGAACTGCACACCGAAACGTTTTGAGCCGATATGCTTTATCTCGCGCTTGTTCTGCTTGTATATAGATTTCATAATCAACTTGACAAGCATCGGCGATTCCTGACCGAGTTTCTCCAGATAGATCTCCTGAGCGTTGTTGGGTCGGTTAACCGATTCCCCGTCATGGAGAAAGTCTGTCATCTCAATGCTCAGAAGCAAAGGCTCCTTCGCAAACTTGACATTGAAGACATAATAGGCGCCATCTTCTGTGATAACCGACAGGTTTGTCTCCTGCTTGAACGACTTGAAGGCGGATTTCACACGCAGCACGTTTTTCGCGCCGTCGGCGAGTCCGGCGACAAGGTTCTCATTGCCGAGGTCACAATATACTATTTCCGAAGGGAAAATAATATGTGTAGTTTTCTCGAAACATACTTCCAGTGCGTGAGGCGGAATCATCCGGTCGAAGCCGACTTTGCGGGTCAGACCGTCGAACTTGTCGCCGTCGGTGTAGTTGGAGCCATACACATTGATGTCGTGTTCGGCTACCTGTTCGGATGACACGTTATTATCGGTGTTTTTTGTGACCTTGCTCTTAGCGAAGGTCGGGGTTGCCATGCCGAGAACGGCAATGGCGGAGAGAATAATAGTTTTCAGTTTCATTTTTGAACTTTAATTTTTGAAAACTTGTATATATCGTATATATGAGTTAACTTTGCACCACAAAAGAATTGACTATGAGCACTACTCAAACCGTGGGTATTCCCACACGCCGCAAACTGATAGACATTCCTGAGAATGTTTTCCAGGCTCTTAACATCAAGGCAGCCGCCATGGGCACCAACCTCAAGAAATATATCGAGGAACTGTTGGTTCAGGAAGCCGAGGAGATGGAGGACGCAGAGGTTTACAAATATCTGGTCGCTACGCGCCCAGAAGGAAAAATCATGCTAAACGAGCAGGAGAAGGACGACTTTATGCGCAAGCATAAATTAGGAGCATACCGATGAGAGTCGATTTCTCGAAGGATTTTTCCAAAGCGCTTGATAAGCTGTCGGGCAAAATCTACGATTCTGTCAGGGAAGCCATCAACAATGTCGTTGATGCGAATTCCTTGGAGGATATACAGAACCTCCGGAAAATAGAGACACTGAACAGCGTTTACCGCATACGCATAGGAAGTAAGCGGGCATTCTTTGTGCTGCATATCGAGATAGAGGGTGATCTCGTAAAATTTGAATATCTGCTTAATCGTGGCGAGGCCTACGATAAGAAGAATATGGAGAAATTACAAAATCGCGACGTGTGATCAAGTGTCATCAGGCTGGTAAGGCATCACTTTGTACCCTGATTTAAGATACACCTTGACTGTATGGGTCAGTCCGCTCTGGATTTTCCAGTTGATGTTGAATTCGGCTCGCTGACCGGAGACAGTTAAACGAGCGAAAACCGGGGTTTCCCCTGATTTTTTCTTCTGAGCCTTTCGTATCATAAAGGTCAGAGTGTAATAATTCGCTTGATGCATAAGAGTCTTTTTTTGACATAAAGTTAATAATCTCATGTCGTACTCTTACGGTTCAGAAAATTGAATATCAGTGAAATATGACCCTCTAAGGTGTAAGAATCGAGGCTACTCTTACTGTTACACCTGAATTTACACCTGCACATGAACGATAATGTTACCTCATATTAGTGGGGTCTGAATCGCTTTGTGCATCTTTTTCAACGATTTACCTATAAATGGAGTGGTGCCCGAACCCATTTATGGAAAATCAGTGAAAAATGGGGTGCTTTTGAGGTAGTCGGTGGTCTGTAACTATACTAACAATTAGAATATTAGCGTAGTTTCAGGTGTAAATTTTGATTTTTCAAAATCTATTCCCGATTTGTACACCGCAGACTGCTTAGATTTGCCATTGTTTGTGGTTTGGACAAAATAAAAATCACTGAAAATGCTTGATTTTCAGT
>ENA-OYXX01000771-OYXX01000771.1-human-gut-metagenome-genome-assembly--contig:-NODE-771-length-13674-cov-8.724649_pt1 | contig 13674 bp, 9 predicted proteins | sample MGYA00243976_ERZ653434 | MGnify/ENA primary metagenome ERZ653434 (study PRJEB26926, sample SAMN06165112) | human gut metagenome | biome: ENVO:00009003; feature: ENVO:2100002; material: ENVO:00002003...
GGGAATTGAAAATTATGATTACCTTTATTTGATGTTATGTGTATCGTTGGCCGCGATATTAATAAAGGTAATCATAATTTTCAATTCCCAATTCCCAATTCTTAATTCTTTATTTTTAATTCTTAATTAAATAAGATACTCAATCCTGATAATACACCTTCTTCACCCTGTTGCTCACGCTCGTCAGCACCTCATAGGGTATAGTGTCGAGAGCGTCGGAAAGGACTGTAACTGGCAGATTGGCGCCGAATATCTCCACAGTGTCTCCCTCGGCACACGGAATGTCCGTCACGTCTATCATGGCCACGTCCATACAGATGTTGCCCACATAAGGCGCTTTCTGTCCGTTGACAAGGCAATAACAGCGGCCATTGCCGAGATGGCGGTTCAGCCCGTCGGCATAGCCTATGGGGATGGCCCCTATCACACTGTCACGTCCGAGCACCCCACGGCGACTGTAACCCACTGTCTCGCCGGCCGGCACATGGCGCAGCTGCAGGATGGTGGTGCGCAGCGTGCTCACCGTGTTCAGGATATGATTGTCACGCGGGTCGACACCGTAAAGGCCGAGCCCCAGCCGGCACATGTCAAGCTGGCGCTCGGGGAAGTGCTCAATGCCCGCCGAGTTGTCTATGTGGCGCAGTATACGGTGGTCGAAAGCGGCCTGCAACTTGCGGCTGGCCTCATCGAATAGCCGGAACTGGCGGGCGGAAAAATCGTCAAAACTGTCACTGTCGGAGCCCACGAAGTGCGAGAACACCGAGCGCGGGATGATGGCATTCTGCTGTTTCAGGCGGCTTATCACCTCGTCGATGTCCCGTTCGGGGTCGAATCCGAGACGGCGCATGCCCGTGTCGAGCTTTATGTGCACCGGCCATCCCGTTATGCCTTCCTTCTCCGCAGCACGTATGAGGGCGTCCATCAGCCGGAAACTGTACACCTCAGGTTCAAGATCGTAGTCGAACATGGTCTTGAAAGCCGTCATCTCTGGGTTCATTATCATTATGTTGCCCGTTATCCCGTTCTTGCGCAGCGTCACACCCTCGTCGGCCACGGCCACGGCAAGATAGTCAACACGATGGTCCTGCAGCGTCTTTGCCACCTCTACCGCTCCGGCTCCGTAGGCATCGGCCTTGACCATGCACACCAGTTTGGTTTCGGGACGCATGTAAGAGCGGAAATGGTTCAGGTTGGCCACCACGGCATTGAGGTTGACCTCAAGTATCGTCTCGTGCACTTTTTGCTCAAGCAGCTCGGTGATATGGTCGAAACCGAACGAGCGTGCCCCCTTTATCAGTATCACCTCGTCGCGCAGCGAGCGGAACACACTGCTGCCGATAAACTCAGCCACATCGGCAAAGAACCACTTTTCGGCCATATCGAAGCGGCCGGCGTTGCGGCACAGGGCCTCGCCGATGCCTATAAACTTCTCCACGCCACGTTTTACGGCCAGTTTGGCAACTTCGGTATACAGGTCGGCCTCCTGTTCGCCGCTCTGATATATGTCGCTCAGTATGAGCGTGCGGCGGCGGCCGTGATGGTCGGGGCGGCGGTTCATGAAGTCGAGGGCGATGTCAAGTGAGTTGACATCGGAGTTGTACGAGTCGTTGATGAGCGTACATCCGTGGCGCCCTTCCTTCACCTCCAGACGCATGGCCACAGGCTCGAGCCGCGACATGCGTTCGTCGAGGTCTTCGGGAGTTACGCCGAGGTGCAACGCCACACAGGCGCAGGCGATGGAGCACTGTATTGATGCCTCGTCGAAGAACGGCAGATGGTAGACACCGGACACACCTTTATATATATAATGTATGCAGGAGCCCCCCTCAATCCCCCCAAGGGGGGATGAAGAGCAGGAACAGTCCGTTCCGCGTTCAACCGACACAAGCATACCGTCCTTATAATTCTCATCTCCGAAATAGCCTCCGACCGCGAAAGAAGAATCCACAGGTCTTCCCCCCCTGGGGGGACAGAGGGGGGCCTTGGTCCACCCTATCTTCTCTCCCTTAAATTCCGAACTGCGTATGCACCGGCTGACAACGGCGTCATCGGCATCATAAACAATGACCTGCGCATCGTGGAACAGCTGCAACTTCTCGCGGCATTTCTCCTCCATCGACCGGAAATTCTCCTGATGGGGCGCACCGAGCGATGTCAGCACACCGATGGTGGGCTGGATGATGTCGTGCAGGGCCTGCATCTCACCCGGCTCGCTGATGCCCGCCTCAAACAGGGCCACATCGGTATGCTCGCCAAGCAACCATACCGACAGCGGCACGCCAATCTGCGAATTGTAAGAACGGGGCGACCGCGTGACGGCCATCTGCGGCGACAGCAACTGATAGAGCCACTCCTTTACCATCGTCTTGCCGTGGGAGCCGGTGATGCCCACCACCGGTATGTCGAACTCGTCGCGGTGACGTTCGGCCAGACGCTGCAGGGCTTCGAGCGGTCTCACCACCTGCAGGAAGTTGGCATCGGCATATTCCGCGGCCGCCGTCTCGGGCACATGCTCCACCACAAAGTTGCGCACCCCGCGGCGATAGAGGTCGTGGATGTAGTTATGACCGTCGTTACGCTCGGAGCGCAACGCGAAAAACAGTGTCTCCTCCGGGAAACACAACGACCGGCTGTCGGTGAGCAGCCACCCTATGTTGGCATCGGCAGTGCCGACGCGGCGCGCTCCTATGAGCGTGGTTACTTTTTCTATGGAATATTTCATTGCTGTTGATTTTTAAAGGTTATAGGTAAAATGGGGATAGCGTCTTGACAGTTCGGCTATCTTCTCCCTTGTCCTGGCCATAAAGGCGCGGTATTCGTCACTGTCGGGATTGAACGGCTTGTGCCCCAACGCTTCCTTCAACGGCCGCCACTCGGCCACAAACTGCTTGGCCGCGGGGCTGAGGTAGCTGCCGGCAAAGAGTTGCCAGATATAGTCGACAGCCTGTTCAGACGGATGCAGCATGTCGGGACGGTAGAAACGGTAGTCGCGCAACTCGTCGTTCATTATCTCATACGCCGGAAAATACTCGCAGCGGCTGTCTTCCCGCACCAGTCTGTCTGCCGCCAAAAGCAACACAGCCTTCGACAGGCGGCTGCCGTGATATCCGTATTTGGCGTAACGTATGGGACTGACGGTCAGCACCACGCGCACCTCCGGATTGCGTTCTGCGAGTATGCCGACAGCCCGTTTCAGGTAACCGTAACATTCGTCTACGGACAGTTCCTCTTCGGTGAATAGCCTTTGAGGCCGCTTCCGGCAGTTGTCAACAATCTCGCCGGTCTCGTTGAGACGGTACACATGATTGGTGCCCAACGTGAACAGGGCCACCCGCGGAGCCTCATCGCAGCGTTCCACCGTGTGCAGTATGCTCGCCGGATTGTACATCACGCCGTAGGGATTGACCACGGCACAAAACATCTCTTCTGCGGCCCGCCGCCCTATATTATCGGCAAAGCACGAGCCGACAAACAGCAGCTTGTCCTGCGGTTCTATGGAAAAGCCTGGCCGCGGCATGGCCACTCTTGTAAAAAACTCCATTTCTCTCTGTTGTTTTTATCAACGCAAAAGTACAAAGAATAATCGTATCGCGTATGGTTTTGCACTACCATTTTTAAGATAAGGCGCAAAAATCAATGTATGAATACAACGCAAAGACGCAGAAGCGCAAAGTTCTTCCGTACGAAACAAAAAAAGCGAAAAAGAGACAGAACCGAATATTACCACTGCTCAGTTCGGTAATTGCAATGCAACAAATCATGGAATTTTGTGAAATTCCGCCCCAAGAAACTTGGAATTTTGTGAAAACATGGCAGCGAATCCCATGGAATTTTGTGAAATTTCGCCATGATAAGTCCTGAATTTTGTGAAAACTTTGTATCTTTGCAGCATATAAGTAACAGACAATCATGATTATACAGCGTAAAATCGACATTTTTCTGAATGAGTGGAAAGTACGCACAGGACATAAACCGCTTATCGTAAAGGGGGCCAGACAGATAGGAAAGACATTTTCCATAGAAGCTTTCGGAAGAAAACACTATGCAAATATGATAAGCATCAACTTCGTACTGCAACCAAAATTCCGCTCTATATTCGATGACGGATATGAAGTGGACAACATTATCAAAAACATAACCATCATAGACCCGACTATAATTATAGAACCGGGCAACACGCTGATATTCTTCGACGAACTGCAACAGCAACCGGCAGCAGCCACAGCCTTGAAATCATTCTGCATTGACGGACGCTATGACGTCATCTGTTCGGGGTCGCTCATGGGACTAAACTACAACGAAATAGAGTCGAACAGTGTCGGATATAAGGAGGATTACCTTATGTACTCGCTCGATTTCGAGGAATTTCTTTGGGCGAAGGGATACCGCAAGGAGCAAATAGACGGTCTGCTCGACTGCATGCTTAACCTGACACCGCTGACAACAGCAGAGATGCAGGCATTGTCAGACGTATTCAGAGACTACATGATTGTAGGAGGCATGCCTGCCGTGGTCAGCACATATCTTGCCAACGGTCACTTCGGCGGTTGCCTCGCCATGCAAAATCAGCTGTTGGCAGACTATAGAGAAGACATAACAAAATATGCCATGGGACTTGACAAGGGCAAGATAAAGAACATATACAATCACATACCGGTATTTCTCGGTCAACAGAACAAGAAATTCCAAATATCAAAGATAGGACGCAATACGCGCAACCGTGACTATATAGGCACCGTGGACTGGCTGCGCGATGCCGGCATCGTAAACGTGTGTCACTGTCTGGAGCTGGTGGCATTGCCACTAAAGGGCAACTACATAGCCAACAACTACAAACTATATTATCACGACACCGGTATGTTGATTGCGTCATTGGACGAAGAGGCACAGGCCGATTTGCGCGAAAACAGAAACTTCAATACATATAAAGGAGCCATATATGAGAATGAAATCGGTGAAATGCTTGCCAAACAAGGATACGAGCTGTACTTCTTCCGCAACGAGAAATCGACCATTGAAATGGACTTCTTTGTCCGCAACGCCCAATCACTGATACCTGTGGAAGTGAAAGCACAAGACGGGGCTACAAAATCACTGAACAAACTTATTGATGACAATGACAACTTTCCAGACATAAAGTTTGGCATAAAGCTATGCAACAAGAACATTGGATATAATGGCAAATTCTATACTTTTCCGTATTTCCTTACATTCCTTATCAAGAAATACCTTAGTTTAGGGAAGAGGTGAGAGATTTTTAGGTAAGAGTGAAGAGATTTTTAGGTAAGAGTGAAGAGTTTAGAGTGAAGAGGTATGATTACCCACAGGCCCAAGCCTTTATGTCAGTAATCATACCTCTTCACTCTAAACTCTTCACTCTTACCTAATAAACGAGGTCAGCTCCTGCTCACCTGCAATCCCTTGCGGCTCAGCGACATGTCGACAAAGCGCGCGTTGGCATTGGGATGGTTGGAATTGAGAATATGCTTGATGCGCGCGGCAGCCTCGGGATCCTTCGCCACCATATACAGATAACCGCCGCCACCGGCTCCCGGCAGCTTGTAGCCGAGACAAAGATCGTCTATAAGGTCGGTCATGGCACGCACTGCCGGCGGGTTCGTGCCCGCATCGATGGCCTGGTTCTGCAACCACGTCTTGCCGACGAGGCGTCCGGCCAGATTGAAGTCGTGGCGCTGTATGGCCTCGTACATGTCCATGGTGTGCGCCTTCATCTCACGCTGCAGACGCAGCTGCGGTCCGTTGTTGAGGAACATGCGGCGCACAATCTCCGAAAGTATGTTCTTTGCCGTGCGCGTGATGCCCGTATAATATAACAGATGGCACTGGGCATACTCCGGTTGCGTGTAGATATCGTCCGGCAGCCAGCGCACGAGTGGCTCCTGGGCGAATCCGCGCTGCGTCTGCAACAGCTTTACGCCATGCAGCACTCCGCCGAACTGATCCTGCCATCCGCCGCCGGTGGTGAGCAGCTGCTCGAGCACAAGCGTGCGGCGTCCTATCTCGTTCTTGTCCCAAGCCAGTGAGCAGAAATCGCTAACGGCACCCAACACCGTGGCGGCAAGGATGCTGCTCGTGCCCAATCCGCTGCCCGCCGGTATGGCCGAGAGCAGCGTAAGCTCTATGCCGCAACCGAAATCTTCGAGCTGTGCGCGCAGCGAGGAATAGCGCGTGGCACAGAATCCGGGCTGGAATCCGGCAAGCACAAGTGCGGCCTTAGGTATGGAGAACGGCGAACCGACATGAGTGAAGTCGGCCAGCTGCTCGTAAGTGTCTATCACCTCTACGGCTCCGAGGTCGATGCTGCGGCACACAATATGCGGCTCGCGGCACGGACGCACATACGTCTGCAGCGGCGGCTGACCGTTAAGTTCGATGGCCAGATTGATTACGTTGCCGCCCTCCATGAGGCAGAACGGCGGCGTGTCGGTCCATCCGCCGGCAATGTCGATGCGCACCGGACTGCGCCCCCACACTATCTGGTCGCTGTAAACGGACATGCGCGGCTGCTGCTTCACGGCCAGCACCGACTCTGTCAGCCCCTCGCGCAACAGTGAGAAGGCACGCTGCTCGTCAGCCTGCCACTCCCCGCCCCGCAGACGCTTCACCTCCGAGTGGAACATGGCGTCGTGTATGCGCGTGAGCAACGGCAGGCGGTCGTCCACGGGCTTAGGCAGCGCGATGCCGGCCGAGGCAAAAGCATGGGCGGCATCGTCGAGGTCGAGCTGATAGAACACGCTGTGCTCGTGATTGTCGGCCAGTGCCGTCCAGTTGGCCTTACGGTAATCGCGGCGCTGTGCCACCAGACGCACGAGGTTGGCCTCGGTGGATATTTCCTCGGCACTCATCATCCTGTGGCCGGCAAGCTCGGGAGCCAGCGGTGCGTCGGCGTCTGTCTCGCAGCGCGTCGTATAGTCGGTCTGCAGCATCCACGCGAGCATACGGCCCATGTCGGCCATATCGTCGGTGACGGGAAACAGGCGCGCCTGCTGCATCTTGCCGGCAAACTTTGCCCCGATACTGTAAGTACGTATCACATAAGAGGTTTCGCCCACCGGCACTATGTCCACGCACTGTCCCGGGGCGAGGTTCACTGTCCAGTCGTTGCGCGGCACTCCGGTGACGACGTTGTCGTGGCTTACGGTCCACCCCTTGCCCAAATGGCTGTTCTCAATCCACACGTTGGTGTTGTCGGGTGTCATCTTTATCTCCGTCAGCGCATTTTGGATGAATATCGAGGGATGCGGTTTGCGGCCACGGTGCATTATCTCGCGCTGGTCGTTGACGATGTTCTGCACGGCGAGTGTCGATGAAATCATCTCGCGGCTCGTGCCATAATGGTAGAACTCGCCGCCTGGCAGAGGCAGTATCTCGACGCGCAGCGAACGCAGTTCGTCATCTTCAATGAGCGGGTCGGTGCCGAGAGCGCAGCCGAACTCGCTGTACAGGTCGTATTCGACAATGTCGTTGCCGCGCTTGGAGCGCTTCATGAGCAGCTCTACGGCACGGTCGCTGAGCAGCCACACGCCGATGTCGGTGAGATAGTAATGGTCTTGAAGCAGGTCGTTGAGTGTCTGCACCGACGGTTTCTGGAGCATCTGCTTGAGCACCGACGGCGTATGGCGGTCGGAAACGAAGACGCCGTGGTCGGTGGCAATGGACGAGTCGAGCCACAGGCCGTAGCACACCACGTCGGCATCGGGCACGGGCGGCAGCTGTTCGGCGGCGCGTATGTACACGTCACCGCTCACTATCATGGTGTTGATACCTTTCGGGGCAAGGTTCATCAGGCGTTCGTAGAGCGGCAGCTGTAGGTCGAGCAGTGTCTGGCCGAGACGCTGGCCGCGCTCCCAACGGAACACGGGTATTGGCGTGAGAATCTTTCCCGACGGTGCATACGACGGCAGGCGGCGGCTCTGGCCTCCGGCATGCAGCAGTATGCGGCGGTCGCCCTGCAGCCAGTCGGCAAAGCTCTCGCCCTTGTTCCATGCGCGGTAGCACTCTTCGAGCAGCCATGTGGTGCCTCCCCCACTGCCCAGTTTGTGGCCCACGGGGTCGTTGGTACAAAAATATTCATCGGGCGCGAAGCCTGTTATCTCATGAAATGATGCCACCAGATTGGGCGGCAATGACAGCAACTTTTTCATAATTTGTATCTAATTGGTGCACAAAGATAACAAAAAGTTCAAACAAAATTCCCTTTTATGATATATTTATCGTAATTTTGCCGCCGTAAGCGTATCGTACAAGGACTGTAACGTGCAGCGGAACAGACATTCATACCCGCTGCAAGTCGTGACGGGCGCAAGAAAAGTTGCTAATCTAAACAAATTAATTATGGACAAAAACAACGGACTGCTGGCCAAAGAGGGCGTCAGCTTTCTCATTCCGTTCATTCTCATCACGTCGTGTTTCGCCCTGTGGGGCTTTGCCAACGACATCACGGGGCCTATGGTCAAGGCCTTCTCGAAGATTTTCCGCATGAGCGTAACCGAGGGCGCGCTCGTGCAGGTGGCGTTCTATCTGGGCTACTTTGTCATGGCCTTTCCCGCCGCACTGTTCATACAGCGCTACTCGTTCAAGGCCGGCGTGCTCACGGGGCTTACGCTATATGCCGCCGGCGCACTGCTCTTCATACCGGCACAGGCCATAGGCATGTACTACCCTTTCCTGCTGGCCTACTTCATCATGACGTGCGGACTGTCGTTTCTCGAGACGAGCTGCAACCCCTACATCTACTGCATGGGCAGCGAGGAGACGGCCACGCAACGCCTCAACCTGGCGCAGGCCTTCAACCCGATCGGCGCTCTGGCCGGCATGTTTGTGGCCATGCACTTCGTACAGGCGAAGATGAACCCTATGGATTCCGCAGCCCGCGCCGAACTGTCCGACACACAGTTTGACATGATAAAGAGCCACGACCTCGAGGTGCTGATACAGCCGTACATCTTCATCGGCGCGGTGGTGATACTTCTGCTCGTGCTCATCAGGCTGATGAAGATGCCGAAGGCCGGTGACACACGCTCGAAGAAGAGTCTGGGCACGGCACTCGGTGAACTGGCGAAGATAAAGAACTACCGTGAAGGTGTGGTGGCGCAGTTCTTCTATGTGGGCGCACAGGTGATGTGCTGGACGTTCATCATACAATATGGTACGCGCGTATTCATGGCCGAAGGCATGGACGAGCGCGGCGCCGAAATTCTCTCGCAGAAGTACAACATACTGGCAATGGTGTTCTTCACCTGCAGCCGTTTTGTCTGCACATGGTTCCTGAAGTATCTGCAGCCGGGCCGTCTGCTCTCGATACTTGCGGTATGCGGCGGTGTGGCCGTGTGCGGTGCCATATTCTTCACCGACCGCACGGGTGTCTACTGCCTTGTGGCGGTGAGTGCGTGCATGTCGCTGATGTTCCCCACCATCTACGGCATCGCCCTGCGCGGCCTGGGCGACAACGTGAAATTCGGCGGTGCCGGCCTCATCATGTCCATCCTCGGCGGTTCGGTATTCCCGCCGCTGCAGGCTGCCATCATCGACTCCGGTATATCATTCGGCGGACTGTCGGCCACGAACATCTCATTCGTCATCCCGCTGATATGCTTCGTCGTGATAGCCATTTACGGTCACCGGGCCTACGTAAGGCACAACATCACGCACGATTATAATTCGTAGGAAGACACATTGCCGGTTTTGACACGCCCCGCTTTTGTCACGATAATTCCTAAAATTTAACATTTCTTTTTTCTCGAAATAGAATGTCGACAAGGCCATTTTTGCCTTGTCGACACACTGTTTTCATGCCCTGAGCTTGCCTTTAGGCCCTCCTTACACTCCGTTTACGGCGTAGTTGCGTTGCGGTTACGGCCTAAACGTGATGCAAGTACGCCGTAAACGGAGTAAGAGGAGGGCCTCTCTGCTATATTAACAAATTAACATTCGCGTAACTCACTGACTGTCAGCGCTCCCCATTTTCGCGAAAAATCGCGTATTTTGCATCGTAGTGCGGAAATCGCGGTTCGGGTGCTGTTTAACATACGTTAAAGTAAAGTCCTTTCATTAAGTGTTAACCCGCATTAAATAAAAAATTCTCTGATTTTGGGTTCTCCCTTCGTTTCGAATGATATAGCAAAGCAAATGAGGACGAGCCCAAAGTTTCCTTAATCTATAATTCCGCTTTCAGCTCCGCGTACAAGTCAACAGGCCCCCAATGCCAGTATTTGGTGTTCTCGATTGAGAGTTTCTTATAGAGTTCTGAACGGTAGATACAGTTCAAGCTCTCTTGCAGGGAGAAACCGTAGTCATCGTGCAGATATTCCACCAACCAACTTATCTTTCCCGGGAGGAGCAAGTGGAGATTGCTTTGATTTATCTGGAACATAACATCATTCTATTTTTGAAGCTTCAACAAAATGCAAGGCAGACAAGGCTTTGTCTGTATGAAAGAGATACTGGTCAACCAGCTTGTAGGTTTTGAGTTCACGTAAAAGCGTATCAATGCTAATGGCACCCGATTCATATAAGCCAAACTGAAGATACACCCTGTCGTTGGCCACAGGACCGTACACAATGTCATAGTCATGGGTAAAACCTTTCTTAGTTCTGTTGGCCATTACAAAATCGGCCCATCCCTTGGATGGTTCGGAGAAGATGAGGCTTTTGAGTTCCGACAACATCTTTTCATCAAACTCATACACATTCACATAACCACATGATGCGTGCCTTTCAAGCATACGTCTTTCAACCCACTCCTTGGCTTGCTTATCAGAAGTAGTTGTATAGAATCCTTCGCCGTAGTCGAGTCTGCGGCTGGCATGGAGTATAACAGGATGCTCCACCACGTCCAAACTACCATGATAAACCTTCATACGCCCTCGTCTTTTCTTAATCCGATAAACTCATCTATCTCATCCATCAGCCATTGGCGACTTTGTGTGTGAAGCGGTCCAAAGCATTTGCTGAGATAATCTACCACGCCATAACGGGAGAACAAGTCAAAGACCTGTTCTCCTGTCATCGCTTTGGCTGCCCCATATTCTTCGATGCAGAAAGCAACGAAGAGGGCTTTATCCTTATCTTTCTTGTCCATCGCCATTCAAATTTCTGCGAATCCTCCACACTACTCTGACGTCCGCCATTGTATTCAAACAACACGCCCAGACTTTCTTCTTCTTACCGCCATCGTCACTATCACAATAAGCAGCACGGCATAAGCCGCATAAGCTATTGTCTCAGTAGTGTCCACCGATTTCGGGAAGAAGGCCAGTTCCACCTTGTGGTTGCCCGGCTCCACACGTATGGCGCGCAGGATATAGTTGACGCGTCCCACGGGCACCTCCTTGCCGTCGACGGTGGCTGTCCACCCGGGGTAGTAAACCTCGGAGAACACTATCACACCACCCTTTGCCGACGAGACATCGTAAGTGAGACGGTTGGCGTCGTATGACGTTATGGTGACAATGCTCGTACTGTCCTGCTCCACACTCTGGCCAACGACAGAGCTGAAACGGTTGTCGGCCACAGCCTCGTGACGCAGGTTGAGCGTTCCCACCATGTCAAGTTCGGCATTGGCGTTGTCCACATAATGCACCTGATCTACAAACCACGCATTGCCGTATACATAAGGATTCTGCACCGGCACGGTCTGTCCGTCCTGCAAAGGAAGGATGAAATATTTGGCATTGAGCATGTTAAGCACTGGGAAGATGGAGTCGCCGTTCACCTTGGTCATGTCGCCACCGGCCCCGGCCACAGCCCCGAACACACCGCGCATCTCGGGCGAGATGTACGCCTCTATCATCTCCTGATAGCGGCGGAGCTTGGCCGGATGGTAGCCGCCGATGCTCTTGAGATAGTATGACGTCTCGTTTTCGTTGAATGTATTGGAGGCCAGATTGAGCACACGGTAGTCGAGCGACTTGTCCTGCAATATCATCTCCTCGGCGGGAGTCTTGTTGACGGGAGTCTCGCGCACGCTCTTCTCCACGAACATTGCATCGTTGAGGTAACGCTTGTTCACCTGCCACATGTCTACAAGGCAGAGCGCCACCATGGCACCTATCATATAAGCGGCCTTGAGTTTCTTTGCCTTAAAGAGCAGAAGCAGCAGTGTGCCGATGACGATTATAAAGAACGAGCGCCAGCAGTCGGCCGTGAAGACGGCCTTGCGCATCTCGGTGAGATTGGCCAGCAGGGGCTGCACGTGTTCCTGGGGCAACTGTCCGAGAGCCTGCATCTCCGACGATGATACGAAACTGCTGAAGAACACGCCGGGCATCAGCGCGAAGAGCAGGCACACACCGCCAGTGAGGGCGAAACTTACGTAAACGAATTTTATCTTGCGCGTGAGCAGTTCCGGTTCGTCAACCACCTTCTTCAGCGCGAGCATGGCCAGCAGCGGTATGGTGAACTCGGCAATGACGAGTATTGACGCCACTGTGCGGAATTTGGAGTACATCGGCATATAGTCGATGAAGAGGTCGGTAAACCACATCATGTTGTGCCCCCACGACAGCATCACCGAGAGAACCGTGGCGGCAAGAAGGGCCCATTTGAGCGGTCCTTTGACGATGAACAGGCCGAGAATGAAGAGCATAAGCACAAAAGCGCCCACGTAGACCGGACCGCTCGTGCCAGGCTGCTCCCCCCAATACTGTCCTATCTGCTGATAGATGGGCAGATAGTTGTTGTCGGCATGCTCCATGGCCGTCTTGCTCATGCTCAGCGGCATTGACGCGCCGCCCTTGGCGTTGGGCACAAGCAGTGTCCATGTCTCGTCTACACCGTAGCTCCACTGCGTTATATAGTCGCGCTCCAGTCCGCTGTCGGTCTGGTTGGCCGTGTTCTCCTTCACCAGTTCGCTCTTGCCGCGCATAGACTCCTTGGAGTATTCCCACGTATGATACAGGTTGGATATGTTGATGCAAAGACCTATAAGGGCACCCGCCGCACACACGGCAGTGGCCTTGGCAAAGGCGGGCAGCGTCTTGTTGCGTATGGCGTCGACGAGATAGGCAATGACCATGAACAGCACCACAAAGAGATAATAATATGTCATCTGAACATGGTTGGCACTGATTTCAAGCGCCGTGAAGAGTGCCGTCAGCAACAGTCCCCACAGGTATTTGCCGCGGTAGGCCAGCACCACGCCGGCTATCATCGGCGGCAGATAGCCCAAAGCCATCACCTTCCAGATGTGCCCTGCGGCAATGATGATGAAGAAGTAGCTGCTGAAAGCCCATATCACCGAACCAAGCACGGCCAAATGCTGACGGAAGTCGAAAGCCCGGAGCAAGATGTAGAAACCGAGCATGTATACAAACACGTACCACACGTTTTCGGGCAGCCAAAGATGGAAAGCCTTGCCTACACCGCTGAGCACCTTGTCGCTGTTGTAGGACGGCGCTATCTGATATGTGGGCATGCCGCAAAAGACAGAGTTGGTCCAACGGGTACGCTCGCCCGTACGTTCATGATATTCCTTTTGTTCCTGTCCCAGACCACGTCCTGCCGACGAGTCATGGCGGTAGAGGATGCGGCCCTCAATGTCTGCCGGAAAGAAGTAGGCAAACGAAAGTACCGCGAATAACAGCACTGCCAACACGTCAGGCAGGCATTGTTTCCATGTCTTCATAAAAAATCGATATATAAACGTTTATAAAT
>ENA-OYXX01000772-OYXX01000772.1-human-gut-metagenome-genome-assembly--contig:-NODE-772-length-13641-cov-7.895333_pt1 | contig 13641 bp, 13 predicted proteins | sample MGYA00243976_ERZ653434 | MGnify/ENA primary metagenome ERZ653434 (study PRJEB26926, sample SAMN06165112) | human gut metagenome | biome: ENVO:00009003; feature: ENVO:2100002; material: ENVO:00002003...
CTGAGTAAGACTCTCTTTCAGAGCTTCGGCCTGCGAAGCGCAATCTCCGGGCTCCAGGCTTTTCGTCCTTCGAGAAGCCTCGGGTCTATTGACCCGGGGAGTATGTCACAGATGGATAACGTCGGCATCTGCTCGCCCATGTGCGTGATGTTGAAGCGTATGGCCTCTTTTGCCGTTAGAAAGCGAATGCTAAAATTAGACAGTGCGCGGTACGTCAGCATCCCCTCTCCTTCCGCAGGGCAACCCTCTTGGTCCGGCGTCAAATCCCCCAGGGATTCCTTCGCCAACAGCTTTTTGTAGGCAGATAAGAATACTCTGATGCAGCCGGGCGCAGGCACTTCGTTCCATGACTCGCCAAAATCATGGAGGCCATCGTGATACCACAGTGTGCAGTTTTGGGCATCTGCGGCTTTGGCTTTCTGGAGCGCATCCGCAACTTCTGCCTGAATAAAACGTTCACTGAAAAAGAGTAACTCTTCCAGTTGTTGGAGAGAAGTCCATGTTGCGGCGCGTCTAACCCAAACATTCAGCAAAGAAATAGTTTGCTTCGCGTTTTCTTTCAGTGACAGAGCGGCATGTTCGTCTTCAAGAATAAGCTCGCTAAAGATGATGATTTCTTTCATTTTTGTGCAGGTATCTATCACTCTCGGGAAATCTTTAAGATTCATCCGCCTCTGCTCCTTTTCCCCAGTAGGTGATAATTTCTTTTGTCGTGTCGAGGGCAAGTGTCATTAGTCCTATCGCCACGAAGCGAATCAGCGTAGCCACTATTATGTTGTCCGTTGGCAAGAATGCAGGGGCAAAAGTAATCGCCATAAAGAAAGCACAATTAAAAAGGAACTTGCTTGCCTTGTCCAACCTTGCAAGTTTAAGCGCATCACGTCCATTGCGCTTTTGGATTCCTATGGGTATGAAAGTCACGAGAAAAGCAACCATAGCTGTGACCCGAATATTCCACGGTAGTCCCAAGGTCAAGTCTGTTGTAAGAATACCGTATACGGTCAAAGCCCAAGCAGATAGTCCTGCAATACCAGAACCGCAAAGAGCAGCCGTTTGCAACAGGCTTAAAGCAAGTATACCCCAAGTTTTAAGCATATAGGGTGACCCAATTTGCATTAACCCTTTGCCCATACAGGGCTTGACAACAAGCGAAAACCCGATTGTGGCTGCCATTGCTATGGCAAACCATTTTAAAATGAACATTTTTTCTGATTCCTTTCCTACTCCTACTCCCACACCATGTCACATTTGCAGCGGACGCAGTCTTCCAAGATGGCTCGAAAATCCTTCCACTTGGCGCAGTCCTTGCGACCTGCATAGCCATAGCTGACATTGTCATCATAGTCCCCTGCAGCTTTGAGGATGGCAGCGCATACCCCGTAGTGAATGCGGCCCTGGACATCGCTCTGCATACAAAAATCGACGATTTTCGTGGGCACCAGATTCTTTCGGAGGAGTTCTTCCGTCTTGCTGTCGAAATCGGTGTAGAACTGAGCCCTCTTTTCTTCAGGTAGCGTATAACCAATGCCATTGCAGAGGGTTGCGTAGTGGCTTGCCCACGGGTCGCCGGTCAGTTCTGCAACCTTCTTCCGCAGTTGTAAAAATCCAACGGCGCCCATGTCAATTGGACGTACCGTAGCTTTGCGCGATGTTGTACGTATTGTGATTCCCATTTTAAACACCTCAAAATAGTGCAGGTATTGCAACAATGATGGCGCCGCCGGCGGCAGCCGCCGTTTTGTTCATGCCATAACCTCCTTTTCAAACAGCTCTCGGTTGTCCCATTCGGGAGACTTCCACAGTTGGGCAGCGCACAGTTCCAGAGCAGCCTGATGCACAGCTGCTTCCGTCCGGCGCTCGGTCGGCAGACCATGCTTGCGGATAAAATCTTCCACTTTCGGCAGAAACTCCGGGCCCATAACTCTTGCGGTCGTTTCTTCTGCCAGCGTCGTCCAGACATCGTTCTTCACGTTGCCGATTTTGCATGCGAAGCCTGTCCGATAGCTTACCTCGCGGTCCTTACCAAAGCCGGTTACCTTGCTGTTGCCCGTATGGAACATGACGTTGATATCCTCCAACGTCAGTGCGTCCCTATTTTCAACATCCTCGATAGCATCAATATTTTTCGTTCTCCACTGCTCCATGATATAGACTCCTTTTTCATTTTTTTGTTTTAGGTTTTCCTTCAGAACTGAGCGATAGCTTATTCTGAAATTGCCGTTCTTCCCAGCCGAAGCGCCTCACCAATCTGCCTTCTTCTCATAGGAGACCCAGTTGGCTGTGGGTGGCTCTGACATGGGCGTTTCCGACAAGCCCGGCACAGGGTCAGGTTTGGCGTATCCAAGTTCTCTGGCACAATTCGGACAAAACTGGACCCAGTCGCCATACTCATCCTTTGTTGTTACCCACCCATGGCTCCTTGCCCAGTTTTGAGCCTCCCGGAAGGTCACAAACCCTGTCGGCGGATACGGTTCTCGTTCGCACTCGTCGCATGTGAGCCTAACGACCCCGTGTCCAAATCCCTCTATCATACATGTTCATCTCCGTCGTTGCTTTTATCTTTGCTGCGTTGAGTTAATCTCCGTCGTTGATATTGTTCTCGTCGCTTTGTGTTGTTTCTATCGTTCATATCATCACTGTCGTTACCACTGGTTTCACTGTTGCTGCATCCGTTACCGTCTCAAGGGTTGTTCTCTTCCCTCACCGAGAGGCTCTGCTATCGTTTGCTTTCTTGTCACGATTCCCTGTCTACGTTGCCTGCAGACTCAGACTTTTTTGTACTTGGTTACTTTGATGTCTTTCCCCTCGCGTTGCAGATGCCAAAGGGTGTCCTCTTCTTCCGGGCGCAGGAACCATTCTTCCGCAGCGGAAGTGATTTCTGAGACAAGCTCTCGGGAGGCTTCTTCTCCATCAGGTGCGTCTTTAATGTGAATGCAGGCTTCTCCGCCAAAGTCGAGCCTTGCCCCTGTAGGGACAAGATGCTCATTCTTAAGAATATTCTCAAGCGTAGACACCAGCGATACTGCTGTTACTCCGCAACGTTCTTCCATAGGACGGTTCCTCCTTTTCTTGCTGTTTTCTCCACGCCAGTCCAGTCTTTAACTCACGCTCCCTTGCGGGGAGCGACTGCGCTCACCCTTTATGCCGGCTTGCGCATCCACTCTTCAACTCACGCACCCGCGAGGGGTGCGACTGCCGTTGGCCATTGCCTCTTGCTTGCTTTCGCCCCTTCAACTCACGCACCCCGTGAGGGGTACGGCCATATGGGGAAAATTGTATGAATGATACTGCATCGTACTACAACTCACGCACCTGCGAGGGGTGCGACTATGCACTGTCTACCGGACAAGCAAGCAGAAAATTACTTCAACTCTCCCCCCCCCGTGAGGGGTGCGACTCGGCTTTCGCCAATCGTAATCGACACACTGCAGCTTCAACTCACGCACCCGCGAGGGGTGCGACTGCATGGTACATTCCTCCTTCTTGTGTTATGGTGCTTTAACTCACGCGCCCGCGAGGGGTGCGACCTCCAAAGCTGCAATATCTCTCCAGCTCTCGCACCTTCAACTCTCGCACCCCCTCACGGGGTGCGACTGCTCCGGAGACCAGTAAGGACATCTGCGGAGGTCCTACAACTCACGCACCCGCGAGGGGTGCGACCCAATGGCGTACGGTTTAAAATTTATCGGAACAGCTTCAACTCTTGCACCCGCGAGGGGTGCGACCTATACAAGCCGCTACCACACCTATATAAACCTCCTTTAACTCACGCACCCCGAATCCAGTAGGTCCCCTGTACCAGCGCTTCAACTCACGCACCCCGCGAGGGGTGCGGCTCCAAGCGCTCTACCCCTCTGCGTGCATAGAGATGCTCCAACTCACGCACCCGCGAGGGGTGCGACAGGAGAAGTGCCTTGACTACGGCAACGGCTACGCGGCTTCAACTCCCGCTCTCCTGCGGAGAGCGACGGTATATTCCCCGGTGGTTTTCTCTTTGTTGCAGCTACAACTCCCGCTCTCCTGCGGAGAGCGACGTGAACAAGCTGCTCCTGCCTGCCAATGACCTCGCTACAACTCCCGCTCTCCTGCGGAGAGCGACCTGTGGACTATGGTATCGGTGCGAAAGGGTATGCGCTACAACTCCCGCTCTCCTGCGGAGAGCGACTGCCTTGCAGAAGCAGGAAAGAGGTATACGCCGTGCTACAACTCACGCTCTCCTTCGGAGAGCGACGAATATGCAAGTACCCTACCGGGTAAATATTAGGCTACAACTCACGCTCTCCTGCGGAGAGCGACTATGTTTAATCTATTTTTATGGAGGGCTCGCCCATGCTACAACTCCCGCTCTCCTGCGGAGAGCGACGCTTATGCGTCGGCATCTTGAAGGTATCGACCTCGCTGCAACTCACGCTCTCCTGCGGAGAGCGACCCCAAAATGGCAACTGTAGCTTTGGAAAGGCAAGCTACAACTCACGCTCTCCTGCGGAGAGCGACCCCATACGGAGGGATATCAGTTCCTCGTTTATCAACTACAACTCACGCTCTTCTGCGGAGAGCGACGCAAATAGAAAAAATGTTCATTTTAAGTTTTTTGCTACAACTCCCGCTCTCCTGCGGAGAGCGACCTCACGGTTAGAAGCGCAAGCCTTTTTTCTGTTTGCTACAACTCACGCTCTCCTGCGGAGAGCGACTTAGACTACCAAATCGATGAAGCACGACTTTGAAGCTACAACTCACGCTCTTCTGCGGAGAGCGACGTTCAAATACTGTTGGTTTACTCTAATACAAATGGCTACAACTCACGCTCTCCTGCGGAGAGCGACAAGTTCCTGCGAAGCACGTTTATCCTACGCAAGGCTACAACTCACGCTCTCCTGTGGAGAGCGACGACGATATCTGCGAAGAAGATATGCGTGATATCGCTACAACTCACGCTCTCCTGCGGAGAGCGACCCGGGGTGCTTCCTGTTCGGTTCCGGCAATTCCGCTACAACTCCCGCTCTCCTGCGGAGAGCGACCATTCATCATAGTTTTTCGTCGGTATCCTTCGTTAGCTACAACTCACGCTCTCCTGCGGAGAGCGACCCCGCTCGCCGTTGAGCCACTCGATGACGCACTTGCTACAACTCACACTCTCCTGCGGAGAGCGACGGCAACGTCCGACCAGCCCGCTATGCTGCGGATGCTACAACTCACGCTCTCCTGCGGAGAGCGACTTGGCGATAATCATATCAGAGGGCTTCAACATAATGCTACAACTCACGCTCTCCTGCGGAGAGCGACGTAAACGATAGCCCGTCTGCTCGCATTTTTCTTGCTACAACTCACGCTCTCCTGCGGAGAGCGACAATGAAGTATTAAAAAACAAAAACGAGAGTAAAAGCTACAACTCACGCTCTCCTGCGGAGAGCGACGGCGGCTATGCGTGCGCTGGCATTGGTGGTGGTAAGCTACAACTCACGCTCTCCTGCGGAGAGCGACGGTAATATTGACTGAATTTGTGATAAGATGCTACATCAAACTGTGGGAATTGGCCAAGAGCATATGTCTTTGCACAAGAATCTAACGTTTTCTACACACAAAAAATTCCGATTTCGCTGGTGCGAACATCCCAAAGAATATATGCGTACTACACCCTCGCACTTAAGCATCTGCATTGCGGACAATATTCCAGAACTCGTCAGACTTGATTTGCCGCTGGAACTTGAACTTCGTGCCGCAGATATCTCTATGGCAGGCTCCCTTCATTGGGCAATATGTGCAGGATGTGGACTTCGGACCACGGGAGATAGGGTTCGGTGTAATCGCTCCAGATGAAATACCATCCACGATTTTTTCCATCATCCGATTTGTATAGCTCAGCAGAGCATTGAAATCAGATGCAGAGCACACGTCGCCCGTCAGCTGGCCGCTGGCGCTGGAACGGATAGGCAGATGAATGTACTTACCGGCGCTGTCCGGATGTTCCATGGCATTAACGATGTCTACGTCATCAACGTAAATACCACGTCGCTTGAGCATCTTCTCTCGCTCCGCCTTTACCTTATCTTCCGGCATTCTGGTAGAAGATACGACGATAGGCAATTTTGCAGGCTGATACTCGCAAGCGCCGGGAATAGCCCCTGCGCGAGTCGGGTCCACGTGCTTCTGGGTAAAAGCCGTCATATACATGAGAACCTGCAGCGTCATGCCATTGAGGATGTCTGTATAGTCAATCGTCTTGGTCTTACCGGTTTTATAGTCCTTAATGCGAAGAACGTTCTTCCCGTTAACGACGCACTCATCCACACGGTCAACAACGCCCGTATAAAGGCCATTGGCAGTAGAGCCAGAGATACGAATAGGCGGCGTGTCCTGTTCTTCCCCGCCGATACGGAACTCTGTAGCGGTCGTGTGGAAGTCCGAGCGCTGCATTTCTTCAAAGACATCCCGCATAATAGCCACGACTTCGCGGCTATTACGCTTATACAGGTAGATATACCGCTCGGGCTGGTCTTCGATACCCTTGAGTTTTGTTTCCGTATAGGTCTTGATGTGCTTAGATACGATGTCTGCAACAGTATCCATGGAAATGGTCTGGAATCCGCCATAGTCATGTTCTACCTCTTTGACGGACTGCTCCAACACGTAATGGACAAAACGTCCGAAAATAGGGCTGCTGACCTTACCCTTTGCCTGCTCATGGAGCCCAATACCATACTGTAGGAAATAGCGGTAGCGGCAGCTGGAATAAATATCGCTGCGGCTGGCAGATAGCCGTACCGTATCGCCATACAGGTCACGGACGGTCACGCGGCTCAGGTCCCCGGGTTCCCATGCAGCTTTCTCCATAACACGGAAGGCGCTTTCCTGCACCACATCGTTGTCCATAGATGCAATATCCATGGCAATTTCGGAATAAGCCTTGCGCTGGTAAATGCGGCCGAGCAGACGTCCGGTCATTTCGGGCAGAAGCAGGTCGGCATCGTAAATACCATTTTCGCCACAGCCTCGGCTCGGTTCGATACCAGGGAACATCAACTCTACTCTGGTATACAGATGGGATGGTGTCGTTGGGGTTGCAGGGTCGGATGCATAGGATAGGACCAGCATCTTAGTGGCGCCGGCAACAACCGTGTTGATATCGGTCAGGCTTCTCTGTGTAATGTCTTTCGTCGTACCAGGAATCTCAATATCGCATTTGTTCAGTTCCTTGACTTCTTCCGTGTCCAGCAGCCCGGTTTCATTGACGTACGCAGGGAATACACCTTCCTCGCACCCTGCAATATACCGCAGCTTTGTAGTGGAATAACGGGCATCCAGCAGGTCAAATACTTCGACTTGGTCAATGCTTACTGGAATAGTCGCGATGCGGTATGCCGAGCAAAGCATGCGGAAGAGCTTAGCAAAATCTGCCGGGCGGCGGGTGGATTCCCCGATAATCTCATGCATCTGCTCCATGGCGTCAGCCAGAACCCCAGCAACCTGTGCAAACTCATTTGCCAGCTGTTCGTTATCGGATGCCATCAGGTTATCCACAACAGCCTGGAGCTTATCATTGAACCCTGTGGCGTCGAGGAAGTTATAGATGTCCTCCACCTTTTCGGCGATGTTATCATGCTCATACAGGGCGTCTCTCAGTGTCAGCAGGGGTGTAATCCCCTTGACACGCAGTTCGTTCAGATGTGCCAGCTGCTCTTTTTCAGCATCCGTCAGCTCGGAGCCGTAGCCGCTTGGCGACATGACCCATTCCCCATCCTTCGGCTCCCAGCCCCGTCCATGGATATTCCACGTCATGGCGTAGTTTTCCAGTTCGTCCGCTTCTGCGGTCGTCAGAGCAGACAGCCCGGATTTCAGATACTGAATGACGTCTGTTCTTTGCATGCCGTGGGTCGCGCAATCCAGAGCGCCGAAGACCGCCAGCATAACAGGCTGCTTGCCCATTTCGTTCTTCCGGCTGGCCAGATGAACGGGAATATCATAGCGGCGGAACACAGACGCAAGAATGGGCGAATAGCGGTCATAATCCGGGAGCACGACAGAAATGTCCTGATAGCGGTATCCGTTGCGGATGGCCCGCATGATGGTGCCTGCAATATGCTGGCACTCCTGGTAAGGAGACGGGTCTTTGAACAGCTTCACGACCTTCCCGGCATTAGGAATTTCGGCGGGTTCAGCAGGTGTAGAATCACACAGCGTTTCCTGCAGGTAACCCAGCGCCGGATGTTCAGAGCTTTTATTCGGCATGTAAATCTCGCCGCCGTAAATATTGAGGGACTCTGCGTATTCTTTGAGTGTTCTTGCTGTGTAGGAAGCAATCTCTCTCCCCGGCTTATCATCATTCAGGTCGCTGATAGCGAGGTCAACCAGCATACTTGCGCATCTGGGCATGATGACGTCGATAATCTGCATTTGGTTCGCAGGGAAATCTGAATAGCCCGTAATGAACCAGTGGGAGCCTTTACCCCAATTATGCGTCGAAATCAGTTTCGCGATTTCAACGAATTCCTCAGTTGGGTCAACGTTTTCACGCGCCTTTTCGCAAATCGCCATGTATTCGTCAAACAGGTTGGCCATGTCCGAAACTTTTTCCCGCAGCGGCTTGTTATCGAGCCCCTCGGTCTTTTTTCGCAGGGCGTCAGGCGTAACACCATGCATGGCCATCAAGTCATGGGCGCTGAGCAACTTGGTCAGGAACTCAGGGCGGGAAGCCAGTCCCTTATAGACGCTGAGTTCGCCGCGCTTTGCGCAGTTATCCGCAGCCATTGCCATTGCCATTAGCCGGCCGCCATCGTCGAGGTATCTCTTCTTGCCGCCGAGTTCCTTATGAATGATTTCAAACAGTTTATCGAAGCCCACAACATGAACACGCTGATTTACGAAGTCATTCCCCAGGGTTTCGCAAGCCTTTTTGGTATGCGTATAAGTAGACTGGTCAGGCACCAGCAGGAAAATATCGCCGCCAAGCTCAGCTGCTTCTTTCATTTCGCACATCAGGCGGGCATATCGTTTCTCGCTATTTAAGCCAATTTGCAGTTCTAACATGATTACTCTCCCCTTCTTTAGATTTTGATTTCTCATCCATCCTATGTAAAGATTATACCATATTCAGAACAACCCCTGCAAGGCGCATCGGTACAAAAACGTTATATTTTTATCGAAATTTGCGTGATTTTAGGTACAAAAATCGCCCAGAACTGACGAATTGAATTTTTCAATATCGACTCAGTTCTGTCAGTTCTGGGCGATAATCTCGTATATATCAGGTGATTGATATGGCTGTATCTGGTGTCAGATATGCCTTGAATTGGTCCCCGTTATTGAGAATATCGTAGGTGCCGGAAGCGGTTACAATATCGTCTTTCCGGACAAGGCCCCATGCCACTTCTTCATTGCTCATTTCCATGAAAACAGGCTGTCCTGTTATCTGATAGAGCTCCTCATTTGTCAGGGGCAGATGCTCCATAGCCGTGTGCCGCGCCGCGAGGTTCGATATCTGGAGGTTCCACTTCTGGATGCGCTTCGCAAGGTGGTTTACAAAGAATTCTTCAATGGCGCCACCCTTTCGGTCTCTGTACTGTGTTTCTTCGACTGCATTGCGCTTCCCGATAAGTGAGAGCATAGCAAGTTCGTTGCTCATGCTATATGTTTCACGGGCCGTGTGGTAGCCCAGCAGCCAGATGATAGAAACGCCAAAAGCCCGAGAGATAGAAACCAGCTGACGGGCTGTAGGCTCCAAGTAGTCATGGTCCATTAGTATCATCATTTCTCTCGTTGGAATATGGCAGATATCTGCCATCTGCTCAATGGACATATCTTCCTGCAATTCCCTCAGGCGGTCATTCGGGAGCACCAGAGGGCTGATAAAGCCATCCGACAGAAGGTCTGTTGTATAGCAGTGATGGCTCTGCAATTCTTCCCTCGTTGCCTCGCCCTTTGGCTGCCGTTTACCTCTCATCAAATCACTCAGATAACCCATAAAGATTTCCCTCCTTCATCGGCCTGCTATAATGGCTGCCGGCACCATATACCCAAAGAAATAAATCAAATACGCAGGGAACACATAAGCACACAGAGGGAACCGTTCTCCCTTTTCTCTCTTCTTTCCTTTTACCTTATCTGCTACCTTCAGTAAGAGCATCGTAAGAACCAATATAACGACCAAAGAGAATGCTCCCAAAGAGAACGCTATTGCCATATAGAGTTTTACATCCCCACCGCCGGACCGCATTTTCGTCATATGGGATACCAAAGCAAAGACTACCACGAAAATGCTCAGAGTCACCAGTTTCCCGACAAGGCTGCCTGCTGTGAAAAAACCTGCCGCCAAAACGACAAGAGGCACAAGGTTGGGAATAGTCCGAGTCTTTGCGTCCGTATATGCTCCGTACCCCAGTGCTGCGCCGATAATAACGCAGGCTGCCCATGGTATCCACATAGCCATGATTTCACCACTTTCGTCCAATAGGTGACAAAATCATACCACATGCGGAAGTCTATTGCAAACCATTTGGGCGGAAAAACTGCTTCTGGTAAGGCTTTACTTCTTCCACAAGATGCTTTTCTGTCCGTACGGAACGGAAGCCCCCGTTTGTATTGTCTTGCCTCGTGCATTGGTGTATACTATACGCGAAGGGATAGGTGATTCGACATGATTGTTCGCAAAAAAATTTCACCAGAGCAGCCTTTGACTCCTGCACAAGTAGAGTTGTTGACCGCTTTGGAGACTCGTCCTGCAATTCCTGACACAGATTGCCCGGAACTCACAGACGAGCAGCTGCGGCAGTTCCATAGAGTTTCTGTTCCGACTGAAAACCCTTGAAAACTGAAATTGCGAATATAAAAAGGATGCTACGTTGTGTAGCATCTTTTCCTCATTTTAAACTCACGCACCCCTTTACGGGGTGCGACGTTGGCGCAGTCCAAAGGCAGTGTGGCGCGTGCCGCTTCAACTCACGCACCCGCGAGGGGTGCGACCGAAAGTACCAACCGGATTGGTGTGGCAGGGGACGCTTCAACTCACGCACACGGGGGCGACCGCTGGTGGATGTCCGTCCGTATTACGCTTATGCGGCTACAACTCACACACACCCCTGTAGGGAGCGACAATGTATAATAGCAACTATTCTGATGATGTTTCTTTTAGCTCCCGCCTCTTTTTCTCCGCCCACTGCTCCATTTGCTTCTGCTTGATTGCCTTCGTTTCTGCAGACATGGAGATTCGCTTCCCTGAAGCGACTTCCGCCGATTCCGGATAATCAAATTTAAGCCTGTTGTATGGTGGCTCGTTGACGTTTGGGCGAACCTTCATGAATGACGATGTTGTCGGTTCTACAATTCTCGCCTTGATGATGCGCGGAATAGCGACATCCGCTTCCTTCGCCATCCATGTGGCGAGGTCTTTTCTCGATATGGGAGACTTCCCGAGCGCATAGATGTAACGATATTCCTTATGGACTTTGAGGAACACTTTGGCAAACGTAATTTTGGAGCGCCTATTGATACGGTCAATGGTCGTGTCGAGGTTATTCCCCTCTTTCTTGTATGTTGCCAGGACGCTCTTTTCTATCCAATCCAGATAGACCTTGCGAAAATCCTTTTCCAGCGGTGCCACAATGTACTCGTCGCCTGGATTGAAGTCATAGACCATTCTGGATTCTTCATCGTCGACCTCTATCATTTCGCAGCTGAAGAATTTCTTCGGCCGCTTGTTCGGCGGGACAAAGTAGATTTCCTTCATGTTGTCGTCTTCGCCGGATTCCGCTGCTTCCATGCGCGAAATAATGCGGGACGCTTGAATGCTTGTCATTCCCGTTGTATCAACGTCTGGATACATGTTGTGGATGCGATATTCCTGCTTCTGTGTAATAGGGCGCATACCCCATGACTTTTTCATCGCTTGAATGTCCCAGAGCCGAGCGGTGTCTTCATAATAGCGGTCCAGACGGTCTCGCGCTCTGTCCAACGCCATTTGTACCGGCATTCTGGTATAACCAATAACGGTACGCCCCAGCATATCCGGCGCAGGGATGGTCATACGGAGTACCTTCCGGCTTTTATCCGGGAACGTCAGTTCCAGGTGCCCGTCCGGGTAGAGGAACCATGCCACATCATGCAGGTCATAGCCGGAAGTATCCGCCCACAGTTCCACCGCTTCCGCATTCGTTGCCCAGCTTTCCGGGGTGTCCATGATGTCGTTGGCGATGCGTTCCATGTCGGACGCCTTCACATTGTCGAACTTGTTCTGGTCCGCTGCAGGCACCGTACGCAGGTCAATGCCCATCAAGGTCGCGGGGCAGCAAAGCTGCACGCCCTTGCCAATGATACCTTCGACATTGATAAGGTTGAGGTATGCCTTCCCTGGGAATAAACGGGTGCCACGGCCCACCATTTGGGCGTACAGGATAGAACTGAGCGTAGGCCGTGCCACAATGACGGAAAGGACGTTCGGCAGGTCAACGCCCTCTTTCAAAACGCCGACGCTTACGATACATGGCACTTTCCCTGCTCGGAATTCTTCCAAAATTGTGTTTCGTGACGTTTCGTCCATTTCGCCTGTGATTGAAACGGCACCTGCAATCAGCTTCTCAACCTCATGCGCTATAGCCACAGATGCCACGAAGATTAGGGTTGGCCCAAAGGCGTATTGGTTATAGATATCCACGATGAAGGGTGCGGATTTTGACATGGCGCGAGCCAAGTCAGCGGAGTTATAGTCCACATCCCCGTTCGGGCTTCCAACTTTGCGTACGTTTCTCAGGTCTACATCGATTTTAACGGTGCGGCCGTAAATATCACTCAGCTTGCCCTCTTTAATGGCCCATTTGAGGTCGCGGTTAAAGACGATTTTACTATAGACCTGGTTCAGTCCTACACCGTCTGTGCGCTTAGGTGTAGCTGTAAAGCCAATAAGTCGGTCCGGCTCAAAGTAATCAATGATTTCTCGATAGGTTTTTGCCGTGGAATGATGAGCCTCATCGATGATGATAGTTTCAAATTCCTTGGTGTCATATTCGTTCAGGCGCTTTGCCATAGACGGCGCCGACGCGCAGATAACTTCCGCATCAGGGAAGTCTTTCTTTGCGTGGAAGCTGCCCATTTCAATGCCGACTTCGCATTTATAATATGCCAGCGGGTTCAGGACGACTTCCTTTCCCGCCGCAACGATTAAGACCTTCCCTTTTCTCGGAATGTGAGTGAATGTGGCTGTCTTACCGAGCCCGGTAGCCATGACGACCAGCATCCTCGTCCCCTTCGGTTCAGCCATGATAGCGTTGATGCACTCTACCTGCTCTTCCTTCAAGGTAATTTCTTTGTACGCCGGCATCAGCTTTTGTAAAAGGCGCTGACTTGCTGTTGGCTTTTTCTTTTCTGCCATATACTCACATCCTGCGAATTTCATCCAATATATGTCTAAATTATACCACATATGGAATAATAGTGCAAGTTTTGCTGTCTTGTGCGCAAAAATAGCACAACATTTTAAATTCCGTCACTGTCCCAATATACCAGACAATGTCTGGCATATTGGGCGCGGGCGCAAAAGTTCCCTTCTGCATATGCCACGATGGTCCTATGCGGGTTGCGCACTGTCTTTCTTTCGCTGTGTGACATACTCCCCGGGTCAATAGACCCGAGGCTTCTCGAAGGACGAAAAGCCGG
>ENA-OYXX01000776-OYXX01000776.1-human-gut-metagenome-genome-assembly--contig:-NODE-776-length-13629-cov-4.656697_pt1 | contig 13629 bp, 9 predicted proteins | sample MGYA00243976_ERZ653434 | MGnify/ENA primary metagenome ERZ653434 (study PRJEB26926, sample SAMN06165112) | human gut metagenome | biome: ENVO:00009003; feature: ENVO:2100002; material: ENVO:00002003...
ACGAGATCTAGTACGGTCTCGTGGGCTCGGAGATGTGTATAAGAGACAGCCGAAGGATCCCCGTGAGGTCGTGACCGATCCGGTGCTGGAGTCTCGCGTGGACAGCATGCTGGAGGTGTCCGATCCTGCGCCGGAGCCGGACAATACGCCCGTGCGGGCGGAGGTGGAGGACAGCGGCATTTCGCTGTGGTTCAATCATTCCTACACCAAGACTGCCGCCGAGGACACGAAGTCCACGGGACGCAATACCTATCTGATGCGGCTGGCGAAAAATGAGATTGAGGACTGCCATCTCCTGCTTTCCGCCGCCGACGGGCGCACGGGACTGACCGTGTCTGTGTCGGATTTCACCAACGCAAACGGCGCTACCCTGCGTACCGATCTGATGTATGCCTACTACTTTGCGGATGTGGACGGCGAGACTATTCCCGACCCGACCCCGTGGGTAAGGGACGGCATGACGTTTGACCTGCCTGCCGGGAAGAGCCGGATGTTTATCATCAAGGTGCACACGACTGCCGACAGCGCCGCCGGACTGTACGAGGCGACCGTGACCGTGAAGGACGCCTCCGGCAATGAGGTCAAGCGTGCCCGCGTTTCGGCATACGTCTGGAATTTTGCCCTGCCGGAGAATACCTCCTGCAAGACGCAGATGGATCTGAGCTGGTATAATATTTACGTGGCGCACAAGTGCTTTGAGGGTGACGACAGCCTGCTGTACAAGAATTACTACGACTACCTGTTGGAGAACCGCATCTGCGCGTACACGCTCCCCTACGACACGGCAGGCTACTACACCGACGAGCGCATCCTCCAGTATCTGAACAATCCCCGCGTGGTGGCGTTCAACCCCATCGCATGGAAGAAGGATGCCGACGCAGACCGCGTGCGTGCCGCCTATAAATTCCTTTCGCAGAATCCTGCCTGGATGGAAAAGTCCTACTTCTACGTAGTGGACGAGCCGACCGACAAGGCATCGCTGGATCGTGTCAACGCGGTGGGCGAGGTGCTGAAGGAGAACTTCCCCGGCTACAAGATGATGGCGCCCGAGCACGTCAACTACGCGCTCAACAAGGATTCGACGGCTGACAACTTCTCGGCAGTGCAGAACTGCATCAACGTCTGGTGCTACAAGCCCTACTTCTACACAACCTTCGCCGAGTACCGCTACTCCTCCTATACGCCGGGGCAGAAGCTGACCTACTGGAATACGCCCATGCTGGAGCGCAATCTCGGCACCTTTGCCGATCGCATGAAGGCGGAGAAGGAGGGCGGCGACGAGCTGTGGTGGTACGTCACCCGCAATCCCGAGTCGCCGGAGATCACCCTGCTGATGGAGACGCAGGCGGTGCGCTACCGTATCCTGTTCTGGCAGCAGAAGCTGTACGGCGTGGACGGATTCCTGTACTACCTGGTAAACGACTGGTACGAGATCTCCGAAAACCAGGGGCTCAACAGCAAGCATGAGATCAATCCGGATTTCCCCTATGACGTGTACGGAAACGGCGTCCTGCTCTACTGCGGCGCACCGTTTGATGAGTACGGACCGGTCGGCTCCCTGCGGCTGGAGTGCGTGCGGGACGGCATTGAGGACTTCGAGTACCTGACCATGCTGGCGGACGTGTACGGCACCGAGACCGTGAACGCCCTGATCTGCCGCCTGACGACCTCCATTTCGCAGTACAGCACCGATGAGGAGCTGTTTACCGCTCTGCGCATCGCTGTCGGCAACCTGCTGGATAAGGCAGCGGGCGCGCAGTAAAAGAGGGCGCACCGATGCCGATTACACTGCCTATTCACGAGTGGTTTACGGCGGACTTTGATTTCCAAACCGGACTTGGCAACCGGTACTCCGGCTCTGTCGGGACAGACGGCAGTACCGGAAGCCTGGGGCGGACTCTCTTTGAGTACAATGCCGTCATGTGCCGAACCGAGGAGCAGGACGCGGACGGCGGGAAACGGAAAACCGTGACCCTGCACGTTGCCTGCGGTATCCGTCGCCCATGGCCGGACGGCGCAGTCTGGACAAACGCGCAGAAGGCGGATTTTCCCGGAACGCCGGCGGGACTTGAGCAGGCTGCCGCATGGCTGGAGGAACGGCTTGCGGAAAGCGACGTCGGCGGGGGACGGATCGGCGTGTGAGACCTCCGGGGAACTCCCCGGACGAGCCTCCCGGATTTCTCAACAAAGGATCCTTGCGGAGCGGATCACGCTCTCTGCGGGGATCCTTTTGCTTTGCGTTCCTGCCGCACACCGGCGTGGCAACGTCTGTTGCAATTCCAAAACCGGAACAAGATTTCATTGCGAAGAAATTAACGCCAATATTTTTGCCGAAAAAGGAACGGAAATTTTCAAAACCCCTTGACAAACCGTGCGGCAACGTGTATAATAGGAGCATCAAAGACAGAAAGGCAGGCAGCAGATATGGCGGCAAAGCAGCAGACAAAGAAACCCCTGGCACCCATGGTGGCATACGAGGCGGATCGGGAGGCAAAGCGCGAGGCACTCCGGACGGCGATGAAGCAGATCGAGCGCGACTTCGGCGAGGGCGCCATCATGAAGCTGGGCGAGAACCAGCACATGGCGGTGCAGGCGGTGCATACCGGCTCGCTGTCGCTGGACGCGGCACTGGGCATCGGCGGCGTGCCGCGCGGACGTATTATCGAGATATTCGGGCCGGAATCCTCCGGTAAGACTACCGTTGCCCTGCATATCGTTGCCGAGGTGCAGAAGGCGGGCGGTGACGCGGCTTTCATAGATGCAGAGCACGCGCTGGATCCCGTGTACGCCAAGGCGCTGGGCGTGGACACCGACAATCTGCTGGTTTCCCAGCCGGACTGCGGCGAGGACGCGCTGTCTATCTGCGAGTCACTGGTGCGCTCCGGCGCCATTGATGTGGTGGTTGTGGACTCGGTGGCGGCGCTGGTGCCCCGGCAGGAGATCGAGGGCAACATGGGCGCGGCAACGGTCGGTATGCAGGCGCGCCTGATGTCGCAGGCGATGCGCAAGCTGTCCGCCGTAATCTCAAAAAGCCAGACGGTGGTTATTTTTATCAACCAGCTGCGTGAGAAGGTCGGCGTGCTGTACGGGAACCCGGAGACCACGCCCGGCGGTCGCGCGCTGAAATTCTATTCCTCCGTGCGCATTGATGTGCGCCGCACCGAGCAGCTCAAGCGCGGCGGCGAGGTGTACGGCAACCATGTCCGGTGCAAGATCGTCAAGAACAAGGTCGCACCGCCCTTCCGCGTTGCGGAATTCGATATCCTGTACGGGCAGGGCATTTCACGCATGAGCGAGATTCTGGACTTTGCCGTCAAGTATGATATCGTCAAGAAGAGCGGTTCGTGGTTCTCCTACAACGGCGAGCGACTGGGGCAGGGCAAGGAAGCCGTGCAGAAGCTCATTGAGGAGAATCCTTCCATGCTGACAGAGCTGGAGGAGAAAGTCCGTGCCGCCATGCAGGAGAATGACGGGCAGGATGTGCAGACCTTTGAGCTGGACGAGGACGGAGACGGGGACGGAGACGGGGACGGAGATGCCGGATTGCTGGACGATGAGTTTGACATCCGCACTGTCAAGGATGACGGCGCGGACGAGTGATCCGCATGGCTGAAAACTCCCCATCCGGTAAGAGAAAAACCCTGTACGGACGCTACGACGACTATGCCGCTTCCGAGGAAGATAGTGCGGCGGGCGGCAATCGGGCGTTCCGGTTGTCGGATATGCCTGCGCCGCGGCAGGGGCACCGCAGCGCAGGGGGATCGCGCCCGCAACCGCATCCGGAGACTGAGGATAGGGAACAGGGCGCCCGGATCCTGCGCGTCGTGACCGACGCGGACGGTGAGACGCTGACCGTTACATTGGAAACGCAGGGGGAGGATGGTGCCCGCCTGCGGCGAAAGATTCCGCTGACCGTGGAGCAGTACGCCGCGCTGAAGGTTCAGCCCGGCAGACTGTCCGCGGAGGAGGCGGATCGGCTGGAGCACGCCGGGCGGCTGTGCCTGGCAGTCCGCAAGGCGGGCGAATTGCTGGGTTACGGCGATATGTCCGCCCGCACGCTGGTGCGCAAGTTGACTGCGCGGGGCATTGACCGCGCCGTGGCGGATGAGGCGGCTGACTGGCTGGCGGCGCGGGGGATGCTCCGGGAGGATGCGTCCGCACTGGCGCGCGCTGTCGCGGATGCCCGCAAGGGGTGGGGACCCCGGCGCATCCGGCAGGATCTGCTGGCACACGGGTACCCCTCCGAAGCCGCCGACGCGGCATTGGACGCACTGCATGATCCGGAGGATCCGGCTTATGTGGACTTTGATGCAGTGTGCCGCAGTGTCCTGCGAGTGAAGTTGGGGCGGGATGCGGCGCTGACCGCTGACCGCGCCGCGTACGGCAGGCTGATTGCTGCCATGATGCGGCTCGGCTACGATTCCGACACGGTGCGCGAAGCCCTACGGGATGCCCTATGGGATGCCGACCGTGAGGACTGACGGTGTCGGTATGGGGAAACCCCGTCCGATAGCGGATATCCGCAGAAAATTCATAAAAACCTCGCATACCCGCAACAATTCCATGCTATACTGTCCCTATCGAAAACGGGAGGTTGGCATATGAAACAAAGAAAACGGTACGGGAGGCGGACGCATCTGCTGCTTTCCGCGGCATTGCTGGTGCTGTGTGTCCTGCTGTGCCTGCCCGCCTGCTCGGATATGATCCTGAACCCGGACGGCAGCATCAGCCGCCCCGGAACCATGACGTTGGACAATGGCACCGGTGTCACGGATCCGACCGGCACCGGCAGTACTGCCGGTGACATGACGCTGACGCCGGCGACCGGCTCTGCGACATCCGGTTCCATGATCCTGGATCCGACCGACGATCCCTATGCCGACGCGGCGCATCGGCTGTACGTGGATTTCCTCAGCGTTGGCAAGGCAGATTGCATCCTTCTGCGCATGGACGACCGGGTCATTCTGATTGACACGGGCGAGAAGGCGGACGCCGCGCTTATCCGGCGCACGCTGGACGGCTACGGCATCCGGCGTATTGACTGCCTGATACTGACGCATTACGATAATGACCATATCGGCGCCGCCGCGGCGGTGCTGGAGGGGTATGCCGTCGGAGAGGTGTATATGCCCGACTACGTGCGGGATTCCAAGCTCTACCGAAGCATGATGACGGCGATAGAGGCGGCACAGTCTGCCGGAACCGTCGTGCGCCGCCTGCACGCGACCGATGTCGAGCCGGATATGGGGTACGGTAAGCTCTGGATCAACGCGACAGCCATGGAGGGCTACGAACCGGGCAAGGTCGTGGGTGCCGACGCGGACAACGAGGACACCGATGAGAACAACTTCTCGCTCGTGACCGCCGTTACCTTCGGCAATATCAAACTGATTTTTGGCGGCGATGCCGAGGGCGAGCGCATGACGGAGTACCTGCCGCTGGCAGAGGCGCGCGGGTTTACCTCCTGCACTCTGTTCAAAATCCCGCACCACGGCGCTTCAGCTGACCGGGGACTGCTGGAGGCAATCCGCGCCTGGAAGCCCCGCTACTGTGTGGTTTGCACGGATTCTGCCGCGTCGGTATCCTGGGCGATTGTCACCAACATGAAATCGGTCGGTGCCGGGCGCTACTTCACCTATGACGGTACGGTCTGCTTTTCGACCGACGGGAACAGTGCGACCATCCGGACGCGCGCAGAGTAACCGGGCGGCGCCGCATAGAACTGACAAAAAAACTGACACCCCCGGGGTGCCAGTTTTTTGTCAGGAGCGCACGAACTCGCCGTATATTGCCGCGACGGCTGTCTCGTATTCGTCCTCGTCCACGCCGACAATGATGTTCAGCTCGGAGGATCCCTGGTCGATCATGCGGATATTGACATCGGCGCGTGCCAGCGCGTCACAGACCCGCGCGGCGGTTCCCTTTGCCTTGATCATGCCGCGTCCCACGACGGCGACCAGCGCCAGTCCGTCCTCAATGAACACGCTGTCCGGGTGTACCGCGCGCGCAACGGACTGCATCAGCTTGTCTCTCCGTCCCTCCAGTGCGGCAGAGGAGATGACCAGGCTCATGGTGTCGATGCCGGAGGGCAGATGCTCAAAGGACAGGTCATTGTCCTCAAACACCTCCAGCACCTTGCGCCCGAACCCGATTTCGGCATTCATCAGATCCTTCTCGATGGTCAGCACCGAGAATCCCTTTTTGCCTGCGATACCCGTGATGACGCGCTCGGTGTCAAAGCCGGCGGGATGCGCGACAATCATAGTGCCGGGGTCGGAGGGGCGGTTCGTGTTGCGGATGTTGATGGGAATGCCCGCTGTGCGCACGGGGAACACGGCATCCTCATGCAGAACCGTTGCGCCCATGTAGGACAGCTCCCGCAGTTCCCGATAGGTGATTTCCTTGATGACGCAGGGGTTCGGCACGATGCGGGGGTCTGCCATCATGAACCCGGACACGTCTGTCCAGTTCTCGTACATATCCGCGCGGATCGCCCGTGCCACGATGGAACCGGTTACATCCGATCCGCCGCGCGAGAAGGTCTTGACGGTGCCGTTGGGCATGGCGCCGTAAAAGCCGGGAATGACTGCCGTCCGGTGACGGGACAGCTCGGCGGCGACCGCCTCGTTTGTCCTGCCCTCGTCAAGTGTGCCGTTTTCCTTGAAGAAAATGACGTTTTCGGCGTCCACGAAGTCGAAACCGAGATATTTTGCCAGGATCAGCGCGTTGAGATATTCGCCGCGACTGGCGGCGTAGTCCCGACCGGAGGCGTGAAGCATGGCGTTACGGACGTATTCCAGCTCGCCGTCCATGTCGAAGGACAGCCCGAGATCCGCGATGATCTCGTGGTACCGGCGAACGACCTCCTCATAGGCGGAATCAATGACATCGCGCGACTCGCGTGCGCGGATCAGCTCGTAGCAACGGTACAGCAGATCCGTGACCTTGGTGTCTCCCTTGCCGCGCTTGCCGGGGGCGGAGGGAACGACGTACCGCCGGGCGGGGTCTGCTTTGATGATTGCGGCGACCTGCCGGAAATGATCGGCATCTGCCAGTGAACTGCCGCCGAATTTGACTACCTTGACTGCCATATGTATGCCCGGCTTTTGCCTCGCAAAAGCCGCTTTCGCAAAGCGAAAGCTCCCTTCTGTTGCGTATTTCTTGTTAAGGAAACGCTGATTTAATGAGGTGGTGCATATTCGGTACAGATTTTTTCGTCTGCGATTGCGAAAAACTCAAGATGTACTGGATGTACATCGAGTTTTTCGGCAAGAAGCAGGCGGGAAAAGATGTGTCGAAGATGTGCCGCCGAATAAATCAGTGGTTCCTTAAGCTAAAGATGAAAGTCGGTGCCGCCGGGAATCACAAGGCGGCGTCCGCTTCAGACACGCCTCGTGCTGCTCCTCCGGCGTGCGGGGTCGTCCGGTGGCGGAATATGTCCCGACGGGGGAGGCATCCCGCGACGCGGCGCGGCTCCGTCCGGCGGAGCCCGATGCGTCTGCCCGGGTGTGGGGGACGGCTGTTCCATGCCGGCGTCTGCGCGCTCGTCGTCCTCCATGACGTAGCGCCTTGCCTGCGTGGAGAACAGCTCAAAATAGCGCCCGCGCATCGCCATCAGAGTCTTGTGGTCGCCCTCCTCAATCAGCCTGCCATACTCCAGCACGGCAATCTTGGAGGCGACGGTGGCGCTGGACAGGCGGTGCGAAACGAAGATGGTGGTTTTATCCTGCCGCAGGCGGTCGAACTGGTTGAATATTTCCTGCTCCGCCATGGGATCCAGCGAGGCGGTGGGCTCATCCAGGATCAGCACCTCGGAATCACTGTAGAACGCCCGCGCGATAGACAGCTTCTGCCACTGCCCGATGGACAGCTCGATGCCATTCTCCTCAAACACCCGCATCAGTGGCGTGTCAAACCCGTTGGGCAGACGGCTGATGTACTCGGCTGCGTCTGCGTCCTCTGCCGCCTGCCGGATGGCTTCTGCGGAGCTGCTCTTGCGGATGTCGCCGAAGCGGATGTTCTCGGACACCGATTCCGCGTATTTTCCGAAATCCTGGAAGATGATGCCGAACATGGCGTACAGTTGCTTGACGTCATACTCCCGCAGGTCATAGCCGTCCAGCAGGATGCGGCCTTCGGTCGGGTCGTAGAGGCGGGTCAGCAGCTTGAGCAGCGTGGTTTTGCCCGCGCCGTTCAGCCCGACCAGCACCAGCGTCTCTCCGGGGCGGATAGTCAGATTGATGTCATCCAGAACCCGGCGTTCGGTGCCGGGGTAGGAAAAGCTGACGTGCTCAAAGACGATGGTGTGCGGAACGCCGCGCGTGACACTGCGCGGTCCTTCCGCCGCGCGCTCCGGCGGCAGGACGGGCACGATCGTCCTGTCCTCACGCAGGAAGGAGGTCAGATTGTCGATGAACAGCGTGCCCTCGTAAATGGTGGCGGAGATACCGATGAGTGAGCTGACCTGTCCTGCCACCGCAATCAGCGCGCCGGTGTAGAGCGTATAGTCGCCGATCATCTGCCTGCCGCTGATTACGAGATAGGCAAAGTAAGCATAGAAACAGCAGTTGACCACCGAGGATACCACGATGATGATGACGTGCCAGACGTTTTCCCGCAGGATCAGCGTCCGGATTCCGGAAAAGTACCTGTCGAACACGGTGCGGTACCTGCCAATGAAGGTATCCGACAGGTCGAAGATGCGGATTTCCTTGGCAAGGTCCTTGTTGACCAGCAGGTCGGAGTAGTAGGACATCTGCCGACGGTCGTGCGAGCGGCGGCGCATATACTCAAAGTTCTTGTGCCGGTAGTAAAAATTGATGATTGCGGAGGGAATCGACACGGCAACGATGACCAGTGCCGCCCACCAGAGCACTGAGGCGAGGATGATAACGTAGGAGATCAGCGTAATAATCGCGCTGACCACGGAGAAGGTGGAGGACAGGATCTGGACGGGGCGGTTTCCCGCTTCGCGGTTGGCATTTTCCAGCTTTTCATAGAAAGCGGGGAGGTCAAAGGACTGCAGATCCAGTTCCTTTGCCTTGTTCATGATCTCCAGCTTGACAGTCCGCACGACCAGTTCGCCCGAAATGCGGCTGACCGCGTTCTTGAGTATGTTGACAAGGCTTGTCAGAATGTTGTAGCTGAACAGAAAGATCAGCAGAAAAAACACGGGACTGCGCAGAAAATCGCCGAGAGCGCCGGAGAAATTGCCGTAGCTGCTCTGCATTTCGTTGAGCACGTACTGGGAGATTTTCGAGCCGATGACGGGCGTGATGCCTTGCAGCAGGGAAATTGCCAGCATGGCGAACAGAATCCACGGTCCGGTTTTCCAGACCAGCCTGAAAATGTACGCCAAACGGGAAAAGAAGCCGCCGCACAGCTCCTTCAGGTAGCGTGGGACATCGGCAATACTTTTGGGGGGCGGGACTTTTTCGTAGCGGAAATTCATTCCGGGTGGCGGTCCGGGCGGCATCGTGTCATCCCCTTTCGATAAACGGTATATTCCATTATTTTACCATGTGCCTGTGAACAAAAATGCGCAAATACGTGAATGAATCATGTATTTTGGGGCTGCCGGCGACATTTTTTCGCGTTTGCGCGGGGCAAGTGCATGGCGCTTCTGCGGCGCTGGTTTGACCTGCCGCCCGGAGACAGGCGGTGAGCCCGGAGGACAAAGTGCGAACGCCGATGCATTTTTGCGCAGGGGGACTTGCAATTTTTCTCCGAGTGTCGTATAATAGACACCAGAATCCACGCTCCGGCGGCAGAAACGCCGGACGTGCTGTCAAAAAGGAGGGCACCCCATGAACGAAACAAGCAAGCATAAAGCGCCTGTCCGGGCGGCTGGGCTTTACCCGGCAGATATTCTGTTGCCGGATTTTTCCGCCGTGTCAGGCACGCGCTGGTCGGTCGTTGCCTGCGACCAGTACACCAGCCAGCCGGACTACTGGCAGAGGGCAGAGGAGTTGGTGGGCGATGCACCCTCCACCCTACGGCTGATTCTGCCGGAGATGTGGTTGGACGAGGCGCCCGACCGCATACCCGGCATTCACGCCGCCATGGAGGATTGCCTGCGCCGCGTCCTGCGGAACCGACCGGACAGCATGGTGCTGGTGGAACGCCGCCTGCACGGGGGACAGTTGCGCAGGGGGCTGGTCGGGTGCATTGACCTGGAGGAGTACGATTACAGCCGGGGTGCGCAGAGCCTCATCCGTGCGACTGAGGCGACCGTTCCGGAGCGCATTCCCCCGCGCATGACCATCCGGGAGGGGGCATGGCTGGAGTTGCCGCACGTCATGCTGCTGACGGATGACCGCGCGTGTACGGTCGTGGAGCCGCTCGCGGATGAGACGGACGCCATGGAGCTTGCCTATGACTACGACCTGATGCTGGACGGCGGGCATTTGCGCGGCTATTTCCTGACCGACAGCCAGAAGGCACACGTTGCGGAGGCGTTGGCTGCACTGGCAACGCCGGAGGCAATGGAGGCGCGCTACGGGCGCGCTGACCTCGCGCCGCTCCTGTTTGCGGTCGGGGACGGGAACCACTCGCTTGCCGCCGCGAAGGCGTGCTATGAGCACATCAAGGCGCGGCTTGGCACTGCGGCATTGCGGCACCCTGCCCGGTATGCACTGTGCGAGGTGGTCAATCTGTACGATGCATCGCTGGAGTTTGAGCCGATCTATCGGGTCGTGTTCGGCGTGGAGCCGGACGGGTTTCTGCGCGATCTTGCCGCCTACGCCGCCGCCCGACAGGGCGGAATGCCGCCCCAGACGCTGCGTTGGCAGGCAGGGGCAAGGCAGGGCGAGATTCCGGTGCCGTCACCGGAAGCGGCGCTGGCTGTCGGGACGGTGCAGGCGTTCCTTGACGGGTATATGAAAAACGCCCCTGCCGGGGCATCGGTGGATTATATTCACGGTGAGGATACAGCCCGCGCCCTTGCGGCGCGTCCGGATGCCGTTGCCATTCTCTTTGACGGAATGCGCAAGCAGGAGCTGTTCTCCACGGTTATCTCGGACGGTGCGCTCCCCCGCAAGACATTCTCCATGGGTCACGCGGAGGACAAGCGATTCTACACCGAGGCGCGGCGCATCCGGTGAGGGGAGCCCTGCGGCTCCCCTGCCTCTCCCGCGCTGCGGAGAAGTCCTGAATCCGCCGGCGATACGCCGATCCGTTACGCCATCCGGTCTGCCATTTTTGCTCCGCCCAGCAGGTGAAAATGGAGATGCGGGACAGACTGGCAGGCATCGGCTCCGCTGTTGGTCACGACGCGGAAGCCGTTGGTCAGCCCTTCGGCGGCGGCAATCTGCGGGATGACCGCGAAGATGTGGGCAACCAGCGCGGCGTTGTCAGCGGTAATGTCGGCGGCGGACGCGAGGTGCGCCTTGGGAACAATCAGGATATGCACGGGCGCCATGGGATTTATATCCCGGAAGGCGTATACCGTGTCGTCCTCGTACACCTTGGACGAGGGTATCTCACCGGCGACAATGCGGCAGAAAAGGCAATCATTCATAGCAAAAATCCTCCTCGTATACTGTTGTTATTCTATATTGTACACGCAAAACCGCATTCTGTCAAGCGGGGGAGGCGAAATGTCAGGGCAACAGCATTTACTTTTTTGCAAAAACATGGTACAATATAGTCAGCAGAAGTGTCAGGAAGTTTTTGTGACAAAAACAAGAGTGAAAGGGCGGTCTTATGATATACTTAATGAATTTTCAAATGCCGACAAGAGAAGATGAGGAAAATTATTTTTCGGATAAGGATAATATCAAAGTCAAGAAAACCTGCTATACGACCTATTATCCGTTCCAACTGTTCCAGTATCGCGAACTGCCCGAGTTCTTTTTTTCGGACATCACAATATTCTGTGGCAATAACGGGAGCGGTAAGAGCAGTATCCTGAATATCATTGCGGAAAAGCTGGCTCTTGAGCGAAGCACTCCGTTTAACCGCTCCGACTTTTTTGAGGACTACGTCGGCATGTGTGACTATCAGTTAGACCGAGCGATTCCGCCGGAGAGCAAGATCATCACGAGCGACGGCGTTTTTGAAAAGGTACTTGATATTCGCCGTATCAACGACGGTATTGACAGCAAAAGGTCGGATTTGATTCGGGAATATATCGCGGAAAACAGCCCGTATGCAGCGCCGAATCGTCTTGGGGGATTGGATGATTACGAGCGGTGGAAACGGGTCAGAGATATGCGGAACAAAAATCGCAGTCAGTCCCGCTTTCTGAAAGAAAACCTGATGCGAAATATACAGGAGCGTTCAAACGGTGAGAGTGCATTGTCCTACTTTGTTGATTCGATTCAGGAAAATGCGTTGTATCTTTTGGACGAGCCGGAAAACAGCCTTTCTCCGCAGAATCAATTGCAACTGAAGTATTTTATTGAAGACTCGGTGAGAAATTACGGATGTCAATTCGTTATTTCCACGCACTCTCCGTTTCTGCTCTCCCTGAAGGGCGCACACATATACAATATTGACGAAACACCGCCCGCCGAACAAAAATGGACGGAGCTTGCCTGCGTAAAAGTATACCACGACTTTTTTGTCGAGCAGAATGATAAATTTCAGTAATCGAAAGTGATCCGTCCTCCCGGCGGTGAAACCGGGGGTCAAGGCTGCTTTGAACCCACAGGTTCTGTTGGATATTCTTTTTTGCCCGGCGCCGAAACGATACGCAGTTCTTCCTGCATTGCAACGAACCGATAGGGGCGCGCAGTCCGCCGCCCGGAAAAGGAGACCAGAATGCAATACTTTTCACCGAATGCGTGCACGCCCGACCTGTGGCGGTACCTGCAGAGTCAGGCAGGGCGCCCCATACTGCTTTGGGGCATGGGAGACGGAGCGGATAAGGTGCTGGATGTCTGTGCGGAGTACGGGATTGCCGTGGCGGACGTGTTCGCCAGCGATGGCTTTGTGCGGGGGCAGAGCTTCCGCGGGCGGCGGGTGCTTTCCTTTGGGGAAGCGCGCGCGACCTACGGGGACTGCATGATCGTGCTGCTTGCGTTCGGCTCCCGCCGTCCGGACGTGCTGGACAACATACGCCGCGTTGCGGCGCAGTGCGAGCTGTACATTCCGGATGTCCCGGTCAGCGGCGGGGCACTGTTCACGGCGGAGCTTGTGCAGGCACATCGGGCGGATATGGAACGTGCCCGCGTTCTGCTTGCGGATGAAACCTCGCGCGGCGTGTTTGACGGCATCGTCCGGGCACGCCTTGGCGGGCGGCTGGAGGACATAGAGGCGACTGCCACGGGGCGCGCGGAGGTCTGGCGCCTGCTCCGGGCGGAGAGTATCCGCACTGCCATGGATTGCGGGGCATATACGGGGGACAGCCTGCGCGAGCTGATCCGGTACGCGCCGGGGCTGGAAACGGCGGTGTGCCTGGAGCCGGACGTGCGTTCCTTCCGTAAGCTGAGCGCCTATGCACAGGCACTCGCCGCAGAGGGACGGGCGGTCTACCCGTTGCAGGCGGCGGCATGGTCGGAGGACGCAACGCTGACTTTTCACGATACCGGCAACCGCAACGCTTCGCTGCTGCCCACGCCGCAGAGTCGGGAACGTTTGCGGCAGGTCGCGGCGGCGGCACCCGACAGCGCGTGGGGATGCGTGTCT
>ENA-OYXX01000779-OYXX01000779.1-human-gut-metagenome-genome-assembly--contig:-NODE-779-length-13612-cov-8.173047_pt1 | contig 13612 bp, 12 predicted proteins | sample MGYA00243976_ERZ653434 | MGnify/ENA primary metagenome ERZ653434 (study PRJEB26926, sample SAMN06165112) | human gut metagenome | biome: ENVO:00009003; feature: ENVO:2100002; material: ENVO:00002003...
CTTGAAAACCGTTGAGGGTCACACCTCCGGGGGTTCGAATCCCTCTCTCTCCGCAACAAACGCTGAAAATCAGCAGATTGCAAAACAAACACCCAGTTTTACACCCAAGAATGTAAAGTCGGTGTTTTTGTTTTATTTAAGATAATACAACCACTACATAATAAAAGAGTAGCGATATTAAAAGAATCCGATGAGAAAAGACTAATATTTATCTATCCATTCAGTTTGATTTTTCAGGACTTTACATCGTCCTGAAAGTATTTGTTATTGTATTCCAACGTCAGGAGTGGATTATAATACAAGTTTTTTGTGTGGATAGAATTTCGTTTTGCTTAATGTACGAAAGTACTTATCTATAAACGCATGAAATATTAGCACAATGAATCATTGGAAATCAACTTTGGCCGTGATAGGAATAGGCCAACTCATATCTATTTTAACAAGTACGATTGTTGGCTTCTCCATTATTTTTTGGATTAGCAACGAATTTAAATCCCCGACAGCTTTATCTCTGGCTATTTTAGCTGGATTTTTACCACAATTTGTATTAGGCTTGTTTGCCGGGGTCTATGTTGACAGATGGAATCGAAAGAAAACGATGTTTTATTCGGACTTGTTCATCGCGTTCTGTACCCTATGTCTTTTTATTGTGATAACCAAGGGTTATAAAGACCTTTCTTTTTTTTATCTATTGACTGCTTGTCGTTCAATAGGCAGTACGTTTCATGCACCTGCTTTACAGGCAAGCATCCCTCTACTGGTTCCCAAGCACCATCTTGTCAGGGTATCAGGTTTGTACCATTCCATTCAATCCTTCAGTGAGGTGATAGCTCCCGTTGTAGGGGCAAGCCTCGTTGTTTGGCTTCCCATACAGTATATTCTGCTCATAGATGTGATCGGAGCTGTTGCTGCTTGTCTGACCTTACTTTGTGTCCAGATTCCTTCTCTTCAAAAAACGAAAGTTCTTCCAGATTTCAAAAAAGAACTGACGGAATGTTGGCATACCTTGCGGCGTACAATGGGCATTTTGCCTTTATTCGTATGCTTTACGCTGGTGACTTTTGTCCTTATGCCTGTTTTTACGTTATTTCCTTTTATGACGCTTCTGCATTTCAACGGAAACATTTTGCAAATGGGAGTTGTGGAAATGGGTTGGGGCTCAGGGGCATTGTTGGGCGGTTTAGTACTTGCCTGTAAGGCTTTGAAAAGCAAGCAAACATTAGTGATGCATACGGCTTATGTGATATTGGGATTGTATCTGATTAGCGCCAGTTATTTACCATCAAGCGCATTTATAGGTTTTGTTTGCCTAACATTTACAGGAGGCATAGCCTATTCCATTTACCATGCGCTTTTCATCGCTATTATTCAGCAGAACTTGGCTTCGGACATGCTTGGACGGACTTTTTCTCTCATCTTTAGTTTGAGTACCTTTCCATCAATGCTGGGTATCGTAGCTTCAGGATATTGGGTGGAAGCATGGGGTATCACATCCGTCTTTATGATCAGCGGATGGGTTATCTTTCTGATTGGAGTGGGTGCAAATTTTATTTCTTCAATCAAGCAGTTGGATAATTACGCATAGTATTATTTATTAAAGAATTATTATATGACAAAGAAAGAACACACTACGATTACAGAGTTATTTCAAGTTTTGGACTTGTTGGAAAGCCTGGACATGCAGTTTTGGTTGGATGGAGGCTGGGGAGTGGATGTCTTGTACGGACAGCAAACCCGCTTGCATAGAGATATTGACATTGATTTTGATGCCAATTATACAGACCAACTCCTTGATCTTTTGCAGGAGAGAGGATATCAAATTGAAACAAATTGGTTGCCCACCCGTGTGGAACTGTATAGCAAAGAATTAGGCTATATTGATATCCATCCTTTTGTCTTGAATGCGGACGGCACTTCCAAACAAGCCGACTTGGATGGAGGCTGGTATGAATTTCAACCGGACTATTTTGGAACAGCAGTCTTTGAAGGCAGAAGCATCCCTTGCATTTCTGCAAAAGGGCAACAAGTATTCCATTCGGGCTACGATTTAAGAGAGAAGGATATTCACGATTTATCTATAATTAAACAATGTATAACAACAATGAGCCTAACAATTAGATAAGAACAAGAAAATGACAGAAAAACAAATTGTCTGGTATATCTTACTTACAGAAGTAAAGATAGACAGTGACACCCAGTCTGTCACATCCCTGAGTGTAGCTCCATTGGCAGTCTTGCCGGAATTCCAGCGTAAGGGAATTGGGGGGGGATGTTGATTCAGTAAGCCCATCAGAGGGCAGCACTTTTGGGTTACGGCACAGCAGTCGTATTGGGGCATAAAGAGTATTATCCTCGATTTGGCTATCGCAAGGCTATCGATTTAGGAATTGAATTTCCTTTCGAAGTCTCTCATGAATATTGCATGGTGGCTGAATTAATACCTGGAGCTACTGAGAATGTGAAAGGTATGGTTTGTTATCCAACTGACTTTAAATAGTTTAACAAGTAAAATTCATTATATAACTCGGACTGGGTATTTCAATTTCCCAGTCCGTATTCTGATAGTACTTATTCAATTGGAAGATTGTGTTGCTTCAAGAATGAAAGTTTATCCCAATACCCTCTTTGAAAGACGATTTTGTTATCTTTTACATGAAAAAATCCGCATCCACGAAGTCCAAGAGAGTCTTTCCATTCCATGATAGCCCATTCGCCATCTTCAAAAATATTTTCCACCATACAAACCATTTTAGCAGTGGCAAATTCATTCACAAACATTTTGTAGATTGATTCTTTACCTATTATTGGTTCGTTTGCGACTTGATGATTTACTGCATTAGTAGCATACAGCTCTGCTATATGATAAGCATCTGCTTTGTTAAAGCAATCTATCCATTTTTCCAAAACTTCTTTAGGCTTCATTTTTTATAAATTCTTAGGATTTTGATTCTGTAATAAAAACAATCTGTTTGGATGCATAGATACTTGATTTTATTAATAATAGGCTATTCTATATTCTAAATCCTCTGGATTTTTGCTCTCTCTGCACCGAGTTACGTAGATTCTGCTGTAACTTTTCCCATTGTTCCTTAAACCATTGTACTATGGGTTGTCGGTTTATGGTCAGCATAAGCTTACCACTATCCATCGGATGTTTCTCAACCCTAAAAATATCATTCTTGATGTCAAATTTCCACCTGTGTTCTTCGGAATAAATTTTGCCACTACATTGTATGGATTCTTTCTTTGTCAAGAGGTTTTCTATCATGTCTTTGGTAAACCCGATAACAGCGCATAATTTTTCCATTCTCAACATCTCTTTGAACATGGGAAACCATTTGTGGGCTTTTTCAAGCAAGGTGCTCAATCGTGATATTTCCTTGTCTTTGGCTTCAAGTTCTTGATTATGTATTCTTTGAAGATTACGAATTTGTCTGCTATGCTGTTCCTGTATTTGTTGTATCTGAATTTTTAATTCATCAGTAGCTTTGTCCCGTTTGGTAATTTCCTGATGTAGCTGCTCGATGTGATGTTCCAGTTCTTTCAGCTTACCGCTTCCGAAAAGAGAACCTACACCGCTTGCTATGGCGGTAGCAGCATTGGTGGCTGTTTTCTTTAGTTTGTCCGTGCGTATCTCTGCTTTTACCTGTTTGAGTTCCTGTTCGGCAAGGCTTACTTGTTGTTCCTTGTGTCGCTTGGTTTCCTCTATACGTTGCAGTTCGGCTTTCTGCTTCTCAATGATGAAATCATTTCGTTCCAGATGCTCTTTACCTGTGACAGCTTTTGCCTGTCCACGTTCCATCAGGAGAATATCGGAAGCAAGGGTCTGCATGGTTGCCATATCCTCGTCATTGAGCTTTCGGCTCTTTCCAGTTTCATGGTTCATCCAGTCGAATACGACATGAGCATGATAATTTGGTTTGAACCATCTGTTACCGACTTGGAAGCTCTCCTTGTCTTCTGCTTCCGGCTGACCGTTCAGCCAATGCCCTTCGTCTTTATGCAGGAAAATCTGTAGCGGAGTGATGCCCCAGCGTCTTTGGCACTCTTCACCGAATTTGCGTACATCAGCCAGTGTGGTGTCCGGTCTGATAAGCAATACTCCTTCACGGATGGGTGAGCATCCCGCCACCTTGATAATCTTTCCATTCTTTCCCTTGCGTTCCCTTTCCTTTTCCTGCATGGCACGTCCGGTCTTTTCCTTGACCATTTGCTTGATATTGTCATAATGAGTTCGCAGTTCGGGAGTGCCGAAGTCGGGATTTATCCACTGTTCGTTATCGGTGGAAAGTTCGGGAACGACATAGATTCTGGACTCCCCGATATTACGCATATACTCGGCAGTCCTTCGGTTGTGTGCCTCGCTCGATGCGATGTTGCAAGGCTTGATATGTATGCTTGATTTTGTTGCCATAGCTTCTTTCCTTTGTTTACAATTGATTTACTTTGCTCGCTTTCGCAGAGGGGTTCTTAGGGGTAACCCATAAGCGGAGATTGCAAAGAGAGGGTCACTCTTTGCTCGGGGTTCTCAGGGGTGAAACGCCCTGAGTGGGTCATTAGGGCAAAGCCCTAATCCCCTCGGGAGAGCCCACAACTACGAAAGCGAAGCGTGTAGTTATAGTGGGCTATAACCGGAAGCCTTTCGGTTTCTTGGATAGCGTATCATTCCTCTTTTCGACAGATTGCGCTTGCTCTTTCCTATCGGCTATTCGTTTCTGTAAATATTCGTTCAGATCTTTACATCCACTGTAGATTTGCGAGGCGTCACGTATATACCGGGTAGCATCATACTCCTTTCGGATTTGCTGTATTGCTTCCATTCCTGCACGGTCATTGTCAAAGAAACAGTGGATGCGCTCATAGCTTCCCAACGGATAGAGTGCCTTGGGAACATTGGCTACGGAATTAAGAACTATGTAATCCTGTCTGTCGAAGTCGGGTGATTGCGGACAGCTTTCCAGCCTTAAAGTAAGAAAGGAAAGGTAATCCATAAATCCCTCAAAAACGTAACATGTACTCCTTGGTTTTCCTGACTGTCTGATATGGGATATTTCTTTTGGTGCGATACATCCCTTGAAATATCGGTTGCGAATTTCATATCCGCCTGATATGTTCGGAAAGGCAATGGCGAAATACCGTTTGCCGTTGTGGGTGAAACGGGCTTCCTTACATTCTCTTTTCGCCAGTGCCGTGTTTATCCCTCTTTCCTGTAGGTAGGCAAGCAGGGCAGGAGAAGCCAGCAGCACAATGTCCAATTGCTGAAAACTCGGTTCGGAAAATGATTGCTTGCCAAAAGAGAAAGACACGGGACGTATGTGTGGTATCTGTTCTTCGATTTTCTGTAGAAGATAAGGCACATAGTCGGAACAGTAGAGTTCCTGTGCCAGTGCAATGATATTTCCACCTTTACCAATTGCAAAATCATACCATTGGTTGCGCTCGGTATTTACTTTGAACGAGGGCTCTGTCTCTTTCCGTAACGGGGATTTGTACCACAGGTTGATACCTTGCTGTTTGACGGGAGAATAGCCCAAACTGTACAGAAAATCCGCTATCCTGATTTGTTTTGCTGTTTGTATATCCATAATAAGATGAGTGTTTGAATAATGGTTGGAATATTTATTTCTCTTTTCGCCCGTACCTTTTTATGAAGTACGGTCTGTATAATCACTTCACTTTATCTTCGTATATATAGGATACGGTAATAAAGTGAAGCGCTTTTCTATTCCCTACAACCGCTTCGCTTTATTCTTAATATATAGACCTGCCGAATAAAGTGAAGTGATTACAGGTTATACGGTCTAATAGTGAAAGTCCGGCTTGAACGTGTATTTCCTGCCGTTCTCCTGTACTATCATCCGTTTGTTCCGGAGCATGGTGATAAGTGATACCGCTTTTTGATGGTTCAGTTTTACACCTACCGACATATATGACTTGATTAAGGAGGTTTCCAGATCCTTGTAGCCGTATTCCTCTTTCAGTCCGAAAGCCGCTTCCAGTGCTATGCGGTGCTGCTGTTCGCTAATATGTCTGTAAGGGTCAAACTTTTCCTCTTCCGGTCTTCCGGGTTTCTTCGCTTCGGGTCTGTACCCCTCTATGAGTTCAGGCAATGCATTGTCGTTGATACGGAAAGCGAAAGGCTCGAAATCCATTGCACGGATGTGCATGGCTGAAACATTGCTTATATCCCCGTTGCTCTTGTCCTTTTCCACCAGCAGAACGGTTTCCGCCTTGTTGTTCAGCTCCGTACCGATATGCCCTCTTGCGTTTTCATCGCCTTTGTTCTGGTGGAGTATCGTATGGATGTGTATCTGCCTGTCATCCGTCCACTGCATCAGTTTGGATATAATGCGTGTCGATTCTCCCGGACTGTTGATGTCATATACCATATCACGGATGCCGTCTATGATTACAAGCCCTATGTCCGGTGTATTATAGATAGCCTGTTCGACAATCCTGATACGCTGTTCGGGCGTGTATTTCCTCAAAGCGAGAAACTCCAGATGTTCATTGTCCCTGTCATCAGGAAGACCAGCAAGCCGTAAAATACGTTTCATGACTTTCAGACAGTGATAATGGCTTTGTTCCGTGTCCACATAAAGAATCTTCCTTTTTTCTTCCGGTAGTTCCGCAACATACCGCAGTACCGTACCGTTTTTCAATGCGGCGGCTACGATAGCCGATACATTGAAAGTCTTTTTACTCTTGGCTTTGCCGATGGATGCACTGAAATTGCCCAGTGTACCAATGACCGAACCTTGCACTTTTAGAATCTCAGGTGCTTTTTCGTAGATTTTCGACAGACTCAGGCGTGAAGCTTGCCAAAGGATTATTGCCTGTTCTGCCGAAATCTCCTTTATTTCTTTCATATAGTCCATAAGCATACCTCCCATTATTTCCGTCCTCCTGTTTTCTTCCCGGCAAGCTCAAGAGCCAATTCCGCATCTACGATAATCTTGCGCCCTATCTGGGTAATCGCCTTGTCTATCTTACCGCTTTTCTTTATGCGGTTGGCAGTGGGCAGACTGCACCCGAACAGTTTGGCTATACCGAGTATTCCGTACACATACTTCTTTTCCGTGTCTGTAACGGGTTGCGGCAATGCTTCGGCCTGACCTGAAGCGTGCTTACTCAGGAATATGAATTCTTCGCCTGTCATCTGCCAGACGGGTTTTGATAATAATTCTTGGATATTTGTCATCGTCCAATCTATTTAGTCGTTAAACAATCAGCCCTGCGCACTGGCTGTTATTTCTGTTCTCGAACGATGCAAAATTAGGTAGGGTTATGAGTGGTAAGGATGGGGACGGTACAAACTGAATATCATTGTATCTTATTGAATATCAGAAAATAAAAATACCACTCAAAAATTAATTTGAGTGGTAAAAGTGGAACTTTCGTAAAGTATCAGGATATATTACGGATTATCTGAATATATGTTCCATTTCCTTGGCGAAATTTTGGTTGCTGTCACTGGGGAAATCTGAAACAGGCTCCTTGTACTTGGATTTGTAGTAGCTGTCGTCAATATCCAGCAGTTTCAGTATTCTGTCTTTCCATTTGTCCCTGTCCTGTTTGGAGAGTTTCTCGCTCATCAGGAATATCAGATAGCATACACGTATTTTCTCTCTCGGTTTTATTTTCAGCTTACAGTTGCAGGGGTGAAGATTCATATTGGCATAGAAATCCAGTGCGGAAATTTCTTCGAACTGTTCTCCTATGCACACCTCATGAATGAGCGAAAGTAATTTCATGCTGAAATATTCCTGTTGTTCTTCTGTCGTTTCCTGCTGACTGATTGGCTCGCTTGATTTATTCTCTTGCTTTCCGTCAGGAATGTATTTCTTCAATATATCCAGAAAAAGGCAGCTTTGACGGTATATGTCCGCACAACAGTTCTTCATGTATTGGAATGCCTCTGTTCTTGCAGCCTTTTGCTGATCATAGAGTTTGTTCAGTTTGGCTTTTTCCCTGTCATATTCAGCCTTGCAGCGTTCATATTCTTTCTCTGCCTGTTTTTCCTCTTCGGCTGTATGCTCCCTGTAACCAATGGAATCATACCTGTTGTTGGCTTCATTCAGCGGCTTGCTCAGACTTCTTGTAACATCCAGCTGGGCTTCAATTTCCTGAGAATACCTTTCCATGTGCTGATAGCAAGCACGTTCTATGGCTCTGTCACTTAACGGGCGTATCTCATAAGCCTGTATGCTCTTTTCTATTTCAGTTTTCAGGCTGTTGAGTATCAAGGTGTATTGCTCTTTTTGCTTGTCAAGCACCAGTTCAAGGATAGCGGCTTCAAAGGATTTCATGTCATTATACTCCTGATAGAAATCCGATATGAATTTCTGCCTGTCAAAAGAAAAAGCGTAATTATCTATATAGTCTCTGTATATTCTGTTGAGTTCTCCATATTGGGGAATCATCGTCTGTATCTTTCCTGCCATATACTTTATATTATGGGTTCTTGTCCTTGTCAAGGAATAAGGTCAGTTCTTCTTCCACTTCTTCTATACTCGGTAGGGCAGATTTCAGATTTTCGGGTACTGCCTTGCTCAATTGATAGTCGCTGATACCTATCGGCTGGTCATATCCAGCCAAGGCATATTGTGCCACGACCTCATCCTTACCCCTGCACAGCAAAAGACCGATGGTCTTGTTATCATTTTCTCCCCTCAGTTTATCATCTACAACATTGATATAGAAATTTAACTGCCCTGCATATTCCGGTTTGAATGGCGTTGCTTTCAATTCCACGACAACATAGGCATGGAGCTTGATATTATATAGGATCAGGTCGGCGAAAAAGTCACTGTCCCCAATCTGGAAATGTTTTTGTCTGGCAACAAAAGCAAAGCCGTTACCCATTTCCAGCAAGTAACGGGTTACATGCTTTACCAACTGTTCTTCTATATCCCTTTCGTCAGCCTTTTCCTTTGCTCCTGCCAAGTCAAAGATATACGGGTCTTTTAACAGATAATTGGCAAGATCGCTTTGAGGTGCCGGAAGTGTGGCAGTGAAGTTGTTTACCTTGTTACTCTTGATTTGTCTGTCATACAGATTACTTTCAATCTGCATTTTCAGCACATTACTGCTCCAACCCATTTCTACAGATTGTTTCATATACCAATACCTTACGCCCAATGGTAGCGGATTATTGAGTATGACCATATGGCTTGCCCAATTTATTCTTGCAATCGGTGACGCCAAGAATAAATCTTCTATATCCTCTATTTTTATTTTATAGATGGTTGCTACTGTTTTTGCTACATTCTGAAATTGCGCAGGAACCTCCTGCGTAATTTCTAAAGATTGATTATCAGCTGATTGTATTTGCGCAGTAAGCTCCTGCGTAAATTGTCCGCTATTGAGCTTAAGGACTTCATTAGTAATGTTTTGAATATTTGGGACCGACAGTATTGAATCTGCTTCAATAAAACTACGAAGTACATTTAACGGATATAAACGGGCAAACTGGCACATATAAGTAAGATTACGTTCCGAATATCCCTTCTTTTCAGGATAATTGAATCTGATTGCCTGTGCCAATTTTTTGATAATTTTACCACCCCACCCATGTAGGTGTTGGTGGTACAGTATATAATTCCCCATTTTCCAGTAATGGAACAACATCTGGGCATTGGCTGCGGTAATGAGTCGGACTTGTGCCTGTTCTATTTCCGAACCGACAGCATGGACAAAGGCATCAAAATGACCTTTCTTTATATTATGTTCGTTGTTATTTTCCATATCACTAACTATTACTTAACAAAGATAACTCTAATAATGGATAATCTGTGAAACTGACTGATACTTTTAGAGTTGGTTAAACTTGTTCATTGCATTGGCCTTAATATCGTCTGCTATGTCAATGTAAGGCTTCATGGCTTTATAATCACTGTGCCCTGTCCATTTCATTACAACCTGTGCAGGAATACCGAGAGCCAGTGCATTACAGATGAATGTCCTTCTTCCTGCATGTGTGCTGAGTAATGCGTATTTCGGTGTAACTTCATCTATACGTTCATTTCCTTTGTAGTAGGTTTCACGTATAGGTTCGTTAATTTCTGCCAGTTCTCCCAGTTCTTTCAGATAATCATTCATTTTCTGATTGCTGATAACAGGCAATGCCATGTGGTTTTCAAAATGGATGTCCTTGTATTTTTCAAGTATGGCTTTACTGTACTTGTTCAGTTCAATACTCAGACTATCTGCCGTTTTAACGGTGGTGACTTCTATATGGTCGGACTTGACATCACTTCTCTTTAGGTTACGAACATCTGAATAACGCAGACTGGTAAAGCAACAGAACAGGAAAACATCCCGGACACGTTCCAGATACTGTTTGTCTTTGGGTATCTGATAGTCTTTTAGTCTGTTCAACTCTTCCCATGTCAGGAAGATTACCTTCTTGGGGGTGGTTTTCAATTTCGGTTTGAACGTATCGTATGCTATATTCTGGTTATATCCCTTTTTGAAACTCCACCGTAAAAACCATTTGAGAAATCCCATTTGCTTGCCGATGGTACTGTTTCTCATATCCTTTTTGTCTCGCAGGAAATTGACATACTCGTTCAAACCGAACTCATCGAAATACTCAAAGGTTACGTCTTCCTTGAACTCTTTAAGGTGATTTTTTACGGCTGCAAACTTTTCGTATGTGGATTCAGTCCAGTTGTTCTGATTGCCGCATTCTTTTACAAATTCATCGAACACCTCCCAAAAACTTATCCGTGCTTCTTCCTGCTGTTCTTCGTTGGCATTCTTCATCCGCAGGTTGAATGCATCCTTTAGTTGTTGGGTAGTTGGCATGGTTTCCTGTACCTCAAACTCCTTGAACACATTTTGAATTTCGGCATAGTATTTCAGCAGATCGGCATTGATTTCAGATGCACTTTGCTTTAATTTGTTGGTACACCCGTTCTTTACTCGCTGCTTGTCGGAATCCCATTTGGCTACATCGATGCGGTAACCCGTTGTAAACTCAATGCGCTGGCTTGCGTATATGACGCGCATACGGATGGGGACATTCTCCACAATTGGCACACCGTTCTTTTTCCGGCTTTCCAATGCAAAAATGATGTTTCGTTTGATATTCATAATTGGGTGCGTTTGAAATTCTACACCCAAATATACACCCAATATTTGGAATAGCAAAAGATATTCAGAAAGATTTAGATTTACTATGTATTCCAAATTGTGTGTGATTATCAGTAATTTGCAATTTTATGATATTTCTTGAATGTATAGGTTCGAGAGCCTCTCTCTCCGCCAAAAGCAGCCCATTCGGCTGCTTTTTTTTATGGAACGTCCGGTGGCAAGTTGCGGATGCAGCCACAGTAATACACTGATAATCAGTAGAGACGCTCTTCAGAGCGTCCGACACGACATAGGGTTCAGACCGACGAAAAATCTACCTCGCAAGACGCCGACTCTAACTTGATATCTCATTCTGTGATTTCAAATCATTACTATGGGTCACTAATTGTGACTTCAAAGATTATCGAGAATTACAGCAGGAGAGGTCTCCATTTTTGAGAACGCAAACAGTTTCTTGCAAAGGTCTTTTATTGAAGCTCCGATATGATAAAGTGCATCATCAATAATCAGAAACCGGTCATGTATTCTGTCTGCCGTCCTTACATCAATAGGAGCATACTGGCGATTATGTCTTCTGAGACTTTGACGGAATGTGCGGATTATCGCTCCGGTATATATCATGGCCGACACACCGAGTTTACGATTATCGAGCTGGACCAACACCGTTTCATCGACATAGTTGTCAATAAGAATAATCCTCTTATTCGCACTCTTGATAAGACGGCAGACAAATTCATGCGCATCAAATATCTGTCCGTTGAAGAATATACCTTCTTTTGGAGGCAGGGATGTGCGTATAAAGAAATCAACCTTATCGGTCAGCTCATCAAGTCTTTTATCATGCTCCAGCAAACGTCGGTCTATGCGGTTCTCCATTTGCAACAGCCGCTGATTGACGCTATAACCTCTCAAAAGATAATCTTTCAGGATTTTGTTTGCCCAGACTCTGAATTGAATGCCACGTTTGGATTTAACCCTATATTCTATAGAGGTAATCATCTCGATATTATAGAATTCAACCTGATAAGTCTTGCCATCTGATGCAGTTGTCGCAAATTTTGCGACAACTGAAAGACCATCCAGTTCCTCTTTAAGGGCATTGCTGATATGCTTACCAATAGTTTTTACATCTCTATCGAACAATAATGCAATCTGGTTTCGATTCAGCCATACGGTCTCATTCTCCACTCTGACATCCAATGAGAGGGGTAGCATCAGGCTGATAGAGAATGATTTCATTCTCCGTATTAGACTGTGGATTGTTAATATGGTTCATTTCATTCATTGGCGTCACTGTTTCAAGTGCAAATTTACCAAAATATTCGGTTTAACAGAGGTGTAATGCAGAATTCACCCGCTGTTAACATATCCCCTGTGAAGTGCGGTCGCGCCGCGACCGATTTCGGGGGTGTGATCGGCTGTCCGCACACGCCTTCGCTTCAGCCTCGGTTTTCACTTCGGCCTCGCTGCGGTGTGTACGGTTAAGAGGCCGTGTAGTCGCGTCCGCGACTGGGCTGACGCGGGCATGGGCGCGGCGGATGGACTGACGAGGGCGCGAACTCGGCGGACGCATTGCTGACGGGGCCTTGGACTCGGCGGGCGCTCTGAAGAGCGCCCCACAACCGGTTGATTATATGCACATTATACAGAGCGATTGACACTGTCGCGGAGCGACGGCACGGTGTATTATCCGCGTACGACAGTGCGCGGTAAGACGCACCCACCCCACTGCTCGGTCGCGGATGCGACTGCACTTCAGGTGTGACGCTGCAAAACCGCCGTCAGGCGGTTGCTTTCCAGATAACCCTGCATTGGCGAAGCCTATGTAGGGTGAGGAAAGATACCTTTAATAACAACGCCGAAGGTGTTGCTTTTGGGACGCCCCACCCACGGGCGACAGGTGCTGACGGGGCCTTATGCTCGGCGGGCGCTCTGAAGAGCGCCCCTACAGGTTTCTGATTATGTGCACTTTGCGCGACATTCACATCCCCGTCGCGGAGCGACGGCACGGTGTATTATCCGCGTACGACAGTGCGCGGGTCGTCGCCCCACCCCCCTACTCCGTCGCGGATGCGACTGCACTTCGATCCGCCGCCTCGGATATATACTGATATGTGGCGTCGACATTGGAATTTACACGTTTCCTCAGCTATTTTTCTGAAAATTTTGTTTGGAAATATAAAAAATGCTTATCTTTGCACTGCAAACATATCGAATGGTTATATATCGGCAATATGTATCGGGATATGACCTGTTTTTTAATCATAACTCTTTTTCAAGACTTTAACTTAGAAACCATACCGTTCACGGGATTTTATATGAAAAGACACTGCATACATCGTCGGCCGCCCTTCAGGGCAGGTCCGCCAAACATATCGGTCGGTCCGAACCGGCCGACCACCAGCTGATTAACCCGGGGTTAGTCAGTCTTTCACCGCACACGTCCACTATCACCGCCCCGCTCGGTTGATTATCTGTCTCTTATACACATCTGACGCTGCCGACGACTCCTTAC
>ENA-OYXX01000780-OYXX01000780.1-human-gut-metagenome-genome-assembly--contig:-NODE-780-length-13584-cov-4.814177_pt1 | contig 13584 bp, 10 predicted proteins | sample MGYA00243976_ERZ653434 | MGnify/ENA primary metagenome ERZ653434 (study PRJEB26926, sample SAMN06165112) | human gut metagenome | biome: ENVO:00009003; feature: ENVO:2100002; material: ENVO:00002003...
GGGCTGGGGGGATGGGGGCAGAAAAGAAATCTAAAGGCAGGGTTAGCAGGCGACCGAAACCGACACGCCCCCCGCCGGGCACCGGGGACGGCAGGTCGAGCCGACGCCGCGCCAACGCCGCAAAAAAAGTATAGGCGACCGCCCCGCTTTTGTGTAAGTCGGCTATAGACAAACCAAAGTAGGTGTGCTATAATAAAGTGTTGAAATAATGTCGGAAAACGGTTCGGCACGAGCCGGGAAAGGCAGGCGCACATGAAGTACTCCCGCGAGGAGATTCTGCAGTATGTTGCCGAGGAGGATGTCAAGTTCATCCGGCTGGCTTTCTGTGACGTGCGCGGACGGCAGAAAAACATATCCGTCATGCCCGGCGAGCTGGAGCGCGCGCTGGACGGCGGCATCGCCATCGACGCATCGGCAATCGCCGGCTTCGGCGGCGAGGTGCGATCCGACCTCCTGCTGCGCCCCGATCCCGCTACGCTGGCGCCCCTGCCGTGGCGCCCCGAACACGGGCGCGTCGTGCGCTTGTTCTGCACGCTGGAAAACCCGGACGGCAGTCCCTGTCAAGCCGATACCCGCGCCCTGCTGGCGCAGGCTGTGGCGGACGCGCAAGCGCAGGGACTGGAATTCTCCTTCGGTGCCGAGATGGAATTCTACCTGTTCCGCCGCGACGAGGAGGGAAAGCCCACCGGGATCCCGTTTGATTCCGCCGGCTATATGGACGTCGCGCCGGAGGACAGGGGCGAGAACGTGCGCCGGGAAATCTGCCTGACGCTGGAGCAGATGGGCATCCGCCCCGAAAGCTCCCACCATGAGGAAGGTCCCGGACAGAACGAGATCGACTTCCGCTATGCAGACCCGCTGACAGCGGCGGATCAGGCAGTCACCTTCCGGAGCGTGGTGCAGACCATCGCCGCACGGAACGGACTGTACGCGGACTTCTCCCCCAAGCCCCTGCCGGACAAGCCCGGCAACGGGATGCACATAAACCTCTCGGCAGCGTATACCCTGCTGTCCGGACGGGCGGGCGAGGATGTCCTGCCCCGCCTCATCGCCGGAGTGCTGTACCGCGCGGCGGAGATGACTCCCGTGCTCAACCCCTCCGAGGCATCCTACCGACGCTTCGGCTCCTGCAAGGCGCCCCGCTATATCTCGTGGTCGGCGCAGAACCGCTCCCAGCTCATCCGCGTGCCGGCGGCGGTCGGCGCGTACCGCCGGGCGGAGCTTCGTTCCCCCGACCCGGACTGCAACCCCTACCTTGCCTACACCATGCTCATCCGGGCGGGGCTGGAAAGCATCCGGCTGGGACTGCCCCTGCCCGACCCCGTTGACTGCAACCTGTACACCGCGCCCGCGGAGCTGACGGCGGAACTTGCCCGTCTGCCCGGCAGTCTTGCCGATGCGAAAGCTGCCGCCCGGGCAGGCGACTTCCTGGCAGACTGTCTGCCGGAGCCGGTGCGGGCGTTTTACCTGAGCTGAGGGGGTGTCCCGATGCAGTCCAAGCAACCCGACTGCCTCCGCACGTACAGCCTGCTGCTGGCGTCGCCGTCGGACAGGTTCAACCAGACTCTGCGCCCCCTTCTGCCGCCGGAACGCTTCTCGCCCGTCATCACGGTGAGCAGCGCGGCGGACGCCCGCCGTCAGCTGGCGGCGCGGCACCCCGATCTGCTGCTGGTCAACGCGCCCCTGCCGGATGAGTTCGGCACGGCGCTGGCAACCGACACCTGCGGCGCCGGCGCGACCGGCGTGCTGCTGCTCGTGCGGGCGGAGCAGTACGCCGACCTTTGCGGGCAGGCAACGGCGGCAGGCGTGCTGATCCGGTCCAAGCCGACTCCCTCCGCCCTGCTGCTCCAGTCCCTGACGCTCCTGTGCGGGACGCGCGAGCGCCTGCGCCGCATGGAGCAGAAAACGGTATCCATGGAGGACAGGATGGAGGAAATCCGCCTTGTCAACCGGGCAAAGTGGGTGCTGATCGACCAGCTCCGCATGACCGAGCAGGAGGCACACCGCTACATTGAAAAGCAGGCGATGGACCGGTGCGTCACCCGCCGCGCCGTGGCGGAATCCATCCTGGCAACCTATCGCTGAGCGCCGGGGAGCGCACCGTCCCCCCGGACACCTGATTCTGAACTGATTTTGAGGAGGAGTATCCCATGACCAAATATATTTTTGTGACCGGGGGCGTCGTCTCCGGGCTCGGAAAAGGCATCACCGCCGCCTCGCTGGGGCGGCTGCTCAAGGCACGCGGCTTCAAGGTCGCGGCACAGAAGCTGGATCCGTATATTAACGTGGATCCCGGCACCATGAGCCCCTATCAGCATGGCGAAGTGTACGTTACCGAGGACGGCGCCGAGACCGATCTGGATCTCGGGCACTATGAGCGCTTCATCGACGAGGACCTCAACCGTTTTTCCAACCTGACCACGGGCAAAGTGTACTGGAACGTGCTCAACAAGGAGCGCCGCGGCGAGTACCTTGGCTCCACCGTGCAGGTCATCCCCCATATCACCAACGAAATCAAGGACTTCGTGTACCGCGTCGGCAAGCAGACCGATGCCGACGTAGTCATTACCGAGATCGGCGGTACCATCGGCGACATAGAGTCCCAGCCCTTTCTGGAGGCCGTGCGGCAGATTTCTCTGGAGGTCGGGCGGGAGAACAGTCTCTTTATCCATGTCACGCTGGTACCGTTTTTGCGTGGCTCGGACGAGCATAAATCCAAGCCGACCCAGCACTCGGTCAAGGAGCTGCAGGGCATGGGCATCAATCCCAACATCATCGTCCTGCGCTGTGACGAGCCGCTGGAGCCTTCCATTTTTAAGAAGATCTCCATGTTCTGCAACGTCAAGCCGGACTGCGTGATCGAGAACCTCACCATCCCGTACCTCTACGAGGCACCGCTGATGCTGGAGCAGGCAAACTTCTCCGCCGTGGTCTGCCGCGAGCTGGGACTGGACGCGCCGGAGCCGGATCTTGCCGAGTGGTCGGACATGGTCACGCGCATCAAGACGCGCGAGAAGGAGGTACACATCGGGCTGGTCGGCAAGTACGTGCAGCTGCACGATGCCTACCTCTCCGTGGCGGAGGCTATGCGCCACGCCGGGTACACGCTCAACACGCACATCCGCATCCACTGGATTGATTCCGAGACGCTGACCGAAGCCAACGCCGGGGAGTCGCTGGGCTCGCTGGACGGTATCATCGTACCGGGCGGCTTCGGCGGGCGCGGCATCGAGGGGATGATCGTCGCCGTGCAGTACGCGCGCGAGCATCACGTGCCCTTCTTCGGCATCTGCCTGGGTATGCAGATCGCCGTGATTGAGTTCGCACGGCACGTGGCGGGCATTCCCGATGCGCACTCCGGCGAGTTTGACGAGCTGTGCCGCCACAAGGTCATCGACTTTATGCCCGGTCAGAGCAACAACATCGACAAGGGCGGCACGCTCCGTCTGGGCGCCTACCCCTGCCGCATCCAGCCCGGCACGACCATGGCACGCTGCTATGGCACCGAGCTTATCTCCGAGCGCCACCGCCACCGCTACGAGTTCAACAACGACTACCGCGACATCATGCAGGCTGCCGGACTGACGCTGTCCGGTCTGTCCCCCGACGGCTCCCTGGTCGAGACCGTGGAGCTGTCCGACCGCCCCTTCTTCGTGGGCGTTCAGTATCACCCCGAATTCAAGTCCCGTCCCAACCGCGCACACCCGCTCTTCCGCGGCTTTATCGCCGCCGCACTGGAAAAGGCGGAGACGCGCTGAACGCCGGACGGCAAACGGTAAACGGTAAACGGTAAACGGTAAACGGTAATCTCACCCCGCCGAAAGCGGAAGATGGAAAGGAAGGATCAGATGAGTTTTTATGCCGGATCGGAGGGCAGATGCCTCCGCACGCAATCCGACGGACGCACCCCCGACACCCTGCACGAGGAGTGCGGCGTGTTCGGCGTGTACGCCCCCAGGCAGACCGACATTGCAGGTCTGATTTACTACGGGCTGTATTCGCTCCAGCACCGGGGGCAGGAAAGCTGCGGCATTGTGGTCAATGACGACGGCGTGTTCGTCTCCCACAAGGACCTGGGACTTGTCAATGAGGTTTTCGGCAAGGACGTCCTGCGCCGCCTGCCCACCGGGCGGCTGGGCGTGGGGCACGTCCGCTACGGCACGACAGGCGGCACCGACCGCGCCAACTGTCAGCCCATTGAGATCAACCACAGCAAGGGGCGGCTGGCGCTGGCGCACAACGGAAACATCAGCAACGCCTACGACCTGCGCTGTGCGCTGGAGTCGCGGGGCGCCATTTTCCACACCACCAGCGACACCGAGACCATCGCCTACATCGTCACGCAGGAGCGCCTCTGCACGCCCTCCATTCAGGAAGCGGTCAGCCGTGCCATGTACAGGCTGGACGGCGCCTACTCCATGGTGCTGATGTCCGCCGCCAAGCTCATCGCCGTCCGCGACCCGCACGGCTTCCGCCCGCTGTGCTACGGCATCATGCCGGACGGAACCTACATCGTCGCCTCCGAATCCTGCGCGCTGGGGGCGGTCGGCGCCCGCTTCGAGCGGGACATCCTGCCCGGCGAGATACTGGTCTTTGACGAGAACGGCGTGCATTCCGACACCTCGCACTGCGCCCCGCACGCGACCTGCGGCAAGCACACCTGCGTCTTTGAGTACATCTACTTCGCCCGCCCCGATTCGGTCATCGACGGGGTATCGGTTCACGCCGCGCGCCAGCGCGCCGGGCAGGTTCTGGCACGGCGCCATCCCGCCGAGGCGGACGTCGTCATCGGCGTGCCGGACTCCGGGCTGGATGCGGCACTGGGCTACGCGGCGGAATCCGGCATCCCCTACGGCATCGGATTCGTCAAGAACCGCTACATCGGGCGCACCTTCATCTCGCCGGGGCAGGATCAGCGCATCAATCTTGTGCGCATCAAGCTCTCGCCGGTGACCGAGGTGGTCGCGGGCAAGCGCGTCGTGCTGGTGGATGACTCCATCGTGCGCGGCACGACCAGCCGCCAGATCGTCTCGCTGCTGCGCGACGCGGGCGCGACCGAGGTGCATATGCGCATATCCGCGCCGCCGTTCCTCAACCCCTGCTACTACGGAACCGACATTGATTCCCGGGATCACCTGATCGCCGCCCACCACACGGTGGAGGAAACGGCAGCCATCATCGGGGTGGACACGCTGGGCTACCTGCCCGACGGGGATCTGCCCGTGCTGGTCAACAGGGAGGGGCAGACCTGCGAGCAGGCAGGGCTGTGTCACGCCTGCTTCTGCGGGCATTACCCGACCGCCGTCCCGGAGCATACCGAGAAGGATCGCTTTGAAGCAAAGCTCTCCGATAAACCCGCCAAACCACGCTCCCGCAACCGGGAGTAACCAACCGCTGCACAAAGAAAGGATGGATCAAACCATGGAAAATCTGGTCAAACTGTACGAGGGCAAGAGCAAGATCGTGTATGAGGGTACCGAGCCCGGCACCTGCGTCATTTCCTACAAGGACACCGCAACTGCCGGAAACGGCGTCAAGAAGGAGGATCTGCCCGGCAAGGGAAAGCTCAATGCCGCCATCTCCAACATCATCTTTGACTATCTGGCAAAGAACGGCGTCCGGACGCACCTTGTCCGTGTCATCGACGACACGACCGTGCTGGTACGGAAGGCGGACATCGTGATGGTGGAGGTCATCGTGCGCAACGTAGCGGCTGGCAGCTTCTCCAAGAAGTACGGCGTGCCGGAGGGCACCGCGCTCAACAACCGCGTGGTGGAATTCAGCCTCAAGAGCGACGAGCTGGGCGACCCCATGATCAACGACTCCCAGATTACGGCAATCGGCGTGGCAACGCAGGCGGAGCTGGACGAGCTGCGCGCCATGGCTCTGCGCGTGGATGAGCTGATGACCGAGCTGTTTGCCAAGTGCGGCATCCGGCTGGTGGACTTCAAGCTGGAGTTCGGCAGAGCCGGCGGCGAGCTGCTGCTCTGCGATGAGATCTCGCCGGACTCCTGCCGTCTGTGGGACGCCGAGACCAACCGCAAGATGGATAAGGACAGATTCCGCCGCGACCTGGGCAACGTGCTGGACGGCTACCGCGACGTGCTGGCACGTCTGCAGGCGGCGCACGTCTGAGGATCCGGGGGCTCACATGGCTGAGAAACACGCTGTTTACGAAAACCCCCTGTGCCGCCGCTACGCGAGCCGGGAGATGCAGGAAATCTTCTCGGACGACCGCAAGTTTTCCACCTGGCGGCGGCTGTGGGTCGCGCTGGCGGAAAGCGAGCGCGAGCTGGGGCTGAATATTACGGTGGAGCAGATCGCCGAGCTGCGGGCGCACGTGGACGACATCGACTACGACGTGGCGGACGCGCGGGAGCGCGAGGTGCGGCATGACGTCATGGCGCATATCTACGCCTACGGCAAGGTCTGCCCGGACGCGCGGGCGATCATCCATCTGGGCGCGACCAGCTGCTATGTCGGGGACAACACGGACGTGCTCCTGCAGCGGGAGGCGCTCCTGCGCATCCGGACGTTGCTTTTGCGCACCATCGCGGCACTGGCGGATTTCGCGGAGAAGTATGCCGATCTGCCGACGCTGGCGTATACGCACTTCCAGGCGGCACAGCCGACCACGGTCGGCAAGCGCGCAACGCTGTGGCTGCAGGACATGATGCTGGATCTGGAGCATCTGGAGTTTGTGCTGGGCAGCATGAAGCTGCTGGGCTGTCGCGGCACGACCGGGACGGGGGCGAGCTTCCTCGACCTGTTTGGCGGGGACGGGCAGAAGGTCCGCGCGCTGGAGGACAGGATTGCGGAGAAGCTGGGCTTCGCGTCGGCTTACGCCGTCAGCGGGCAGACCTATACGCGCAAGGCGGATTATTTCCTGCTTTCGGTGCTGTCCGGCATCGCGCAGAGTGCCATGAAATTCTCCGGCGACACCCGCCTGCTCTCGCACATGAAGGAGTTCGACGAGCCGTTTGAATCCGGGCAGGTCGGCTCCTCCGCCATGGCGTACAAGCGCAACCCCATGCGGAGCGAGCGCATCACGTCGCTTGCACGCTACGTCATCACCGACACGCTCAATCCCGCCCTGACCGCCGGCACGCAGTGGCTGGAGCGGACGCTGGACGATTCCGCCAACCGCCGCATCAGCATCCCGGAGGCGTTCCTGGCAACCGACGGCATCCTGTCGCTCTGCATCAACATCATCTCCGGCGGCACGGTCTACCCGAACGTCATCCGCAAGCACCTGATGGAGGAGCTTCCCTTCATGGCGACCGAGAACATCCTCATGGAGTGCGTCAAGCGCGGCGGCGACCGGCAGATCCTGCACGAGGCAATCCGCCGGCACGCAGTCGCCGCCGGCAAAGCCGTCAAGCAGGACGGCGCCGACAATGACCTGCTGGATCGCATCGCCGCAGACCCGGTCTTCGGGCTGACACGCGCCGATATTGACGCCATCATCGCCGCCGGGCACTTCACCGGGCTTGCCCCGGAGCAGACCCGCGCTTACGTTGCCGCAGTGCGCGCCGCCCTTGCCACCGATCCCACCCGGGCAGCCGCCCTCGCAACACCGGACGACACCAAGGTGCTGGTCTGAGCCGCACTGCCGGGGCAGTGCCGCAATTTTCCGTTCCGCCGTGCTATTCTCTATACTTATGTAAGGAGACAAAACATCATGTTAACCGCAATCGTGGGAATCAACTGGGGCGATGAAGGCAAGGGTCGTATGGTCGATCTGCTCTCGTCCGACTATGACATCATCTGCCGCTATCAGGGCGGCAACAACGCGGGGCACACCGTCGTCAACGACAAGGGCAAGTTCATCCTGAATCTGCTCCCGTCCGGCATCCTGCGCGAGACCACCGTCAACGTTATGGGTAACGGCATGGTCATTGATCTGGAGCATCTGGTGGGGGAGGTGACGCACCTGCGCGAGAAGGGCATCACCGTCACGCCGGACAACCTGAAAATCAGCGACAAGGCTATCATCTGTATGCCCTACCACAAGCTGCAGGACATCATGGAGGAGGATCGCCTTGCCGACCGCAAGTTCGGCTCCACCCGCCGCGGCATCGCGCCGGTCTACGCCGACAAGTACATGAAAAAAGGTCTGCGCATGGAGGATCTTCTGCACCCGGACACCCTGCGGCAGAAGGTGTACGACATCGTGGAGTGGAAGAACATCACGGTCACGGGCTACGGGCACGCACCGGTCGATCCGGAGGAAATGCTCGCGTGGCTGGATCGCTACGGCTCCGCCGTCGCCCCCTATGTGACCGATGTGTCCGGGTACCTGGAGCAGGCGATCGCGGCGGGCAAGCGCATCCTGTTCGAGGCGCAGCTCGGTGCCCTGCGCGACATTGATTTCGGCATCTATCCCTACACCTCCTCCTCCACGACGCTGGCAGGCTACGCGCCCATCGGCGCGGGCGTCCCCGGTGTCCGGCTGGATTCGGTCGTGGGCATCATGAAGGCGTACTCCACCTGCGTCGGCGAAGGTCCCTTCACCTGCGAGATGTTCGGCGATGAGGCAAAGGCGCTGCGCGATGCGGGCGGCGAGTACGGCGCCGCGACCGGGCGTCCCCGCCGGGTCGGACCGTTCGACGTGCCTGCCTCCCGCTACGGCGTCCGGATGCAGGGCGCCGACACCGTCGTGCTGACCAAGCTGGACGTGCTGTCCTATCTGGACAGGGTGCCGGTCTGCGTTGCCTACGAGGTGGACGGCGTGCGCACCACCGACTTCCCGACAGGCGACCGCCTGCTACGGGCAAAGCCGGTCGTGGAGTATGTTGACGGCTTCGGCGACGTGTCCGCCTGCCGCACGTGGGACTCCCTGCCCGAGAACGCAAGGAAGTATATCCGGTTCATCGAGCAGGCGGTCGGGTGCCGCGTGGGCTATGTCTCGGTCGGCGCGGGACGTGACGAATATATCAAACTGTGATAAGAGGTTTTGATACGTATGGCGAATGTGCAACAGGGACAGCATGAGCTTTTGCTGATTCTGGACTTCGGGGGGCAGTACAAGGAGCTGATCGCCCGGCGCGTGCGGGAATGCGGCGTGCTGTCGATCGTCCGGGCAGGGGATATCTCCGCCGCGGCTGTCCGGGAGATGGCGCCGATCGGCATCATTCTCACGGGCGGTCCGAACAGCGTATACTGCGCGGATTCCCCGCACTGCGACAGGGAAATATTTGAGCTGGGCATTCCGGTGCTGGGCATCTGCTACGGCTCCCAGCTGCTGGCATGGACGATGGGCGGCGAGGTTGCCCCCTGCTCCACCAGCGAGTACGGGCGGACTCCCATGCGCGTGGACACCTCCTCCCCGCTGTTTGCGGGGCTGGATGCGGAGCAGATCGGTCTGATGAGCCACACCGACCGCATCGTGCGCCTGCCGGAGGGCTTCTCCTGCGCGGCGTCCACCGACAACTGCCCCAACGCGGCGCTGGAGGATCGGGCGCGGCGGCTGTACGGCGTCCAGTTCCACCCGGAGGTGGAAAGCACGCCCAACGGGACTGCCATGATCCGCAATTTCCTTTACAACGTCTGCCACGCGGCAGGCGACTACAATCTCCGCGATCTGGAAAAGCAGCTGACGGAGGCTGTGCGGGCGCAGGTCGGGACGGATCATGTCCTGCTCGGACTGTCCGGCGGAGTGGATTCCTCGGTCTGCGCGGCGTTGCTGTCGCGTGCCATTCCGGGACAGCTGCACTGCATCTTCGTGGATCACGGACTCATGCGCAAGGATGAGGGCGATGAGGTGGAGGCGGCGTTCCGGGGGCGCGATCTGCATTTCATCCGCGTCAACGCGGCGGATCGCTTCCTCGGCGCGCTGAAGGGCGTGACCGATCCGGAGCAGAAGCGCAAGATCATCGGCGCGGAGTTTGTCCGGGTGTTTGAGGAGGAGGCGCGCAAGCTGCCGCACGTCCGCTACCTCGCGCAGGGAACCATTTACCCCGATGTCATCGAATCCGGCGGCGGCAAGGGCGGCAAGGCGGCGACCATCAAGAGTCACCACAATGTCGGCGGTCTGCCGGATAACATGAGCTTTGCCGGTGTGGTGGAGCCGCTGCGCGGGCTGTTCAAGGACGAGGTGCGCGCACTGGGGCGCCAGCTGGGGCTTCCCGCCGCCTTCGTCAACCGTCAGCCCTTCCCCGGTCCGGGGCTGGGCGTGCGCGTGGTGGGCGAGATCACCGAGGAAAAGCTGGCGATCCTGCGTGAGGCGGACGCCATTTTCCGCGCGGAGATCGTGCGGCGGCACATCCGGGCGGATCAGTACTTCGCCGTGCTGACCGACACCCGGTCGGTCGGTGTGGTGGGCGATTTCCGTACCTACGGGTATACGGTCGCCCTGCGCGCCGTGCGCACATCCGACTTCATGACCTGCGTCTATGTCCCGATTTCGCACACGACGCTGAGCGCCGTTGCCACCCGCATCGTCAACGAGGTGCCCGGTGCCGGGCGCGTCGTCTACGACATCACCGGCAAGCCGCCGGCGACCGTGGAATGGGAGTGACGGCTGCTCCGGCGGGACGTCCCGGGGACGCTGCGCCGCTTACCTTTGCCAAACTGCACGGACTGGGCAACAGCTACCTGTTCGTGTATGCCGACCGCGACCCCGCCGATCCGGCGGCGCTGTCGGTGCGCCTGTCCGACCCGCGCCGCGGCGTGGGGGCGGACGGCATGATCTGGATTCTTCCCTCAGCGGTCGCGGACTTCCGTATGCGTGTTTTCAACGCGGACGGGAGTGAAGCCGCCATGTGCGGCAACGGCATCCGCTGTCTCGGCAAGTATGTGTACGACCGGGGGCTGACGGCACGCACCGAGCTGACCGTGGAGACGCCCGCCGGGATCCGCCGCCTGTGGTTACACACGGCGGGCGGGCGCGTGGTGTCGGTCACGGCGGACATGGGGCGTGCGGCTGTATGTGCCGCGCAGACGCTGACTCTGCCGGACGGCGAAACAATTACCCTGCGCCGCGTGTCGGTGGGCAATCCGCACGCGGTGCTGTTCCGCGCCTCCATGCCGGATGCGGCGCTCCTGCGCCTCGGCACGGCGCTTCAGACGCACCCTGCCTTTCCCGGCGGCGTGAATGTTGAGCTGGTGCATCTTTCTGCTCCCACTGCCCTGCGGATGAGGGTTTTTGAGCGGGGCAGCGGTGTGACCTCTGCCTGCGGGACGGGCGCCTGTGCCGCCGTTGCGGCGGCGGTCGCGGACGGGGTATGCGCATCCGGGGCGGACATCACGGTTCGGCTGGACGGCGGCGAGCTGACTGTCCGCGCCGAGCCGGACGGGACGCTGTTCCTGACCGGGGCTGCCGAGGAAATCTGTGAGGGAACCGCCTGGGTATAAGCGGGGAAGGAAAAAGCACACAGAGCCGGCAGGTTCAGCCAATGCCGCAAAAATCCATTTCCCGCATAGACTTTTCAGTTTTGACCGTTTGCCGCCGCGGACAACGCGGAATCATCCATTCCGGATCGGGCAGATGACGCCCGGAATGAAAGGAGAAAGAAACATGAAGCAGAAAGACCGGAAGCTCGTCTTAGAGGACGGCAGCGTGTACATCGGCTACGGGTTCGGATACCCGGCAGACCGCGTGTGCGAGATCGTGTTCAACACCTCCATGGTCGGGTACCAGGAGATCGTTTCGGATCTGTCCTATACCGATCAGGCGGTCGTGATGACCTACCCCCTCATCGGCAACTACGGCGTTACCGATGACGACTTTGAGTGCAAAACACCCGGGATCGGCGGCATGATCGTGTATGACTACAACGATATGCCCTCCAACTTCCGCTACACCAAAACCCTGTCCGAGCTGCTGGAGGAGAACGGAATCCCCGGGCTGTCCGGCGTCGATACGCGCAGTCTTACCCGCAGTATCCGGGATCACGGCACGCGGCGCGGCTTGCTGACTGCCATAGACACCCCCGTCGGGCAGGCGCTGGAAATCATCCGCGCAACCCCCGTTCCGCATGACGCCGTGGCGCGCGTCAGCTGCCGCAAGCGCTGGTACGCCCGGACTGCCAACCCCCGCTTCAATGTCGTGGCGGTGGACTGCGGCATCAAGCTGAATATCGTCCGCAGTCTGAATCAGTTCGGCTGCAACGTCACCGTGGTGCCGTATACCACCACGGCGGAGGAAATCGCATTCCTGAAGCCGGACGGCGTCTTTCTCTCCAACGGCCCCGGCGACCCGGCGGACGTCCTGCCCGTTATCCGGACGGTGCGCGGTCTGCGCGGACGCTTCCCCATCTTCGGCATCTGCCTCGGGCATCAGCTCATTTCGCTTGCCTACGGCGCCGAAACCTACAAGCTCAAGTTCGGGCACCGCGGCGGCAACCACCCGGTCATGAACCTGACGACGGGAAAGGTCGAGATGACCTCGCAGAACCACAGCTACGCCGTGCGTCCGGAGTCGCTGGAGGGAACGGGACTGACCGTCACCCACCGCAACCTGCTGGATGACACCGTGGAGGGTGTCGCCTGCCCGGCGGACAGCGTTTTCTCGGTACAGTACCACCCGGAGAGCGCGCCCGGACCGCAGGACAGCCGATACCTGTTTGAGCAATTCGTCCGGAGCATGGCGGACGCAAAGGAGGTGAGCCGGAATGCCTAAGAGAACCGATATACGGAAGGTGCTTGTCATCGGCTCCGGTCCCATCGTGATCGGACAGGCGGCGGAGTTCGACTACGCCGGCACGCAGGCGTGTCTGGCTCTCAAGGAGGAGGGCTACGAGGTCATCCTCGCCAACTCCAACCCCGCGACCATCATGACCGACACCTCGGTCGCCGACAAGGTGTACATGGAGCCGCTGACGCTGGAATTCCTTGCGCGCATCTGCCGCATGGAGCGTCCCGACGCCATCGTGCCGGGCATCGGCGGGCAGACCGGACTGAATCTTGCCATGCAGCTTGCCAAAAAGGGCGTGCTGGCTGAGTGCGAGATCGAGCTTCTGGGCACCGATGCCGACAGCATCGAGCGCGCCGAGGACCGCGAGCTGTTCAAGGAGCTGTGCGAGCAGATCGGGGAGCCGGTCGTGCCGTCGCAGATCACGTACAGCGTCGAGGAGGCAATCACCGCGGCGGAGCAGATCGGGTACCCTGTCATCCTGCGCCCCGCCTTCACGCTGGGCGGCACGGGCGGCGGCTTTGCCTACAACCCCGACGAGCTGCGCGAAATGATGAAGAACGCGCTGGCGCTCTCCCCGGTGCATCAGGTGCTGGTCGAGAAGAGCATCAAGGGCTACAAGGAGATCGAGTACGAGGTTATCCGGGACGCCAACGACACCGCCATCACGGTGTGCAACATGGAAAACCTTGACCCCGTGGGCATCCACACCGGCGACTCCATCGTGGTGGCGCCCAGCCAGACGCTGACCAACAAGGAGTACCAGATGCTGCGCGACAGCGCACTGAAGATCATCCGCGCCCTGCACGTCAAGGGCGGATGCAACGTGCAGTTCGCGCTGGATCCCCACTCCTTCCGCTACTACGTCATTGAGGTCAATCCCCGCGTTTCGCGCTCCTCTGCGCTGGCGTCCAAGGCAAGCGGCTACCCCCTGTCTCTTATACACATCT
>ENA-OYXX01000782-OYXX01000782.1-human-gut-metagenome-genome-assembly--contig:-NODE-782-length-13548-cov-5.441933_pt1 | contig 13548 bp, 13 predicted proteins | sample MGYA00243976_ERZ653434 | MGnify/ENA primary metagenome ERZ653434 (study PRJEB26926, sample SAMN06165112) | human gut metagenome | biome: ENVO:00009003; feature: ENVO:2100002; material: ENVO:00002003...
GCGTCAGATGTGTATAAGAGACAGATCCTCAACCGTCTCCACACTATCGACATAATCGTCGTGTATGTCCTGCTGCGCCGCATTGTCAAGTTGATTTGACAACTGACGCAGCACAAGCGTCTGGGAGCGCTCGTCGACAGGCAGATTCTCGATAAATACTTCCACCGAGTCAGCGTCTCGCCTGACGGCAGCCTGCATGGACTTGGCCGCAAAGGCATAATTGGCCTCTTCGTTAGCCTGCTCCGACAGCCTCACAAAGACCAATGACAGACGGCATAGGTCATCGACCGACAGATTGCAGTAGCTGTCGCCGATAATCAGACTGTCGCACAGCGCCTGTGCGGCGTTGTATCGGCCCTCGTCGAGAAATGTCTCGGCACGCGTCACAGGGTCACGGTCAGAGTGTGAGTCACTGCAGGCCGCAAATGTACCGGCAATCACGGAGACCGCTACGACTGCAAAGATATTAAGACGTTTATAACCCGGCATCAGTATATTCATATATTATTCGCCCGTGGGAGGAGTTGCAGGCTCTACCGGCGGCTCGGTTATTACTTCATCGAGTGACTCGCCGTCTGTGTTATCCCAAGCGGCTTCGGATGGTGACGACGGGTCTTCAGGCTCATATGTGGCCTCGACATTGTCACCTGCAGGTGTATCGACATGGGTTTTCTCGTTAAACCAGCCGATATAGTAGAGCGCACCGACCAAGAGTGCGGCGACTATAAAACCGATAACAACCCACATCCATGTGTTAGAGTTTCGATTACTGTTAATTGACATGATAATTAATTTTATGAGGTGAGAGTAATTTTTCGAGCGAAGGTCAATCCATGTCCTTTACCTTACGTGTAAATGCAGCCATCTTTATGGCGGCTTCGGCGGCCTCCGAGCCCTTGTTGCCGAGACGGCCTCCGGCGCGATCTATCGCGTCCTGCTCACAGTCGACGGTCAGCACACCGAATATAACGGGAGTGTCGCAGTCGGCGTTAAGGGCCGTAACGCCCTGTGTCACGCTCTGGCAGACGTAATCAAAATGGGGTGTGCCGCCGCGTATCACACATCCGAAGACTATGACAGCGTCAAAACAGCTCGCTTCGATCAATTGCGAGGCGGCATAGGTGAGCTCAACGGCTCCGGGAACATCAAAAACCCTGATATCGTCATCGCTGACACCGGCGTCATGGAGTGTGGCGAGTGCACCGTCGACCAATGCCGATGTGATATGACCGTTCCATTCGGCGCGTACTATCGCCACTCTGAAACCATCGACTTCAGGAAGTTTGCCCTTGGGGGCGCTATGCGGATTTGAACTTGACATTATTATATCTTTATTAAAATTATAACGGATAAAACAGACCAAAGTTTTAGATACGATGCCCCTTAATGCTGTTTCTGCCAGTCGTGGACAAGGCTTGCCGAGGCGTCGACGGCCATGCGGGCGGCCTCGCTGATGACTTTGCGACGAAAATCGTCGTCGGGAGCAGCCACGCGTGTCTTGGCTTCATCGGCCGCATAGAGGGCGGCGACAACACCGGCCACGGCGCCGGCATTCCACATCATCGACTGACAGGTCGAGGCGGGCACACCGACCTCGGTGACCTCTTTGCCGCTGTAATAGCAGATACGCTGACAGGCGGTGTCGATGTTTATCATAGAGCGGCAGTAGAAATCGATATGGTCGTGGTAGCAACGCTCGCCTTCATCAACCCCGAAAATAAGTTTCAGGTCATTGTTACGCGCTACAACCACATCGGCCGATTCGAGATTCTCAAGGATGGCCGGCATGACACGTGTGATGCGCGGCTCCTGCTGAGGGAGGAAACCCGGCAGGTAGACAGTGACGGCCTTGCGCTCGGCTGCATAGTCGAGCAATTGCGACAGGCCCGGACGCATGCGCGCATCAAGAGCGTAAAAACCGCCGTAGACCACTATGTCGTTTTCGTCGATACGCGGCCATATTATGTCAAAACATTTATCAGGATACTGCTCGTAGCGGGTTACGTCAGACAGACCTTGGCTCTCGGTCGTAAATATGTTGAGCGGTGTGCGGCCCTCGGTGAAACGGTCGACTGAAGTCATGTCGACTCCGGCCTCTGTCAAGAAATCGGCAAGGATATCGCCCACTTTGTCTGCCGAGATTTCCCCGGCGAGACTCACGGGCAGTCCGGCACGGGCAAGAATGGCCGCCGCATTGGCGATACGTCCGCCGGGCATTGAGCCTACAGGGTTGCCGCCGTCAAAAACGATGTCAAGGGCACATTCGCCCGCACATATTATTTTTTTCATATATCGGCTTCTACAAGTTATTTGCCTCTGACCTCACCTCGTGCCGCAGATCCGAGGTAACCGCCATGATGGCGTTTGGCATAGTCTTCACGCGTAAATCCGATTTTTTTCATCACGTTTACGACAAGCACATCGCCTATTACGGTCATCATCGTGGTCGATGTGGTAGGCGTCAAGCCAAGAGGACAAACCTCGGGAGCATTACCGGTCGGCAGCGTATAATCCGCGAGCTCGGCAAGCGGCGAGTCGGTGCGTCCGGTTATAACGATAAGAGGGATTTGAGGATATATGCCTTTTGCCAACGAGACAAGGTCGATAATCTCGTTTGTCTTGCCGGAATTTGAAATCAGCAGCATGATGTCGTTAGGCTGGAGTATGCCGAGGTCGCCGTGCTGCGCTTCGCTCGGATGGAGATTGACAGCGGGCGAGCCTGTAGATGCAAAAGTCGTGGCGATGTTCATGGCAATCTGACCTGCCTTGCCCATGCCGGCGGTGACAATCTTGCCTCCGCGGCGGTGAACATGCTCGACGATGGCCTCGACGGCTCCGTCATAAGCGTCGACGACCGGTATGGCGGCTACAGCCGCGCTCTCGGCGCGCAGTATCTCACGCATGGATGTCTGTATATCAGTCATTGATATTTGGAAGTGATGTGATGTATCTATGGTAAAACGATTATCGGACTGTCACGGTTCGACAGGCTCAGTCCTCATAAGGGGTGAGGTCCTCGATGCCTGCCTCGGCGAGAGCCTGACGGCGCTCGATGCATGTGCCGCAGCGGCCGCAGTGTTTTTCACCGCCTTTGTAACATGAATATGTGGTCGTATAGTCGACGCCGAGACGTTTGCCGCGCAACGCTATCTGCCCTTTGGTCAGCAGCGTATATGGAGCGCGCAGCTCGATATCGTCATAAGTGCCCTCGGCGATGGCGCGTCCCATAGCCTTGATAAAGCTCTCGCGGCAGTCGGGATAGAGAGCGTGGTCACCTGCATGGTTGGCTATCATCACAGCCTTCAGGCCGCGGCTTTCAGCCAGACCGGCGGCAGCTGCAAGCATGATGCCGTTGCGGAACGGCACGACCGTAGACTTCATATTATCGAAGTCGTAATCGCCTTCGGGCACAGCCTCGGCTCCCTCAAGCAACGAACTGTGGAAGTAATCGCCGATAAACGACAGATTAATCTCGACAAGCTCTATGCCGAGCTCGCGGCAGTGGAGACGGGCACACTCAAGCTCGCGTGCATTATGGTTTGAGCCGTAAATAAATGTAACGGCGAGCTCGATGCTCTTGGCGTATTCGTGGAGCATAGTCACGGAGTCCATGCCTCCTGACAACACCATCAAAGCGTCTTTTTCCATTTCGAAAGTGTGATTTGTATGATATAGATGTATATATGCAATCTTCAGGACGTCAACGCCTGAGCGACACGGCTGCAGCAAGTTGGGCGACGCGGCGTTCGGCCACAAGCGACTGATGGTCGCTGTCGCCATAGTTGGCAAACGGATATATGGCGATGCCGCCGCGCGGCGTGAAAATACCGGTGACCTCGATATAACGCGGGTCCATCAGTCTGACAAGGTCTTTGAGGATGATATTGACGCAGTCTTCGTGGAAGTCGCCGTGATTGCGGAACGAGAACAGATAAAGTTTGAGGCTCTTGCTCTCGACCATGCGGCGCCGAGGGATATAGTTTATCACGATGCGTGCGAAATCAGGCTGGCCCGTTTTAGGACAAAGCGATGTAAACTCCGGGCAGTCAAATGTCACGACATATTCATTCTCAGGATGTTTGTTCTCAAAAGTTTCAAGCATTTCAGGAGCATAATCAGTCGGATATTTGACTCCTGTATTGCCGAGAAGTGTCAGCTCATTTATTTCGTTTTCTTCGCGTGACATAGTCGCTGTATATATTTGTTTCGGAGAGCAAATTTATAAATTTTTGAGTTTCCGTCAAAACACCTTTGCGTCTATTACATACATATTATATAATATGAGTAGCGCTGTTCTGCGGGACGAAATGTCCGAAACGCTCGAATTAATTGATAATTAAGCGACAATTAAGCGACACTTCTGATTTTGTTGTTTAACTTTGGCCTCGAACTATTCTCATCATCTGCAAATCATCATTTCTGTCCATGAAAAAACTTTACACTCTGATTTTACTCGTCTTGGCCATGAGCTTGTCGCCGAACGGACTCGACGCGGCAGCAACAGAGCTCAACCCCGACTATCTGTTCTCGCCAAAAGGCATTGCGACTATTCGCATCACCCTCAACGACGGCAAACAAATCGACGACATCAAACGAGACGAAAAAGATGTTAAGGCCGAAAAGCTCTCGGCCAACATGGTCATCGAGAACGCAAACGGCTCGACCTACGACGACACGGAACTTTACAACGGACTTATAAAAATCAAGGGCCGTGGCAACACGAGCTGGAATCTGCCCAAACGCCCCTACTCCATCGACCTCGTAGACGCCCTTGGCGAAGATAACCCCGCCTCCCTTCTCGGCATGCCGGCCGATGAGGAATGGGCACTCGTGGCCTTCTGGACTGACCGCAGCTACATGCGTCATCCGTTCGGCTACTTCCTCGGCCGCATGTTTGACGGCATAAACTACTCGCCGCGTTTCCGCTATTGCGAACTTTACATAAACGATGATTATCGCGGCGTATATATGCTCGTCGAGAAAATCAAACGCTCGTCTGACCGCGTCGACGTCAAAAAACTTGACGAAACCAAAGAAAACGGTATCTCGGGCGGTTACATCCTCGAGGTCATCCCCTACGACCGATGCAAATCAGACGAAGTGAACACTTATTTCAAGACCGAACGCGGCAATCACGGCTTCATTTTCAAATATCCCAAGCCCAAAAACGCCACTCAGGCCCAGATAGACTGGATCAAAGCCTATCTCGACAAATTTGAAGAAGTGCTCTGGAATAAAGACTACTCCGAGGAGACCGGCTACCGCAAATACGCTGACCCCAAAGGGTTTTATGACTGGATTATACTCCATGACCTGTCGAAAGGCGTCGACAATCTCTTTCACGCATCGGTATTCGTCGAGAAAGACCGTAACGGACTTATACGCATGAGCGCGCCGTGGGACTTTGACCTCTCATGGGGCAATATCGGCCACGACGGCGACCCGCTCTATGAAGACGAACTCTGGATCAAACGCGCCGGCTGGTGGAACCGCCTGTGGCGTGACCCGTATTTTGCAACGAGCATCCAACAGCGTTTCGACGAACTGCTGCCCCTGATGGACCTCGCACCGGCAATCCTGTTGTCAAACTACACACAGTTGGAAGAGACAGGCTGCATACGCCGCGACAACGAGCGCTGGCCCAATATGCTGTCGGAGTTTACAAGCCCGATGGGCACATACAAGCCGACGACCTCGCGCGGCCATATCCGTTGGATGCTCGAGTGGATAGAGTCGCGTAAATTCTGGCTCGCCTCACACTACGCCGCCACAGACGCCGACAACTGCGAGCGCCTCAAGAACATGCGTCCGGTCATCCGCGTATATAACCCCGACGCCTTTGAAAAAGGCCAGAGCATGAGAGTGCGCGGACCCAAAGGATTCGCCAAATATATCTGGGACGGCGGTCAGGACAACGAATTTATATCGACAAATCCCATGCGCACCATTGCCGACGACCGCGAGCACGTGTTGCAGGTCGTCGACGACCACGGCTGCGTGTCACTTCCCTCACTGCCGATACAGCGCGGTGAGCCTTATAAAAACAGCTTCGGCAAAAGCCTGACATCAGGCATCGACGATATTACCGCACCCGAGACCGCAGCTGACGGCGCGCCGATTATCGTCGCAACAGCCGAAGGCGTCAGAGTCGTATGTCCGTCTGCGCGTCCCGGCGACAAGCTCACTGTCACGATGACCGATATGTCGGGGCGCACAGTCGCAAGACAAACCGTCGACTGTCCCCTCGGTCTCGACCACACCGACATCGCTTTGCCTTCGACATCAACCGCCGCAATAGTCACGGCCACGACGACATCGGGCCGCTCGGCATCAGTCAAAATTATGCGCTAAAAGGCCCATAAACCGCACATAAGTCTCCCGCTCCATTCATCACAACAAAGCAAGGAGCCATCCCACGGCGCGAGAGCGCCCCATAATCAACACACAGCATCACAAGCCGCCGCCATCTCCGGTGCAAGCGGTCTGTGATGTTGTTTTTATATGTTATTCAACAGATTTCGACCTTTACCATCAAAAAAATTTCACATTAACAAAATTTGTTATTAAATTCGTGACACTCCAACGGGCTCCACTCGTGCCCCTGCGTCATGTCGCACAGGAGCGGAGACAGAGAGCCGTTGATAAATACCACGACCTAAACACTTAACTATAACCATAATTAAAAATCTCTTAGAGCAAATGAGTTACCTGAAATTCGACAAGAATCTACTCATCAACCTCGACCAATCACTGCCAAAAGAGATGTTGCGCACCAATCAGGCCGGAGCATACCACTGCACCAGCCTGCCGGGCTGCAACACACGTAAACAGCATGGCCTGCTGGTGATACCGATTCCCGAAATGGGCAACAAAGCCCATGTACTGCTCTCATCATTAGACGAAACCGTCATACAGCACGGAGCGCCCTTCAACTTGGGACTGCACCGCTATAAAGGCGGCGTCTACAGCCCCAACGGCCACAAGTATATACGAGAGTTTGACTGCGAAAGCGTTCCCCGGATGACCTATCGTGTCGGCGGCGTGATTCTGACAAAAGAAAAAGTCTTTATCTCACACGAAAACCGCATACTCATCCGCTACACCCTCGTCGACGCCCACTCGGCCACGACGTTGCGCTTCCGACCGTTCCTCGCTTTCCGCGAGAGCAACAGCCTCTGCATCGCCAACGACGCCATCAACCGCGAGCTGCGCCATGTCGATAACGGTGTCGCCTCGTGTCTATACGAGGGTTTCCCGACTCTCTACATGCAATTCAACCGCAAACCGGTCTGGGTCGACGAGCCTAACTGGTACAAAGACATAGAGTATGTCAAAGACCTCGAACGCGGAGTCCCCTACACCGAAGACCTGTGGGTGCCCGGCTACTTTGAGATACCTATCAAGAAAGGCGAGTCCATAATATTCTCGGCAGGCATCTCAGAGGTCAAGCCACGCTCGCTTACCAAAATGTATGAGGCGGAAATCGCCACGCGCACATGCCGCACATCATTCTATAACTGTCTGAAAAACGCCGCCAAACAGTTTTATGTCAAAGACGGCGACAACATGTATGTAATCTCCGGCTTCCCGTGGGGCGTCGTGCTCGCGCGCAACACCTTCATGGCCGTGCCCGGCCTGACACTCGCCATCGACCATCGGGCCGACTTCGAGGCAATCGTCGGCACAGCCTCACGCGCCCTGCTGCGTTATATGGCCGACGGACAGCTCTCGTCACGCATACAGGGCATAGACTTGCCCGACATACCGCTGTGGGCCATGTGGGCTATTCAGCAGTATGCCAAGAGCGTAGGCACCGACGCCGCCCGCGAACGTTACATGGAGCTGACGACCGAAATAATCGACTATATTCTCGACAACCGTCATCCCAATCTGCACGTCGACGCAACCAACGGATTAGTGTCGACCCTCGGCACATCCAACCCCGTCTCGTGGATGAACTCGACTCTCAACGGACGTCCGGTCATCCCCCGCTCGGGCTATCTGGTCGAGTTCAACGCCCTGTGGTATAACGCGCTGATGTTTGCCTCGATGCTTGCAGAGACTAATCCCGACCTCGCCGAGCGCCGTCAGCGCTGGACAGAGGCCGCAGAGAAAATGAAGCAGCCATTCGTCGACACTTTCCTCAACGACGGAGGCTATCTCTACGACTACGTCGACGGCATGTATGCAGACCCGTCTGTGCGTCCCAACATGGCTGTCGCAATCGGCCTCGACTACTCGCCGCTTGACCGCCGTCAGCGCAAGACAGTGCTCGACGTCGTCACCCGCGAGCTGCTCACGCCCAAGGGCCTGCGCTCGCTCTCGCCAAAGAGCTACGGCTACCGTCCGTTCTATCTCGGCTCGCCCGACGAACGCGAGATGGCACTGCATCAGGGCCCGGCGCGTCCGTGGCTGATGGGATTCTACGCCGACGCCTATCTGCGCGTCTTCGGCATGAGCGGTGTCGGCTACATTGACCGCATGCTCATAGGCTTCGAAGACGAGATGGACAAGGGGTGCATCGGCTCGCTGTCACAGCTCTACGACGGCAATCCGCCGTTCGCCGGACGAGGCGCCGTCTCGCACGCCACAAATGTCGCCGAAGTGCTCCGCACTCTACGCACTCTCAAAAAGCTCAATGTCGACCAATGACCGCCGTCTGACACAATGAGCCGAATCATAACACCTAAGATTTAAACTGACTCACAATGAAAGCATTAATGTTCGGTTGGGAATTTCCCCCTCATATCCTCGGCGGTCTCGGCACGGCAAGCTACGGTCTGACCAAAGGCATGTGGGAGTGTGGTGACATGGACATCACCTTTGTGATTCCCAAACCTTTTGGCGACGAAGACAAGAGTTTCGCCCACATAATCGGCGCCTCGCAGGTGCCCGTCGCATGGCGCGACGTCAACCGCGACTATGTCGAGCAGCGCATCGGACGTCTTATCGACCCCGACCTGTATTACCGCATGCGCGACCACATATACGCCGACTTCAACTATATGCGCACCAACGACCTCGGCTGCATCGAGTTCTCGGGCCGATATCCCGACAATCTGCTCGAGGAAATCAACAACTACTCCATCACGGCCGGAGTCATCGCCCGCACCGTCGACTGCGACATAATCCACAGCCACGACTGGCTGACATATCCCGCCGGCATCCACGCCAAGCAGGTCACCGGCAAGCCCCTTGTCATCCACGTCCACGCTACAGATTATGACCGCTCGCGCGGCAATGTCAACCCGACCGTGTTCAACATCGAGCGTGACGGCATGATACACGCTGACCACATCATCACCGTCAGCAATCTAACCCGTCAGACCGTAATCAGCCATTATGGCATCGACCCGGCCAAGGTGACCACCGTCCATAACGCCGTCGTGCCTCTTAGCCGCGAACTGCTTGATGTCGAGGTAAACAAGCCCAAAGAGAAAATTGTCACCTTCCTCGGCCGCATCACCATGCAGAAGGGACCCGAATATTTCGTCGAGGCCGCTGCCAAGGTGCTCTCCAAAGTCCACAACGTCAGATTTGTCATGGCAGGCTCCGGCGACATGATGGACAAGATGATTACACTTGCCGCCGAGCGTGGCATCGCTGACCGTTTCCACTTCCCCGGCTTCCAGAAAGGCAAACAGGTCTACGAGATGCTCAAAGCATCAGACGTCTACATGATGCCGTCGGTGTCCGAGCCTTTCGGCATATCGCCCTTAGAGGCCATGCAGATGGGTGTGCCGTCGATTATCTCCAAACAGTCGGGCTGCGCCGAGATTCTCACAAATGTCATAAAGACAGACTACTGGGACATCGACGCCATGGCCGACGCCATACACTCGATTATATCCTACCCGGCCATGTATAAACAGCTGCGCGAAGACGGTCTGGCCGAAGTCGCACAGATTACATGGGAAAAAGCCGGCCGCAAGGTAATCGACATCTATAACAAAGTTCTAAACCGTCAATCTTAAGACACCATAACACGATATGAAAGCTATCTGTTTCAACTTCGAAATCCATCAGCCGTTCCGCCTCAAACGTTACCGCTTTTTTGACATAGGCAACGACCATTATTACTACGACGACTTCCTCAACGACGATATCATCACCCGCATCGCCGAGCGCAGCTATATCCCCGCCGCACAGACCCTGCTCAAAATGATTGAGGAAAATAAAGGCGCTTTTAAATGTTCGATTTCAATCACCGGAGCCGCCATCGAACAGATCGAGCAGTATGTGCCCGAGTTCATCGATCTACTCAAACGCCTCGCCGACACCGGCTGCTGCGAGTTCGTAGCCGAGCCTTACGCTCACTCGCTCGCCTCGCTGACCGATCCCGAGGAGTTTGCCGAGCAGGTCAAGGTCGAGTGCGACAGACTACATGCGCTCTTCGGCGTCAAGCCCAAAGTGCTGCGCAACACTGAGCTTATCTACGACGACGACATCGCCCCGCAGGTTGCCGCCATGGGTTTCAAAGGCATACTGACCGAGGGCGCCAAACACATCCTCGGATGGAAGTCACCCAACTACGTCTACACCGCCGCCACAGCGCCCAAACTCAAACTGCTGCTCAAAAACTCCAAACTCAGCGACGATATCTCGTTCCGTTTCAGCGACACGTCTTGGGACGCTTATCCCCTCACCGCCGACAAATATATCGACTGGATTGCATCGACACCGGCCGACGAGCAGATTATCAACCTCTACATGAATCTCGAGACTTTCGGCGGCCTGCAGCCGGCTAACTCGGGAGTCTTCCAGTTCCTTGAGGCGCTGCCACGTTTCGCCCGCGAGCGCGGCATCGAGTTCTGGACACCGACCGAGGCCATCACACGCCTCAAACCCGTCGGCGAGCTCTCTGTCGTACACCCCATCTCGGGTGCCGACGAGGCACGTGACACATCGGCATGGCTCGGCAACCAGCTCCAGAACGAGGCTTTCAACAAACTCTACTCGGTCGCCGAGCGTGTCAGACTGTGCTCAGACCGCCGTCTCAAACAAGACTGGTGGTATCTGCAGGCATCAGACCATTTCTACTATATGTCGACCAAACACATGGCCGACGGCGCCGTGCACAGTCTTTTCAGCCCCTACGAGACCCCGTTCCAAGCGTTTACAAACTATATGAACGTGCTGGCCGACTTCATCGTCCGCGTTGAGGAACAGTATCCTCTCTCGATTGAGAATGAGGAACTTAACTCGCTGCTCACCACCATCCGCAATCAGGCTGACGAAATCGAGACTCTCAATAAAGAAGTAAACTCGATGCGCAAAAACATCGAGCACTTCAACGAGGAGCACGCCCGTCGCGCCGCCCTCGCCGAGAAAGAGGCCAAACCCAAAGCCGAGAAACCGGCTAAAGCCGCTAAGACAGCTAAACCGACTAAAGTAGCTAAGGAAGCTAAAACCGCTAAAGCTCCTAAAAAAGCCAAAGCCGATAAATAAGCTAAGATAGCTATAATAGCTACCAAAGCTAACACCCCTCTTTTAGCCCCGCCCGTTTTACCCGGCGGGGCTGATTTTTTTTATCGTTTTGAGACTTAAATTTGACTTTTCGGGCCGGGGGCTTGTGTCGGCGGCTACGTTTTACTAATTTTGCGGATTATAAACCATTCAGCCCCTGCGATAATGGATAATTCACAGCCTCGTTGGACCGAAATCGAACACCTGCCCGAATGGGACGAAGAGTTTTATGACGTCTATACCGCCAAAAAGTTCGGCAAATGGGTAATGCTCAAGACACTCAAACCTAAGTATCGCGACAATCCCGAGTATGACGACATGATTGAACGCGAATTTGATGTCAGATATAATCTCGCGCATCCCAACATCGTAATGATCAACGACTTCGAGGATGTGCCCGGCATCGGTCGCTGCATCATCACCGACGACGTCTACGGCGACTCGCTCCGCAAGCTCTTGGACAACGGCAAACTCACCGAGGCCCATGTGGCCAAACTCCGTGACCAGCTTGTCAGCGCCATAGACTACATCCAGACCAACCATATCGCTCATCATCAGTTGCGCTCTGACCGCATCATATTTACCGAAAACATCGGCAACCTCAAGCTCATCGATGTCGGTTTCGAGCAGCGTCCGTCGCTGACGCCGGCCGAGGCCGCCGACGACATACGCGACTATGGGCGCATCATTCTCGAGACTCTCGACCGCAGCGGCATCCATGACCCGCACCTGCGACATGTGGCCGAGCGCTGCGTCGACCGAAATCCGTCGCGACGCATCCGCGATGTCCACCATCTGCGCATGGCGCTCGAAAACCGTCGCTCAAACCGTCTTTATCTCATCATTATAATATTCTTAATCGTGATGGTGGCACTGCTCGCATGGCTGCAGTCACCCTACCGTCCGGCTTTCCCCGCCGCAAATCCATGACACTGACAGTCAAACCCATCAAACCCACGCGCTCTGAACTTAAGAAATATGTCCACACGGGCATAAATCTCTATAAGGACGCTCCACGCTATGTGCCGCCGCTCGTAATAGACGAGATGGCGACACTGTCGCCCAAATCAAATCCGGCCTTTGACCATTGCGAGGCACAATCGTTTATAGCCGAGCGCGACGGAAAACCCGTCGGCCGCATCACGGCCATCATCAACCATAACGCCAACCGCAAGTCCGGCTCACGCGACATGCGTTTCGGCTTTGTCGATTTCATCGACGACGCCGAGGTCGTCGACGCACTGTTTGACGCTGCGTCTGCATGGGGACGCCAACGCGGCATGGACTCTATCGTCGGTCCGATGGGTTTCTCTGACATGGACCACGAAGGCATGCTCATCGAGGGCTTTGACGAGATGGGCACCATGGCCACGATTTACAACTACCCCTACTACCGTGACCACATGGAGCGCCTCGGCTTTATCAAAGACGCCGACTGGATTGAGTTCCGCATCAAGATTCCGTCGGATATTCCCGACAAATATGCACGCATAGCAGACATCGTATCCAAGAAATACGGACTGCACACCGTGCCCCTCACTTCACGAAAAGAAGTCAAGAAAAAGTACGGCCGTCCTCTTTTCGACCTTATAAACGAGGCTTACAAAGACCTTTATGGCTACACATCACTGACACCGCGGCAGATTGATTACTATGTCGACCAGTATCTTGACATCATCCGCTTGGACTGCGTCTCGGCCGTAGCCGACGCCGAGGGCAACCTCGTGGCCGTTGGCATATCGATGCCCTCGCTCTCGGAGGCTCTTCGCCGTTCACGCGGACGTCTGCTCCCCATGGGCTGGTGGCATCTGCTCAAAGCCCTGCGCGCCAAGACAGACACCGTCGACCTTATGCTCGTCGCCGTCAAGCCGGAGTATCAGAGCAAAGGAGTCAACGCCTTGGTGTTCTGCGATTTGATACACACATACAACCGCCTCGGATTCAAGTATGCCGAGTCAAACATCGAGCTTGAGGACAACGAGAACGTGCAGCGCCAGTGGGACTACTTCGAGCACCGTCAGCACCGCCGTCGCCGCGCATGGCGCAAATCACTCTGACCGACATCAGACGACAATTTATACG